>LAZR01001757.1_pt1 | contig 13366 bp, 29 predicted proteins | sample 329461 | NCBI WGS metagenome assembly LAZR01 (sample SAMN03002196, study PRJNA259156) | marine sediment metagenome | biome: sea floor; feature: Hydrothermal impacted sediments; material: marine sediment; isolation source: Loki non-amplified sample from Loki's castle hydrothermal vent sediment ...
AGAAGTTGTTCAATTGGGATCTGCTGCTCCTTCATTTTGTTTTTAATAATGTACCAAAAATAAGTTTTCTCAAAAAACTGTTTGAGTTGTTCTAAGGTGATTTCTTGCTCTTCATAGACACGGAGTAGCACTTGCTCTTTTAAAATATTAACCTTATTTAAACCTGAACCGAGATCATTATATTTGGCTAAAAGAATGTTTGTTGATATATTCTATTTGCGTTTTATTCCTACAAATTTTATTAGGCTTAATCCTATACAATTTGATGCTGAACCAATGAAAACTTTGCAATCTGCTTATTTATATAGTAAATTTATAAATCTACGTAGTGTTGTTCCAGAATGTATTATGGAATATAGCACTACTAATGAATATGTTTTGGATAGATGGTATCTAAGACTTAAGCGATTAGATAGACAGTTTTCGCATAAAATGAGAACGAAACCATTTCGAGATTTTTGTATCGAAGAAATGTGTTTTTTTCATAGTTTACACGAAAACATTTATATATAATAAAACTGAGATATTTTTAGTGAAATTCATAAAAGCAAATTGGATTAATCATATCGATGAATTTCCCATAATGATGGGAATAGGCAATCCTCCCTATCAAATTCGCATAGAAGCCATAGAGGATTTCTTATTAAAAATAATGGAACACTTAGATGATGATATCTACGTGTCGGTTCATTCACCCGAAAAACGTCTCGTAAATCGTTTCTCTACTCTTTATTTTGATTTAGATAACAAAGACCTTTCGGTTGCATTGAAAGACGGTAGACGCTTTGCTAAGTGGCTTAAAGAGAAGGGCTTTCATTATCGAGTTTATTTTTCGGGTTCGAAGGGGTTTGCATTTTATGTAGACTTTAGAGAAACTGAGATAAAAGACTATAGAGATCGTATGGATGCATTTCTTGATATGTTGGTCAAAGACCTAAAAATAACATCATTTGATAGAGGAGTGTGTTGTGATGCAAATAGAATTTCTCGTTTACCTTATACTGTTAATACTAAGTCTGGTAAACTTTGTGTACCGATTGACGATATTCAGACTTTTGAATATGAACATTTACTTAGTAAACCAAATAAACGAATACTTATTAAACGAAGATCTTCTAGTATAATAGAAGGGTTTATGAGGATTACCTATAAAAAGAAATACCAAGATAATACTCCATTAAGTAAAAGCGATGTACAAACTCAAGTTAATTATATTCTTAGTCACGCTAGTCAAATTACAGATGGAGTTTTAAATTTAATTTGGACAATAATTATTCCATCTTTAGCAATTATGCAATATACAGATGATGCAATAATTTCAAATCTTAGAAGATATTTAAAGGATAATGATCATTATACTCACAAAAATATTGCATATTGTAATCAACAATTGCGATCATTTCGAAATAGATCAAAGAAAAAGTTTATATATCCGATGCGTTTAGATACATTCACAGGTCGATTTGATCTCGGAGGAATTTAAAATTTCAATAGGAATAATTCTTACAGTACTTTATTTTGTACTATTAATAGTTGCGGCTATTCAAGCCCAAAGAAACGCATCTTTAAATGATCCCGATGCGGGATTAAAGGTGTTTGGAATAGGCACAGGTCTTTATGTGGGTCTTTTTGCAATAATATGGTTTATTATGGCTATAGCTGGAGCAGGCAGTTGGATATCAACAGGAACCCCACCTAGTAAATTAGCGAGTGCTGGCATAGTGTTCTATGGCGTGTTATCTACGATAGCTTATGGACTAGTGAGAAGTAATAACGTACAACTACAAGTCAAAACATGATCTCACGTATACTTAACGTTGTGGTTTCTCCACAACGCAACAAACTCATATGGTATTTAATGGGTCAGAATGGTAAAAAATATTCTGAATTAACCCCATTACCCTTCTTAGATTATTTCTTTTGTTCTTCAGAGGAAATATCTCTTATTCTAAAACATTATCCCGAATTACAACTTAGTTTTAACACTATGGAAAATCATTATTTCGCAGAATACAAAGACAGAGACAAAAAGGTTGTTAAGGTAGAGACTAGAATGCCTAATCTTAAGAACGGTATGAGAATTAAGTTAGAGGAAGAAGAAAATATTCTTATTTGTGAGGCTGATGTTGATTATGTTGATTTGGTATTAAAGGATTTAGGGTTATCAGAGTTCGTGAAAATAATTAAGGAGGTTCCCCATCCAGTTAAACCCATAGATGTTCCAGCGGATTTCCCGCCTATTCTCATGGCTTTTGCTGATTTCGAAACTGATGATAGATCAAGCTCTATAAGAGCTTCGAATTACAAGACATTTGCTAAACCCGATACTTGTAGGTTACTAAGTTGTTCGGTCCGAGATGCTCAGACTGGAGAAACTTGGCATTTTGTTAATGATGACGAAAAACAACTATGTGAAGATATTAGTGCTAAATTTGATGAGTATCATCATTTAGAATTTTGGAACGGTAATAGTTTCGATAAGAGTTTTGATAAACGTTTTATAATGAACGGTGTACCACTTAATTGGAACAGATGGATAGTCACAGATGCAATGATAATCCATGAGATACTAAATCCAAAGGAAAGAAAATTTGTTTCTTTAGATAAGGCAGGGGAGCGTTATGTTGACATGAGAAAAGTTCCACACGAAGAAAGTTTTTACGAATTGTTTGCGGAAAATCGCCCACTATTAGAGACTTACAATAATAAAGATGTGGAGATCATGCATTTGCTGGAAAACAAATTTAGTTTTTCGGGGATCGTTAGAGATCTATCCTACCATCCAGACGTAGGTATACTACCTCAAAGTTTCAGATTTGCTAGGAAGCCCAGTATTCAAGCGATTATGAGAACAAGTTTAAATCACTTTGGAAAACGTATAGTCTGGAAATCTAAAAGTGAGAACCCAATCAGTACGAGCTATGTTGGAGCTATAACTTTAGACGCTGTGGCTGGAAAGCATAATAATGTTATAGGAATTGATCTTGCCAGTCTATATAATAATGTAATACAAACTTGGAATATATCACCCGAACAATTAATGTTTAAAGAAACTATAGGTCATAAAACTCTTATAGAAGAAAAAGAACATCATACTTATGATAGATTTGATCATGAAGGTATTATGCCAAGAGTTTTAAGAATATTTGAAGAAGGTCGTAATAAGTATAAAGCGATGAGGGAAGGTAAAACTGGAGAAGAATATAAAACTTTAGATAAAATTCAACAGGGATTAAAAATCGTATTACTTGCAATTACTGGAGGATTAGGTGCTAGAGGTAGTACTGCTCAAAAAGCAGGTATGAAACCCACTGGACCAAAATCATTCTATAGTTGGCATTCTGCATCAGATTTTACTGCGTTTAGTAGAGCTATTTTATTACTTGCAATTAAAACCGCTAAACGTTTAGGATATAAAATCATATACGGAGATACAGACGGATTTTATGTAGTTGATAAAAACGGTAAAGTTCGTGAAATGTCTTTCACCGAATTGAAGATTATACAAATGATTGACGATTTAGTTAAAACTGTAGATGATGATATAGAAGACTTTTTAGTTGAATGGGATATTCCACCCGAAAAACGTAAGATTAAAATGGAAGCACAGGGAATGTATGATCCATTTGTATTGTTTGATAAAAAGAAAAGTTATTTTGCTAATTTTATATACAACGCAGAAAGTGGTAAATTCTTTTTTGACGATATAGAATTTTACGCTAAAGGGGTACGAATGGAGCAAACATCCGCACCTCAATTCATAAAGGATTTTCAAAAATCTATATACACTATGATATTACAGAATAAGGACCGTAAGGAAGTACAGCAGTTTATAGATGGTAATAGAGTTTCGTTTGACATAGGTAAATTTGATAAAGGATTAGTATTTGAACGTAAGATTAGAAAGATAAAAGATTATAAAGTTAAATCCGCTCATATTAAACTTGCAGAAGAATTAGTAAATAAAGGACAACTACAGGAAAGTAGTACTTTGTTTTACGTCTTTGCATACGATAGCATAAACGGTATAGTTGCTAAACAAGAAGGTCATCCTATTAGTCATTCGGGTCGTAGATATTTTTGGGATCATCATGTTAAAACATGGCTTAATGAAGTTATGGAAATAGTTTATCCTCAACAAATCGAATTAATTTTGGATGATTGGTATTAACCAAAAGAAAAGATTTAAATATTATAATTATAATTAATAATTAATGACTGAAATTATAGATAGACTTAATGGTTTTTTAGATGCAGATGTTACAGTAGGACATTTGGAAGAACATGAGATAACGTTAATAAACGACACTATTAAATATATTCAAAAATTACAATCTGATTTGGCTAATGCTGTTGATACTCAATATTAATTATAAATTATAGCTTATGGTGGTGAAAGATAATGAATGATATATGCGGATGTATAGTACATGGCGGAGATAATACCAAGTGTACAAATGAATGTAAAGACAGATGTGGGGAAGAAATGTTCGAAGAAAAAAAGATAATACAAAATATACCAAAGAATTGATACCAAATATTAATTTTCAATCAAAACATTTAAATACTTTAAAATTAATACAAAATTATGCAAAATCTTATTCCATCGAATGAAAGATTAAATCGAGAAAGTGTAGATGCTATGCTAAATGAAGGTAATCTACGTGAATTACTTATTGAGAAGGCTACGTTAGCCACTAGACTCAAAGAAGTAGAAGACATTCTAAAAGAGAAGAAGGGGTTACTATCAGAGGTAATGATTGAATTTGGTGTATCAGAAATGGATTTAGGAGAAGGTTTCTATATTCGCAATATACAACCCTCTACTCGTAGAAAAGTAATGTCTGCTAAAAATATCGCTAGTAAGTTCCCTCATCTTGTAGATGATCTTATTAGTTTAGTTGAGGTAGGTGGGTATGTACAAATTAAGAGCGTCAAATCCCCATAGGTATTATTATGGATAATAATTATAGTATATTTTCTGATGGTCAAATTTGGAGCCTTCGTAATAAAATTTTTTTAAAATGGAACAAAAATACTGAATATGCTAGAGTTAAAATCTATGGAAAATACCAATATGTTCATCGTTTAGTAGCTAATAAATTTATTCCCAATCCTTATAATAAACCACAAGTTAATCATAAAGATTTAAATATCTATATCATCGGTTAGTTATATTCGAAATAATAAACGTTGGAAGTCAAGTCACCTTGATTTAGAATTTCAAGGCTATCTAGATGATAAAGATAGAACTAAAGAAGAACTTATATCATGGATGAAGTACATAAGCACTCGTTTACGAGATAACCATTGCTTAAATGTGGATGTTGGGTATCGTAGAATATATGGGTGCGAACCAAATACATAATATTAAATAAAAGTATGAGGACAAATAATTATGATTGGTTTCGAAACAGTATTATATTTGATAGGGGCATTAATACCTCTTATAGCGTTCGTAAGACGCAAGGGTGGCTCACTCTTTAAAAAGATTAGAAATGCATTTAAAGATGGTAAAATAACTAAAGAAGAGTTTGAAGGAATTATGGAAGAAAGTGGAATTTTCCTACGTTTTTTATTCAAAGCATACTCCGAAGTAGATGAAAAACTGTGATCGGAATAGATCAGCTTATAATGATAGGGTTTACTGCTGTAATAGGTTGGTCCAATTTAGATACTGGCTCACTTAAGAAACTTATAGGTAAATTAATACCTGTTTTAAGAGAAAATACGGAAACAACTCAAAAACTTTTGAACAAATTAGAAGCTAACTAATGCAAACCTTTTTATATTGCAAAAAGAATTGAATTTTAAGATGGAAATTGACCAACTTAACTTGCATATGGGTTATGATGCTTACGACTATCAACGAGATTATTGTGGATTGATTGATCAAGCCAAAGTAAGCGGTGATAATGTTCTTATCACTATGCCTACAGGAATGGGTAAAACTCTTGCCCTTTATTATGCCGCTAATAACGGTAAAACATTATACGTAACACCCATCAGAGCTTTATCTAACGAGAAACAGGATGAAATGCCTAAAATGTTTCCACATCTCAGTATACTTAGAGATACTGGAGCAGATAGAGGAAATAGAAAAGATTTTGATTATGTTAATCAAGATTTAATTATTACTACTAATGAAAGATTATTATCTATGTTAAACACTAATATTCAAGAAGACGTTATGGAAAATGTAGAATATATAGTTATTGATGAAATACATCTTATCGGAGATATTAATAGAGGTAGTGCTTTAGAATGGGTTATTATGAGTTTAAAACGGTATTATCCCTCAGTTACCATAGTAGGATTGTCTGCTACATTACCAAATTATAAAGAGTTTGCGGAATGGTTGCAGGCAGTTTACTACTATAGACCTGCTGAAGATAGACCAATTCCTTTAGAGTTTTATTTTGATGATCCAGTTCCTTATGATCTTAGACGTATGACTGAGAAACGGAGGTTTAAATTTAACCAACTTATGCGTTGGCAACACAAGTTTAAGGAACAGTTTCTAGTGTTCTTAAGTAGTAAACGTGACATTGAAACTTATGCTAAACGTATGGCTGGATTAAGTGAACACGCTACCTTAGAAGACATTATGCAAAAAGGTATAGCTTTCCATCACGCAGATATAAATGAAGACATGAAGGATACGGTATTAGATGAGTTCAAAGCTGGCAATATACGCATTATATTCTGTAGTCCTACACTCGCTATGGGGGTTAATCTCCCTGCAACTAACTGTGTTATATTCGATCTTTCTTTTTGGAATGATATCGGTTACTATCATGAGTTATTACCTTATGATAAACTCACCCAGATGTTTGGTAGAGCTGGCAGATTGGGCTACTCAGATGTTGGCAGAGTAATTATGCTTGGACAAGAAGATGAACTGTCTGGAGCTAAATACTTTGTAGAGAATGAGCAGAATACTAACTCTCAATTTGGTAGAGTTATGGTAGATAAAGTATTAAACATGATTGTAAATGAACATGCTAATACGATAGAAGAAATAGGAGAGGTAATTAAAACTTCTTTTTGGATATACCAAAACAAAGATTTAAACTATACTGAAGTAGTAGAGGACGCTATTTTATTGTTAGTCAAATATAAATTGATTACAAAATATGGTTCAAATTATTTTGCTACAAGTAAAGGTAAAATGGTAACTCGATTATATGTTAGTGTTCATACGGTTATTGACGCACTTCATCAACTTCGTAATGTTAAAGAACTAAAAAGTTTCTATGATTTCTTTAGAATATTCTTAGGTAACGATGAGTTCTTGGCTAGTGTACCGTTTGATGAGAGAACTGACGGTAAGTTTATAGATGCCACTCAACGAAAATTTAGAGATAGTAAATATATGTATGATAGTCTTTTAGTTAATGTTTACGACAAGGATGAGAATGCTCATATAATAATGGACAAATCAGAACAATTACAAAAAATAATTGCGTTGATGTTCAATACAGAACTCATGTCAAACTTAAAAATAAAGCCAAGTAAATCAACGCTAATGAAGTTTCGCAGAAGTGCCGAAGGATTGGTCGCAAGATTAGGACAAATCCTTAGCGATGATTTAAAGTACAAAATAAAAGACACAAGATTTATCGGTACTTTGGCGATGGCTCTTAAATATGGTAGCTTAGATGAACGTAAATTAGAACTCTATTCTATCAAAGGATTTGGAGAGAAGACGATTGAGTTGCTCGTTAGTAAAAATATAGATACTAAAGAGAAACTATTTAACACACCATTCAAAACCCTAAAGTTTTATGGGTTTAGACCTTCTGAAGCTCGTTTTAAAAGAATGAAAGATGAGTGGAAAGGTATACGACAAACATCATTGGATTGGTAACAATGGGAACTACGAAAGAAAAAATTAAAATGACTGTTGATGATTTTAAGAAAATGAAACAGAAAAGCGATAGACGAGTTAGATCTGTTATTAGGCATAAAGCTAGACCTAGCGAGTACAGTAAGAAAATTAAACGGATGTCTAATATTAGATTACAAGCCGAAGCTTTGAGTAAACACAAGAAGATTGGGGAATTAGAGAACGATCTCCAATTAGAGAAATCTAAATTCATTGAGATAGCGGTCACATTAGGGATATTAACTCATCCACAAATCAACTATGATCTTAGAGATTTGTTAATGGATGGAGTACAATCTCCAACTAGGACCGATTATGATGGCGTACTAATATGCAAAGAAGATGATCAACCTACATTCCTTAGAACAGGCGATCAAGAGTATTGGAAAAAGTTAGAACTTCAATGTGGAGAAGGACATGTTTTAACAGACGGTCAATTCATGTCGGTGGAACACTATGAAAACGTGTATCTATCTGATGCTGTGTTGCTCGATCCCGAAGAAGAAAATTTGAGCCTTGAGGAGCTTAAAGACAAGGATAAATAATTCATTAATTAAATAGGTAATGATCATGCAAAATGTATCATGCCGAGTATGTGGCGAAAAAGTAGTCAACCAAGAGTCAGTCAACTACCACGATAAATGTATGCAAAAATTACGAAATGGTAAAGCAATAACTCTAGGCAGGAAAGCTTACGTCACAAAATAGGCAAAATAAAATAGGGGTTAAGGATTTCCAAGTAAACCCGCTATATCTATACATTGTAATTTTAAAAAGGGTAAATTTTAAAAGGGGTTAAGTTAAACCAAGTAAACCCTATACATGACATCATTTTTTTACAGGGGATTTTTTCCACAAGTAAGGCACAGGCGATAGTAGGCTGTAGGATTATCTGGAGTAGGATCTTCACCATCTATATCGGTACTATCACAATGTTTACACACAATGTCTTTAATAGATAAAATTTGAGTATTTAAACTTTTTGGCATATTTAAATATTAAAAAGATCATTTAAAAATATTTGTAAAGCTTCTCATTTTTTCAATTAAAAACCACAAAGTTTTTAAAGTCATAAAAGAATTAGAAAACATGGAAATTTTAGAGACATTGAAAATTTACATAAAAACTCTTAAAGGTAGAGAAACTTTGGCAAAGTCACAATACACGTATGCTTCTACTAACAATCCTTGTAAAGCTGATTGTGGTCAAGATGGGGAATTTTATGAAGGACAAGAACAGGTCTATGCCGAGATTAGAGGAGAACTTACCAGATTATTGGAGGAATACAAATGAGCAAGAATGATAAACCAGATTTGTATTGTGTTACACACCAAAAGCCTATAAGGTATGATGATATGGATCATGCAATGTGTGATGTCGAAAACCTTAAAGAGGGTGAATAATTAATCATGGAAGACAAATTACTGGAACTTAGTAAAGCCTCAATAGAAGAAAGAATTAAAGGAATTAAATTAGGCTTTTATGGTATGGGTGAGGGAAAATCAACACAATTAAAATATTTCTTAGCTGACTTAACAAGTTTATCATTTCATCATGTGCAATACGCAATAGATAGTTTTGACGAAGCTCAAGGTTGGAGTATAGATGATCCTCTAACTAAAGAGAAGTGGGAGGACTTTTATGATTTTTTACATTTAAACCATAAACAAAAGAAATCTGATCAATACTACATTGAAGAATTCGGATATTTATTACAACAATATTTATTTAAATGGGTTGCGAAATTAAAATCTTGCAGTAAATGTAATAATCCCGATTGGACAGCTTATTTCACAAGTTATCTTTGTCACACCGAAGGATGTTTAAATGAAATGAAATGGAAGGAAGATTAATTATGGCTATTAACATAGATATGAATGAACTTATTCCTGTACCAAATTATAGGGGGTATAAAGCAAATCGAAAAGGTCAAATATGGTCTGATTTCTTTGGAGGTCGCTTTTTAAAACAACAACACCAAATTAAAGGATATGTTCAAGTAACATTAGTTAGTGATGAAGGAAAAAGATCTTCCATAGGAATTCACAGGGTGATCGCTAAGACGTTTTTACCTAATCCGAATAACTTACCTCAAGTCCATCATTTGAATGGGATTAAGGATGATAATAATGTGTTTAATTTAGCATGGGTGACAAAAGAATACAACATCCAAGAAAGATGGGAAAGAAACAGGAAAAAGAAACAAAATGAGCGAATTTAAAGAAATAACTTGTGATAACTGTGAACAAGTAATTGCCCATATTGATGGAGAAATGAACGCCTCTATTGTATGCTCTCGTTGTTATGGAGAAAAAGTCAAATTAGACTTTGATAGAAATCACCCTATTTTTACATATAGTTTTGCTTTTTTAAGTGATCCTAGAAGAATAACAAAGGAATATCGATTATTAATGGATATAGCAAATAATCCTGAATTATTAACAGAGTTTCAGTCTATAGTGTTTAAGCATGTTAAAGAACATCAAAAACCAAATGATTGTTTATTCTGTTTAATAGCTATTTTATGGTGATACAATGAGTAAAACAAAAGAATTAATAAATAAATGTCAGAATGAAGATTGTGAGGGTCATGGGAGGTTTTGCGACTATATCAAAGATGGATATGCTACTGAATGCTGTATTTGTGGAGAATATGAACCACATCAACGATGTGCAGATCAGATCAGTGATATGATTGATAATGCATATGATAATTATAAAGATCAAAAATTAAGAGGGTTAAAACTATGACAATAAGAAACGAACTTATAGATTTATTAGATGAGGGAATTATAGATAGCAATATTTTGTTGAAAGACATGATTGTAAATTACTTTAGTACTGATGATTTAGAGGATCTTAAAGATTATCTTATAAGAAACGAATATATAGATATAGAGGAAAACGAAGATGAACCAGAAAGAGAGTGAAATCACTGAGGAACAGTTAATGGCTTTATTGCGACAGGCAGTAGAAGATGTTGCTATTAATTGTCCTAAGTGTGAAACTAGAGTAGAAGCAGATATAGATAAATGCTTCGAGTGTGGTTGGATTAATCAACTAAAGGTAAAAGGATTTATATAATGTTCACTGTACAAGTAAAATTAAACAAATCAAGCGACTGGATTGATTTAGAAGAGTATTATCATGAAGGTAGAGCAATCGATTATTTTAATCGTGTATCAGAACAATATCCAAAATTAGCTTATAGGGTGGTTAAATAATGGATAAAGTCAATACATTAATATGGTTAAAAGTTCTTACTCTTGAACGTAAAACTTACGTAGAAAGAACTGAAAAGCAATTACATTTAGATGACGATAATGATGAACCTAACGACTTAGATGACGTCTTAGATAACATGAGAAATAATCTTTTTTCGGATAATTATAATACCGAAAATTATAATTATCATACTGTTAATGATGAAATGAGATATGAATATTGGTGTTGTGGTTATTGGAGATATCCAACTGAAACAGTTGAACATATAGAGGAGAAGCATATAAATGGATAAAGAATTAACTATGGAGGAAGAATTAAGACTTATAGAACTTGAAACTAAAAATCTTGAATTTCTATATAAATCATATCCAATCATAGATCATATGCGTGTTCCTTACTCTATTGAACATGATGCTAGACAACATTATATTAGTGTAGCTCATACTGAACAACGTAGGATGCTTGATGAGTTTTATAAGAAATGGGGGATTAAAAGACCATGACCGTAGCGAAAACAAGACCTTTATCTACAGGTTCGGGATGCGATACTTGTAAGGCTGAAAGTGGTGGAGGGGGAAAACCTGCTACAAGATCATGTCTTAAGTGTCATCGTTATCTATGTTATGATCATGCACAAAATCACAGGTGTTTATAAATGGGTAAGATGAAACAAAAGTTTATTGAGCAACAAAATGAACAAGCTGAGGAACGACAGGATGCTATTAACCACCTGTATGATGCACATAATATCTTGGAAAGCATTGAGGAAACTTTAGCTCTTGATGTTAATAAAGTCATAATGAGATTAGAAAGTAGACAGCCTCCTATATCTACACCAGATATTCCTGTAGATACGTTTATATGTAGATGTTGCGGTAATACTCAAAGAGAAGTTTATGAGTGTTATAAGATATTAGGAGCTTGTTTTAAATGTTGTCTTTGTGAAGAATGTGATAAACGGAGAGATCGACCATGAGTTCTAGGATAAATACGATAACTCATTGTGAGTTTTGTGGTACACTCTTTGAGTTATTTAGAATAACTTGCATGGGTTGTAAAAAAATAGGCTGTAGTAATTGTGTAAAACCGTTAGCTAATGCTAAATGTTATCCATGTTATAGAGAAGCGAAACAACCATGACTATGAAAACAGTAACTATTCCCCATAATTTATGGTTTGCTCTTATGATGTTTAAAATAGTTAATTGTGTTTGTAGGGGAGAATTAGTGGTGTGTGAGACGTGTAAATCGGTAATGGATAAACAAAATTCATTAAATGAGAGAGGATAAACATGAACCTTAGTCGAATAATATCTACATACTTCTCTTATACTATAAGTGTAATCATAGGATTACTGATAGGATATATTCATGGAGCTAGATATTGATCGTGATTGCTCATCATAGATGTTATAGATGTAATATACCCACTACTAATCATTTAGGAAATGGTATATATGAGTGTGATAATTGTAAAGCCTCTAAACAACAAAAAATAAAGGATTTCAAAAATAAAAGAGCTTAAAAAAATTAGACAAACTAAACCTTTTTAAATATTTAAATTAACTTCAAAAATAGCTGAAAAATGACAAACCTAAATCTTGGCATTTCTATTACCGATCTGTTAGCTACTCCACCAGTTAAGAGTGCTACAGATTTGCTTAACTTCTTACGGTCTAGACCTAATGAGTTCTTTACTAAGAAGATGTTAATAACTGAACATGGGTTTTCCTCTAATATAGGGAAGAACTTAACTAACTTAGTGACTAATAATCCTAATATGGCTGATAGATTATGGTCTATGACCTCTATTGATCTTACTAATCCTAAGAATAAGAAACAACAAACCTTTTTCTCTCATATTGCTCCTCCTAAATTAGATAAAGCCACTTTAAACGCTTTACTTGAACGTTGTATGATGACTGATTATAAACCAAAAAAATTAAAAAAGTTACCAAAATCTTAAACTCAAACCCTAAAACTTAAATATTCAATGACCAATAAGATGTTATCAAGAATATCGAGATCATAAGCAATCTGCTGTCTCTTCCAGCAAAAGTTCTCTTGAAATCATTTGTTGCTCCTAATGCCATGAATTTTGCCGAAGTATAACTTATTAACAAACTTCCCGCTAAAGCTATCACATACGCAATAATTATCAGATTTATTGATTGATCAGAGTAATTTACTAATAATATCAAGGTGCTGGTGAAAATTAAAATATCGGAATATCGATCAAGAACAGAATCGAAAA
>LAZR01001758.1_pt1 | contig 13360 bp, 3 predicted proteins | sample 329461 | NCBI WGS metagenome assembly LAZR01 (sample SAMN03002196, study PRJNA259156) | marine sediment metagenome | biome: sea floor; feature: Hydrothermal impacted sediments; material: marine sediment; isolation source: Loki non-amplified sample from Loki's castle hydrothermal vent sediment ...
ATTTGAATATGCCCAATAAGAAATTACTAAAGTTAGAAAAAATGTAACCACTATTGCTAAACCAAACTTTAAAATAACCCCTTTTTTTGTAACACTAATGTTATTTCTAATCTCAATATAATAATCTTTAGTTTTTTTAGAAATATTGTTTATAATTCTCCTCTCCTTTAGATTATTTTAAAATAAATTCGTAATAAAATTTTGGAAAAAAAAAAAAGTTAGAATATTATTTTAACCTACAATGCTATCAGAATCCATAATATCAAAATAGCAAGCTAATCCTAGTGCAACAAATGCCACTGCCATAAGGCCATATTTTATAGCTACAATAGTACCTGCTGTAAATATCAATTGAAGCAATGTGAGAGTAAATCCTATCCCAAATACTAATATCATTGAAAATTGTTCCCAAAAGGGCATCGCCCAGTAAACAGCAATTATTGAACTTATTATTTGACTGAAAAATCCCCCCAAAGCATTTAACATTGCTCCTTCACTAATATAACCCGCTGCATGATAGGCGAAAATAAAAAGAAAATCGGCTGCACCTAATGTTATAAGTTCCGCAAATAGTCTCTGTGCCCAAGTCAAACCTGAAGGTATATATACATTTACCAACGTTAGCACAATTAAAACTACAAATTGAACAACGTAAAATCCCAATTCAACATCGCTAAAGTACGGACCTGAAGGAGGTGGTGGCGGTGGTGGAGGTGGTGGTGGTGGAGGATCCAGGATAGGGTACAAAATTTGAGCAAATTTAGGATTACTATTGATATACATATAACGCGTAATGGCCTTATTAAGAAAATTGTTAAATAAAGTTGTCTCTCCCACCATTTTAAAAAGTATTGCTGAAATAATGTTAGCGGCAACAATTCCATATGATTCCAAACCTTGGACTATTTACAGAAGGATATAATATTGACGAACCTATTTACCAAGACGGATTTATCAATCTTTATTACGGAAGCGGAACTGAGATTGATGGAGAGCGGCGCTATAGTAATGTGATTTCCATGACATATGATAGCGTCTATAGTGATAACTTTGATTCTTGGATAACTAACGGTGTCCCCGATTCATGGGAGGATATTTTCACTATCACAGATAAATTCTTAACAACACAAAGTGTAGATGTAACCGGAGATGTGCTCTATCATGAGTTATTTGATCTCACTAACGACATACTTACTCAAACTGAAATAGAAGAAATCTTAGGTAGTATTTCTGAAGCAAAATTTGCAGTCCAGCTTAACGATAGCGTTTATGCAACTCAAGCTAGAGCCGTAGGAATTCCATATGAATATTACCTATCTGTCCAAGGATTCCCTATAGGAGATTATGTTGACGGAACTTATTGCAAGGTTCAAACATCATGGAACACTCCTGATTTTGACAATAGACCGGAATCCAATAAAGTGACTAGCTATACCCTCGAACATGCTCCAAACGGTAGTGCCTATATCGTGTTTTATCAGGATGTTAGTGTGATTCAGAATAGCAACTATGCGATAGGGAACAAGATTATGGTTGATTATTGGGAAGAACATATATTTATCGACGGTTTTGATTATAATGTCATCGAAGATCCACTAGGAGATCCATTCACATCCGTTCTCGATTGGGATTATAAAATTAATTCCCTTGAATCGTATACAATGCATCCTGATTTTTCAACAGATTCTTCTTTTACACTCGAATTTGCAGCATTAGACTGGAACACTGCACTTGCCAGTTATATTAACGATGGGCAAGAATCATTTACTTTTAGACCGACGACACTCGATAATCTAACAGTTTTTTATTCAGGTGAAACTTTAGGAAATTTCTCAATATATGGTGATATTCCAGAAGACCAGTTTAATGACACAAGTATCTATCAAGATATTTATGTCCAAATTTTGTATGATGGCGATGTATCTACAATCGAGACTCATAAGTTAAACGAAGATCCCATTCTATATGCTTATATTTATCAAGATTCAGTTGAATATGATCATTATTTATTAGATTATGATAAAATTATAACCGATATTAGAACTAGAAAAAACGATTTGCTAGACAAATGGAATATAGTTCCCAATTCTTATGTCTTTGTCGAAGTTGATTATGTGACTGAATCATTAAGATATCCTATAGAGCATACACCTTTTAATTATGACTACTTAAGTGCAGGGAATAACGCTTATCACATTACTCTTACAATTGAGGGAATGAGTCCCATATACAGCTATGATACAGTAGAATTTAGTAAATATATCTCAAAGATCCAAAATAATTATATTTATTTCAACGATAAAAACTACGACGAAGAAGGATATATTGCAAATCAATCCCAGATTACACTTGACTATAAATTTAAACTCCAACCAGGTCTTATCGATCGGAAGCACATGCTTATGGCTATCTACCCATGGTCAAACGTGTTTGATACAATTCTACAATCGGGTGACGGTTCCATTAGTTACCGTGAAAGGTATAGAAAACTTTCAGGCAGTTCTATAATTTCCCCTTTCGAGTATTCTCTTTCTATTTCCGATACATATAGTTTGTTTCTAAGTTATCGCTTGAACCGAAGAGAATATTTTGAAGAAAAATTTGAAATTGATTACAGCACAGCCGACTATACGTTCGATTATTTACCAGATGGTCTTGATTCCTATATATCCGAGTTTGATGGGTCAATTTCCAGTGTTTATTATTATAACAAAGCTGGTGAAGCTACTGAATTAAATAGTTTACTCTATACAGCTACAAATCATAAAATTACTTTAATTGACAAAAGGGTTATTCAGAGTGGGATTTATCCTAACATACAACTCAGAACTGTTCAAAACCCAATTACAGGAAACAAAATTTCAGAATTCTACGTTTCATTTTTCGCTCAACCTTATGATAGTAGTTTTAAGAGTCATAAATTTAACTTTTTAACAGACGATTTAAATGGAAGTCTCAATGTAAACTACTGGAGCATTGCTGGAGGGGATAACTTGGATGTTATGCCCAACTTTGATACTTATTATTACAATAATCTAAAAGAAAGTACTTATAAAAATAGTATAAATCATGCCACCCAAATTAGCGCTTATTTAGAAGAAGGCGACACACTTTCTTTTGATTTAGCAGGGGAACTATCTTGGTATGATCCTCAATTATTGGCAGACATTCAAGCGGGAAATGACTACTTAACTCTTTATATGAATACAGCAATTAATAACTACGAAGCATTAGAAAAAATATTAATTGAGTTATATGATAACTCTCCAACTCCAGCATTAATTTCTTCATCTTATATTTCAATAGAAGAGATAGTCAACTCAGACTTTACCTTGAAAATTGACCTTCCAGCAACTCCTGGTCTCGATAAATTAAATTTCACACCGATATTTCGTACTGATGCAGAATATTCCACCGACAATATACCTAAATTCGATTCTGTCGAGTGGGATAGTACTAAAACAAGTTATAATTCAGATGGAAATAAAGTAATGTATCATACATTAGAAAATTCCTTATTTACAGGAGCTCCAAATCATGAAATTGCATACCTCTTTAACAACGACTTAGAATATCTAAGTCTCCCCGAAGGGATCGATTTTAATTGGAGTGATGAAACATTGACAAGTGGATTAGATATCCACGTTCTTCAAATTCCCGAGTTATTCATTGACCCTGACAACCCTTCCGTTGTTTCTACATTTGAAGATGGTGATACGTTTACCGTCAAATATGATTCCCCTGTAGTAAAAACAATACAGATTGGTATCGAAGAATTGTTTTTCCAAAAGAAACCATTTAACTACGATACTTTCTCTGAAATTGCCGAAGTCTTGTTAATTAACACAGATGACACTTCGGACTATGGCACATTCACAAATCCATATAGTTATAATATTTCTCTCCCCATAACCCCATTTCAGACAGAATATTTAGGAAATTACAGACAGCTAACTGTAGACATAAACTTGTCAACTCTAAGCCAATTTGCTGTTAACGGAGTTTTAGATTTCTCAAATATTGTCTTGTCGGTTCCCAATCCGGCGTTTGAATTAACTATTGAGGAGATTAGTATAATCCAAGAAACAACAGATAAGTTTCCTCACGATGATGTTTTCTCACAGAATATTTGGAGAAATACAGAAAAGGAAATTATTATCTCAGGGATAGATCCATCTAGTGATACTGAAGTGTATCAACTAATTCTTGAAAACGAACCACTATTCTACAACGATGTTATTCAAGATAAATGGCTAGATTATATTACCATATACGACGAAGATGGAAATTATTATACTGCGGGTTTACAAGGGGATGATCACCAATTAATCTGGGACTCTGGTACGGGCGACTTTACGTGGAACGAAGCATTTAATCAATACCCCGACAACTGGGGTTTAGAGTTTGAACTTCCGTTGATTATTGAACCGGAGACAAAACTATACTTCGAGTATAGCACAGGGACTTCATGGTCGGAAATTTACAATTTTAATTATGAAAATTTGGATGCTGGAACAATAGAAGTCATTCACGATTATGAGTCGTTACTCAAACCTAGATACCGCACTGTTTTTGGTTCTGAAATCGAAAATCAAGAATACGATTATGAACTCGAACAATTTTATTCAGAAAGTTTTACAATATATTCAAGTTCTTCTGAATACGAGCACACATTCGATATTGATTATGATCTCCAAGCAGACTTTGCCGATCTTTTGTTATACAGCATTGTCGGTCTTTATCCAAACTATACACAGTTTTTCATAGAAGATGATGATATAAACTATAATATCGTATTTAATCCTTCTTCTAAAACCATTACAATTACTGATTTAATCTCTGGGGACGGTCTATTGAATCAGTTTGACTCAATTACTGTAATACTTAACTTTACTTCCGGTCCTGTTTCTACCCTCACTCAATTATCTCTTTCAAATAATTTTAATCAGACTTACATAACAGACCAAGAAGCCACATTTAACAGTATAATACATGGCTCATTTAATTACTTTGAAAGTTTTGGGATCTATCTATTTACTGAAGATTATTCGACGATAACTTCTGACAGCACATCTTTTAGTTCGATTGACTTCACACAAAACCCTCACTTAGGAAACTCTCCAATATTGAAAGGGTATAACGAATACGAATTATATCTAAATTATGAAATTTCCGAAAACAAATTTGATACAATCTATATGGCAGATATCGAACAAGACGGACAAGTTGAATACAAGCGGGAAACAGATATAGATAAAGATGGAACAATCGATATAACAAAATACGGCATACAAGACCCTGAAAACTCTCAAGAAATTCTCTGGTACAAAATTATTCAAGACATGCTAACTATTTCTAAGACTGTTGAAAAAGAAACTGAGATAACCGAATCTGATTCTTTTGAACCTTGGGAATTATCTCCGCTTTTGGATGAAAAAATATCAAAGAAATATGGAAATGGAAAAACAATTACCTTACATTTTGAGGCGAAAAGGTCAATTGAGAAATTATCCAAAACGCTAACGACTCAATACACTAGATTTTACTCAATCAGATTCGATTACGATTTTGATGGATATGGCGACGCTCAAATAGAATATATAAAACAAGAATCTGTAGCTGAATACATAATCGATATTACAATAGAAACAGTGTTAAAAGAACCTAACTATCCACAAGAATTAAAACAAAAATACACGCAAAACACTCATCTTTATTCAAGCACAAGTGTTATCAGAGAAGAGCTTATTTATCATGACCTAAAAGAAGGAGAAACTGTGGAGACAAGACTTTATTCTGATGGGTTCGTTAATGATGATGCTTTATTCAATACCGAGGAGAAGCTTAATACCCTCTCAATTACCGACGATACTGGACAGCAGGTTCAGATCGATTCTGAAGATATGATGTTTGACACCTCATCTATAGCATGGGATGCCGACGATACATGGGGCGTTGACAATGTCCCAGTAAAGTTTGACACCGTAAAAATTCAAACCTCAGAAGGAGATGAGACTGTATCAAATGTGTATGGAGCAGAGATAATCATAAATATACCTAATAGGAAGAGTTTATATTATGATTTTCTTAAAAGCTCACCTGTAGAAGAAACGTATCCTAATACTAAATTTATAGTAGAAGGAATACTAATAACTCCTCACGGCGAGAAAAACGTTTATCGCACCTCTGATAAAGAGAAATTTTTTGAAACACCAGACCACAGAACAGCAAAAACCAAGGGGTCTTATCTATATTATGATTCTGACTTGAACGGATTCTATGAAACTGTTTATATATTGTCCCCTGATGACGACGGTGATGGTGTTTACAATGTAATGAGTATAGGCTATAATTATGACGGCTCACATGATTTTGTTCCCTATGACACGATGCTAACTAACTCTGAAGAGTATGGTTCTACAACTTCTCAAACGACGGGTATAATTCTTTCGGAAGGGGAGTCATATTTGGATCAGTATTATAAAGATTCATTAGATAGTATGTACCCTCAAGATTTATCTGACGGAATAGCCGCAAAAGATTATATATTTGATATCTCTCAACTAGTTATTGATAGCGAAGCAAGTAAAATCTATCCAGGGTTGTATAATGATGTGTATAGCCAGATATATGCAAAGTCTTTTAGTTCCTACGAAAACCAATTGTTTAAAGATGTAGTGCAAGAGGTTGAAAAAGGAATTACCGCTGGGATACCTGCTCTTCTAGTTGGCATGGTTTCTAATTGGGTAGCTCCTTTTGTTTTTGCCGGATTATATTTCTTGATGTCACTAGGCGGATACACTTCTGCAAAAAGAGCAAGACTAATGGAAGAAGAAAAACTGAAGGCTCGTACCTTTTATCCCGACATTTCTGATATGGAAAATCCGCCATCACTTAACGAAAAAGATTCTATTCCAAGTGTCAGTAGGGAAGGGTTGGTAGAAATTAAAAATAGTCATTCTGGAGCATACTTCACAACAGCCTTCGGGGGTGAACCTGGTGATATGTACACAGCCGACGTAATCACAAGTCCACCTTCAATATGGAGATATGCTGAAATCGAAAGAGCGGGTTCCCACTCTGGATGGTTGTATGTAGACTCATCGACAGGTCCACAATTCGTTTGTAAAACATATTCATTAGAAGATGGCGGTAGACAATTTACTAATTTTAATTTGGATTATTTCTTAATGACATCAGAACTTCCCGCATTAGAAGATACATTGAACAAGCGATATTCCCCTACAAAAAACGTATTCAAAGTAGAATTATATATGGATTCAGCCAAGGTTTATGACCCACAAAGTATTCCACACGAGGAAGAATTATATATGGATTCAGCCAGTCGGTTAGATTTATATGACGCTTATAAAGAAAACACAATAGGATATCTTGAGCAGGAAGTAGAACTACAATCGAAAGGTCAGTTCGACTCAATACGACCATTAGTCATCAACGGAGTGCCTCAATATGTGTTTGTAGACAGTCATGATGAATTAGTGAGTAGAACTTCGCCACTTTCGCCACTTTACTCCCCTATTATAGTGGGACAAACCAGATATGATGAACTTATCTCACAAGGAAAATACAGAAATTCAATCATTTCAGTTCAAGCTGACTGTGCCTACGGAACAGAGAATGATGTTTTCAATGTTTATCAACTCCATCCTTCAGAAGTTATGGAGGGTTATTCGGCAAAGATACCTCTCTCACCTACAGAATTTAATTATCCTATAGCATCTATCACGATAACAGTAGAGAACCCTCAAGGAATAGTAATAAAAGGCAATGTCGATGTCGATGAGAGCGACTATACCGTAGTTGATGGTAATTTATATTTTACAAGAACCTTAGAAGAAATTGTATGGGAAAGCAAGGCAGAATGGGAAGGATATGCTATTAAAACTGTTATAAGAATTAATGAATGGGGAAGACTTTGGTATATGACTCAAAAAACTGACCTTGACTATAACATCAAAATTAGTTTTGCAACTGTTGTTCCATACATTGAAAGCTTTAATACCGATCCTTATGAAGACTCCGAAACTATGGTTCCTTCTTTAAATATGGTAGACTATAACACATTTTTAGCTGGAATGGACTACGCTGGATATCATCAAGGTGCTGCTTATGATTCAGATACGGACATAAGCACAAATATAGCATCATATGGGAGAATAGGGAACGCTCCCACGCCTCAAGATATTATCGACACCACTTCAAATAGTCAAGCTCGGATGATCTTAGCTCAAACAACATCTTACACGATATCAGATTACTTTAATCAAGTTCAGATGGCACGCGAGGACGGTCCAATAGATATAGATGCAGACGAATATACCATTATAGTCACATTCTGGTCCACATTGATTACGAGTCTTATTTTACTTCCTGCTACTGTTATGATGTTGGGTTCATCCGCAGCATTAACTTATGCACAAGCATTTAAATATTCTGTTGTAGGTATACCTTTCCAAGTTTTCACAGAGATAGGTGAGGAATTGTATCTTGATCCATTGTTAGAAAGCTGGGTCTCCGGCTTGGTCAATAGTTTAGGTGGAGATGCAGAAGCAGCTAATTTTTGGACATTATTGGTAACATCTTTCAGGGAAGCCTTTATTGGAGGTGTTTCCCAAGGGATTAGAGCTGCTAACAAGATTTCAAGCGATGTAAATCTAGAGACAATACTAACCCTTGATAAGAAAATAGGGGAGATAAATACTAAAAAGTCTTGGAAATCAAGAATTAAAAATTTTCCCTTTAAAACTACAATAGGTATTATAGCTGCCGGGGCGAGCTTTTTCCTTGGTGACGCCGGAATAGCAATCTTATCAACAGAGCTCAATCTCCTAACTGAACAGATAGTCGACAAATATAAAGATTATTATATGAAAGGAATATTTGAAACGACGAATAGCCGTGAAGTAAGAGCACAAATGATAGCGCCTGCTCCGGATGTAGACACAAGCGCAATCGATATCAGTTCCTTATTTAAGTCTAAAAAAGTCGAACTCCAAATTACTCCCTCCATTATGCCTGCAAGTGCAATGATGGCATCTCCCGCCATGACAATGGATATTGTCCCACGAGCAGACCGCATGAGACTTGAAGGGATCATCTTAAGAGAGAAGCTGAAGGTAAAGGCATTAGACGATTTACTAATGGGTAAGATAGAAGGAGACTTCTGGACATACAAGCAAAATAATGAGTTCGATTCCTACGAAAGACAGAGGATAAAAGAAGGCTTAGAATCCTTAGAAACCGAGTTATACGAAGGTCAGAGTATCTTAGAAGGCGAGGGAACTTCAATGGCAGTAAAATTGGAAATATTACAGATTGTAATAGCCAAAAAAACTACTCCTGGAAGCGTGCTAACAGAATTCGAAAACCGAATTTTAAATACCGCATGGTTAAATTTAGATGGGAAAACGCCTTTGTATTCTAATGTACAAGAAGGGCAGGAAAGTCCTTTCTTACCGCTTTTTTCGAATTTCATTGACACGATAATTAGTGATTTAGTAAAATTTGATGTCTTAGAAGATGGTGCAAAAGAAAGTCTCGATAATATTGTCGCTTATGATGCTGACAAAACAAGAAATGTACGCAGAATTACTGACGTGTTAAATCCAAGTAAGGAGGGGTCGTTGGGAAAGGGAGGAGGCATCAGGAGGATCGACATTTACACTTGGCAAGCTCGTATTGAACTTGCAATAGAATCTCAAGGTGAAGTTTCAGATTCGGAAAAAGCAAGACTTATCGAATCTACAAGGATTAAGTTTGAGAATCTTTACCGTATCTTTGGATATAGCATGAATCGTCTCCGGATTGAAGCAATTTTAAATCTAAGAAAAACAATCGAAGTATTATATATCTCGGGGGCAATTACTGAAATTAGTCTAACTTCTTTTATGGTATACATCGGTAGACATGTGGAGGCTGCTTCTTGGGCTGTTATAACAGGTGCCTTAACTGTGACAGATACGCCAAATCTTGTTACCCTAAAAAACGTAAGAACGGATTTAATTAACACACTTTTAAAAGACACGGCAATACCGCTTCAAGAAAGGGAGGGCATAATGAAGGAAGCAACAAAACATATTGAAAATTCTATATGGGAGGTTAAGCAATATGAAGCACTAAAGGGAGAATTAATAAATATTGTGAAATCTAAAACAGACAGCCTTAAAAAGGATTTAATCTTAGACATTATCCGCTCTCATAAGGCTCTTTCGGTTATCTCAGCTCGACGTCTGACTTCCTTACTATTCATGGGTCGGTCAAAGGATTATATCACTTTAAGTTTTTTAAAAAATCTTGAAAGCGCGCCTGCCGGCAAATTGGATGGTTTATTAAATATCCTATATTCCGTTTCATTTTGGTCGTTTAATGACTTTGATGGAAGTCTTAATCTTGAACAATTGAAATATTTAAAGGAATCAGTTTCTAACATCGTTATTGACCACATTAAAAAGAATCTCCTTATTTTAGGTGATGAGAATTTTCGAAAATTATATGGGAATGAATTTGTTTATGACCAATTCGAAATTATTAAAGCATTTTGGTTTGCCCTCGCCCTTTCAAAGGACGATGGGACCTTGTCTTTTAATAATATTGATTTGATGTTTAGAGGGTCAGAGACTCCAACAGGAAGGTTATATAGCAAGTTGAATAAAGATAATTATAAAAAGAAAATTGGTACGGAAACATTGACAAGTATGATAAACATAATTGAAATATTGACTGAACTTGAGATGCAGAAATTGCTAAACGCTGAGCATGGGGAACATTTAGCAAAAATATTTACTTTTGACAAAGTCATGAAGACGATTCTCGAATATACAGGTATTTATCATTTGGATAAGACAAGATCACAAGTTCAACAATCCACAATGCAAGATTTATTAATTGAAGTACGTAATTATTTAAGGCATAGTCCCCCCAAAGATTTTATAAGCCCAGTTATTACAACCAAAGGTCTTGCAATCGCAAACAGCCTACCAAATCAGGGTCTATACAACCATCTGGAATTAGTTGATATATTTGCGGGATTCCCTAGATATATAACTTCAATTGATGGTAGAAAGCAAATTGAACCCACGTTCAATAAAAAATTGACTGGTTTTTCTGAATTTGAAGAGAGGATTTACAAATCAACTATTACCACAAAACTCTTAAAGACAGTGGTCTCTCAATATACGAGGACTAGCACTCAAAATCCAACGCTTATTCAAGAATTATTCAATGCTGCAGAATTTGTAAAAGATAAAATTAGTAAAGGAATGGATCCGAATGAAGCACATAAAGAGATACGAAAGTTCATGGCAAATACACCATACTTTGTTGGTTCTGAGATTCCAATATGGATTAGCATGGTCAATACATACACAGGGCTTATCGACCTATTGCTGTTTGATCCAACAACAAAAACCATATATATCGTTGACTATAAACCTGATTTGTTATACAATAACTTCGGAAATCTTGCTTTTGTAAACTCAATACCTCAATTAGCTGCTTACGGCCTAACAGTTGAACAACTAGCAAATATACAAGTAGAATGTATTATGTTTAACATAGATGCAGCTTGGGTTTTCGACCCTACTCTCGTACTTAAACCAATTGACGCCTTTATGTATGCACATCAACCCTTCTGGATTTCACCTTGGGCTGAGTTCACATATTACTTAAGCCAATAACTAAAATTCAGATAAGTACTTAAATTCTTCAATTTTTTTTTCCAATTTTTCAATCTCTATTTTTTGGATTTCGAGGTCAGAATTATATTTTAAATCAAATGACCTTAAAGATCTGAGATTACAAATTAAGGAAACAGGTAAAGTCTTTAGAGTTGTTTTGCTCAGAGATAGCCTCTCTAGCTTTTTTAGATTTAGCAACGAGTCTGGAATTCTTTTCAAATAAACTGAATGTAAATGCAGCTCTTCCAGTTTGGTTAACTTTGCAAAGGAATTCTCAAAAGATATAGTAGGCTTATTTAATAATTCAAAGCCCCTAACATATAAATATTTTAAATTGGGAAAATAATGGAATGAATCTGGAATAATTGCAGTAGAATCGCAAAAGATAGTTAAATAATTTAAAGATGGCAAGCAAAATTCTTCCCCAAACAGATTGCCGTTATAACCCTCTTGTATAAATATATTTAATCTATATAAAATGTTTAAATTTTCAATTTCTCTTGGAATTCTATTCAAATCTTTATTTACTACAATCTCAAGTTCCCTAATTTTTGCATCCCTAACGCTTAAATAAGTTTTATTCTTTGAGCCCACACCCTTCAATTTCTCAAAGGAAGGAAAGATTGAATACTGCTCTCCAAACGCCATGATTTTCTCCATAAATATTGCTTCTTCAAGAGTAAGAATCCCATTTAGAATATCATCATTTGATAGGCATGAAAGATATCCCTCTTCAAATAAAAATCTCCGAACAGTTTTATTTCCATTTTTGTACCTTCTAGCAATCTCCTCTGCAAACCTTTGTTTAGCAAGTGTATCTCCCTCCTCTGACAGGGCTTTTAATAGGGGGAAGGCTAGGCTTTTGTGCAAAAGATCTGTATCATAAAGGTTTTCAGCCCACACTTGTAAATTTGAACAATGACCTGTAAATTCCTCCTCAGGATTTATATCTATATATTTAAAATCCATGCTGACATCAAGGTACTCAGCAATCTCATCAATGGATTCAGTCTCTTCAATTTCATCCATTGATTCATCATCCACCGGAACATTTATAAGCAAGATTTTACATTGCTTAAATTCTCGATTATTTACAAACAAAACCGTTTCTCCTTCAATTAAACGAAGCGTTATTAAATTATTAACTTTAAATTCTCTCATCAATAATTAAATATAATTTCCTTAATATAAAATTGAAGGGGTTTTTAAGTTATCAGCTGTAAGTTCGATACAAAAATTTTCTTACTTGATTTATATTTTTGAACTTTTTCCAGTACCGGATCGAGAATAAAGAAGATTTGAAAAGATCATCCATAATTTATGATATTTTGTTTTTTAAAAGATTAAATCTCTTAAAATAATTAAGAAAAATTAATTATAAATAGCTTTATATTAATTTCATAGATGATGCTTAAAAAACTAGCAAACACCTTAAGAAACAATCATAATATTTTAGAGAAGAAGGCAATAAACCCTATAGTTCAATATATTGACAAAAATTCTTTTAAAAGTGCAAACATTTTCACCGAGATTGGGGAGGATTCAGCAACAATAAAAAATAATGACAAATACATTTTGATCACAACTGATAGAATTAAAACTTCATTTATTGAACAACACCCCTTTGGTGCCGGGTTTAGCTCTATATTAGTGAGTGTAGATAC
>LAZR01001760.1_pt1 | contig 13352 bp, 12 predicted proteins | sample 329461 | NCBI WGS metagenome assembly LAZR01 (sample SAMN03002196, study PRJNA259156) | marine sediment metagenome | biome: sea floor; feature: Hydrothermal impacted sediments; material: marine sediment; isolation source: Loki non-amplified sample from Loki's castle hydrothermal vent sediment ...
GGGGTAAACAGGGCGGTCAGGGCTTCTGCCCCGCCTTCCTTCTACCTGCCCAGGGTGTTTGCGCCAAGCCGGGTAGTATTCCTGTATCCACGGATCCGGCAGATTCTCTTTTGTGCCCCCGGGCCTTGTGCCGGGTATTCCCGTGGTGTTTTTACATGGCGGCCCTGGCTCTGGATGTAGACCTTCTCACCGTTGTTATTTTGATCCCAATATTTATCGTATTGTTCTTTTTGATCAACGTGGTTGCGGCCGTTCATTACCCCATGGCGAGTTAGAAAATAACAACACGTCATTTCTAATTGCAGATATGGAAACCATTCGTCAGCAGCTCAATATTGATCGCTGGCTTATCTTTGGTGGCTCATGGGGTAGTACATTAGGTTTATGCTATGCCCAACGCCATCCAGATAATGTCTTGGCAATGATTTTGCGAGGTATATTCCTAGGTCGACAGCAAGATATTGATTGGGTTTATAAAGAAGGTGGCGCATCACGTTTATTTCCTGATGCTTGGCAACAACTGGTTCAACATTTGCCAAAAGCCGATCAAACATCGCCATTAAACGCTTATTATCAACAACTGACCGCGCCTGATGAGGTGCATCAAATGGCGGCGGCAAAATTATTACAAGCCTGGGAAAGTACCATCGTCACCTTACGCGATCATGAACATCAGCCCGATTTAACAAAAGAACCGAGTCCCCTCGCACATTCACGAATCCAACTACATTTTTCATTAGATGAATGTTTTATTGCCGACAAGCCCATTTTGAAAAATATAGATACGATAAGAGACATTCCCACAATTATCGTACAGGGACGTTATGACATTGTTTGCCCTACTCAACAGGCATGGGAATTACATCAAGCATGGCCGGAAGCTAAGTTAGATATTATTCCTATGGCAGGTCATGCTGCAGGTGAACCCGCTTTAATTAATGCTTTAGTTCACGCTACTCGTCAGATGGCAAAACAACTATCTCCAAAACATTTTCAACCTTCTGCATGATTGGTTTATTACAACGCGTCGATTTCGCGACAGTTCATGTTGCTGGCCAAGAAATCGCACGTATTCAACAAGGCTTGTTAGTATTTGTCGGTGTTGAACGTGGCGATACAAAAGTAGAAGCAGATCGCTTATTATCGCGATTATTGGGCTATCGTATTTTCAGTGATGAAAACGATAAAATGAATTTATCATTACAAGATATCAAGGGCGGATTATTACTTGTACCCCAATTCACCTTACCAGCTAATACTGATAAAGGTATGCGACCTAGTTTTACGCCTGCGGCGGCACCGACAGAAGGTAATGAATTATTTCTCCATATTTGTGCACAAGCCAAACAACATCATTCTATAGTTGAAACAGGACAGTTTGGCGCTGATATGCAGGTTTCACTCACTAATAATGGTCCGGTCACGTTTTGGTTACACGTACCGCCACATTCTGCTAAATAAATAGGTAAAACGTAATGCGACTATTTCGTAATTTTTTGATCGGTTTATTTCTAACTATCGCTGCCGTTGGGGCGATGTTGTTTATTCCGTCAAAACAGGCACCAGCACCCATGCCTTGGGAAATCACCATCATGCCTGATGGTAAAAGCAAAGTATTTGGTATTCATCTCGGTACCACTACCTACGCTCATACTAATGCACTATTTCATGAGTATGGCAATATTGCTGCTTTTTCGGACGAAGGAAAAGCATCAACGGTAGAAGTCTTTTTTAATAGCATTCATCTTGCAGGCATTACTGGCAAGCTTGTGTTAAACCTTGATGTGCCCGAGCAACAAATAACAGATATGATGGCTCACGCTTATGAAGCAAGATTACAAGATAGTGGCGCCCATCGTTATGAAATAAATAACAAAGACAAAGCAACCGTCGTGACAGCGCCGATTATTGCTATCACTTATGTTCCTTCGGTTAAATTAAGTGCTGATATTGCACGCTATCGCTTTGGTGAGCCTGAGAGTATTAGCCAAGATCCGTTAGAACCTAAAACCACTATTTGGCATTATCCTGTATTTGGTTTGACTATCCGGATGAATGACGATGAAAAAACAATACTGCAGTATCAATAGTCGGTATTAACTGTTTAAGTTTGATATCTTTATAACAGTGGAACTACGTTTGATTGAATAAAGCGTCATTAATAATTAATTAATGATCGCTAAACAATGTTCAGTTCGCGTTCAAAGCCCTAGAACATCTTGCTCAACAAACTGACTAAACAATTCAAAACTCAATGGTTTACTAAAATAATAGCCTTGAACGCGATCACAATCATGTGCTTGAAGAAATGCTAATTGCTCCTTCGTCTCGACACCCTCAGCGACTACTTCGAGTTGTAATCGATGAGACATTGCAAGAATGGCATCCACAATCGCCGCATCACTAACATCATCATTTACATCTCTGATAAACGAACGATCTATTTTTAACACGTTTAATGGAAATTGTTTTAAATAGGACAGCGATGAATAACCTGTACCGAAATCATCAATCGCTAAGGTGATGCCCATTTCGCTTAATTCAGTTAATGTTGTAATAGCTAAATCAGTATTTGCCATCAAAATACTTTCAGTAATTTCTAATTCTAGATTGATAGGTGACATACCTAATTCGGACAATAACTGCTTAATGTAAGACACCAAATGATCGCCTTTGAACTGTCGACCAGATAAATTCACTGCCATTTGAAAATCAGGAATGAGCTTATCCTTCATTGCCATATAAGCTTGGCATGCTTGAGCTAAAACCATTTCACCCACTACGCCGATAAGCCCTGTATCTTCTAAGATAGGCACAAAATCTGCTGGCGAGACTTCTCCCCATTGTTCACTATTCCAACGTAATAGTGCTTCTGCACCACTTATTTTGCCTGTTGTTAAATCAATCTGAGGTTGGAAATTTAAATACAGTTGACCCAACTCAACGGCGCGACGTAAACTATTTTCCATTGCCAATCGTTCAACGGCTTTTGCATTCATTTCGGCAGAATAAAATTGGAAATTATTGCGACCATTATCTTTGGCATGGTACATCGCCGCATCAGCATTTCTTAATAATACATCCATATCACGGCCATCAGCGGGGTATAAACTAATACCAATACTCGGACTAATATTCACTTCGAAAGTATCTAATAAATAACTTTCAGATATGACTAATAATATTTTCTCTGCTATTTTTGCAACATATTCGGCAGAGCGCACACTTTCTAAGATCACTGTAAATTCATCACCGCCTAATCTGGCCACCGTATCACCTTCTCTTATCGATGATTGCAAGCGTGATGCGACTTCGCAGAGTAATTTATCACCTGCTTTATGACCTAAAGAATCATTAATGTGTTTGAAATGGTCTAAATCGAGGAAAAAAACAGCCAATGTACCAGATTCACGATGGGCTTTATGTAAGGCATGCTCCAACCGATCAAGAAACACCGCTCGATTAGGCAAACCAGTTAAACTATCAAAACTCGCTAGACTGATTAAACGTTCTTCATTTTCTCGCTGATGAGTCACATCCTCAAACAACCAAATAGCACCTTGCTCTGTGTGTTTTAGATCGATGGCTTGACCCGATAATGAACACCAAAAGCGCTCGCCATTTTGACGGACCATTTCTACTTGCCCTTCAAAATTTTCACCACGATCAAGCATCGTATAAGCATGCTCACCTAATTGTTCAAAGGCCGCGTTACTAGGATAAAGGATCCGAGTAGATTTACCTTCAATCTGAGAACGTTGGCAAGCAAATATTGATTCAAACTTATTGTTAACACGTAAAAAGTGTCTATCTTTAAGAAAAGCGATGCCCACCATGGCATTCTCTAAAATAGCATCAAGTTCTGAACTTTTTGTTTTTAGATTTTCTTCAGCCATTTTCCAAGCGCTAATATCTGAAATAACACAAACCCAAAGATTATTATTGGTACTAGGAATAGCACTTAATGATACCCACATATGAAATAGCTGTTTATTATAATCAAGCCCTTCAAATTCCTGACTATTTTTCTGAAGACGTATAATATCCTTGAGTACTTTTATAGGCTGGTTTTTGTTAAAAAACTGAAGTAAATTTAATCCGATCAGTGTATTTTCATTTGCTTTTAAAACCTGACTCGCAGCATCGTTACTAGACTCAATTACACCTGATGTGGACACTGTTAGAATAGCTTCCGGTACGCTATTTAATATAGCCGTTAGATGTTGCTTGCCAATCTGTAGTGAGTCTTTAGCTTCAGCTAAATCATAGATCAGCTTTTGGGTATTTTCGGCAAATAAATTAAAGTCTTTGGCTAATACACCAAACTCGCTATTGCTAGACTTCACCACTAGACGAGTTGTAAAGTTTTTAGCCGATAAAGCCTGCATGGCATTGCTTAATTCAGCTAATGGCTTATTAATTCGTTCAGAAATAACAATGATAAATCTAAGTATTCCAAGCACTATCATAGTAGCAAGTAAGACAATAATCCATCTCGCCCGCTCAGCAACCAGGGCTGTTTGTGTCACTGTATTTAAACTTTCATCACTTACTAAAGCTAATAGTTTATTTAATTTAGACATCATCTCATTTAGCGAAACCGCAGATTCTTGCTGGGCTAATGCTAAAACATGTTGATTTTCTAATTGCTGTAAACGTAATTGATATACCGACGATTGATCGAGAGATATGGTCTGAATTAATTGAATAACATCTTCATCTAAACGTTGAACTAATTTGAATAACGACTTGTTACTTTGCAGCGTCATTTTCAGCTGTTTTGTATTAATGGTTAATGCTGCTTGATATTGCTTTATCTGATTATCACGAATATTTTCTAATTGCTCTGCATTTTTTGCTTGAAGAATCGTGTGTGTTAGGTGGGTGATTCTTAATACGTTGAACTGCACCGACTGGCTGTGTTTTTGAATAATATTTTTCTTAATGTTCCGATTAATTTGATCTGAAATCGTTTCAATAGAATCATGAATTTCTACCTCTATTAAATCAACCACCGCCAGTTGTTGTTGCAACTTATTATTCACAACATACCGTTGTTTATTCAATGCTAATAATTTGGTATCGACGGCGAGAAAACGCTGATAATAATCAAACAAAGAGGTAAAAACGGAGGCACCCTGTTGATTATCAGCTACAGCTATTCTGAGTTTTGCTAACTCTTTTTCAAACGCTGCTTCCAATTGTTGTCGTGGCATCAACGCTGAAATACTGCTTATTGAATCGGCAACAATAATTTGTTTTTGACGAGTGATAAATGAAGCGGCAACACGACTGACTTCTCTACTGGCATTCTCCATCGGCAACACATGTGAGGTCAACTCATGTTGAGTATGAGAGAACAAGATATTACTATATAAAGCCACAGCAGCAATAACTAGAATGGCAACGATGGTAACCAGTGACCATAATTGAAGAAGACTTTTTATACTCCATGTTTTAAACATGACCAGCATTCCTTATGCACGCACTCATTTCCTAATCATTCCTGTTTTTTGTAATAGGACCCATGTGGAACTTGATCATGTTTATAAATTTTTAGCATCATTATCTTGCGCTTCATCATCAACAACTTCTGTATTTTTACTTGTCACTTCAGGATCGTCCATTAATATACGATTTGCCGCACCATCCATATCATCATATTGGCCACTGCGTACCGCCCAAAAAAACAAGGCAACCCCTATAATCCCCAGTAATAGCATCCCAGGTAATAAGCCATAAATAACGTCCAAAGAATTACCTCTTTATAAAATATTTTATTCTAGCGGCATTACCAATAACCAATAACGAACTGATAGGCATCGTCACTGCTGCGATCAAGGGATTGATTAAGCCCATCATGGCTAGCGGCACCATAATAACATTGTAACCTATTGATAATGCGATATTTTGCTTAATCGTTCGTAATGTCCGACTGGCTAAGCGCCTTGCTTCGCTGACGTTGTACAATTCATTATGCGACAAAACAATGTCTGCACTTTCAATAGAAACATCCGTACCTGAAGCTAATGCGATGCCCACATCAGCCTGAATTAATGCTGGAGCATCATTAACGCCATCGCCCACCATTGCAACAATAGCACCTTGTTTTTGTAGTGCTCTGACTACATCCGCTTTATCTTTAGGCAGTACTTCAGCATATCGTTCAATATCGCCAAGTTCTGCTGTAATCGCTTCAACCACAGAGCCTTTATCTCCACTCAATACGGTGACAGTAATACCATGTTGTTGCAAATCATTCGCCATTGATTTTGCATCTAAACGCAATTGATCTGCTACGCCAATAAGCCCTACTATCTCGCTTTGTTGAGCTATGAAAACACAGCTTATTCCTTGTTTTTCTAAACTATCAACGCGTTCCAAAACCCGTTCACTGAAAATATAATCCAGGTCCGTCAACCATCTTTGTGTACCTAATAATACCTGATTGTTATCAAGCGTTGCCTGAACACCCTGACCTGCAGATGAGGAAAAATCGACTATAGGCAATAAGGTAAGGTTACGGCTAATGGACTCGTCCAATATCGCTTTAGCAATCCCATGTTCTGAATGTTGTTCGACAGATCCGGCGAGTGTGACAATTTCACTTTCTGATAAATGATTGAAGGATTCAACATCAACAACTCGCAATTTTCCTTCCGTTAACGTGCCTGTTTTATCAAAAACAAAATGTGTCACTTTTGATAAATATTCCAACGCAGCACCTTGTTTAATGAGAATACCATGTTGTGCACCTACGCCTGTGGCAACGGCAACGGACATAGGCGTTGCCATACCAAAGGCACATGGACAGGTAATAATGAGGACTGATGTCGCAGCAAGTAGCGCTTGCTCAAAATCAAATTGATACCAATAGAGAAAAGTCACTGCCGCTAAAGTCAGAGTAACAACCACAAACCATGGCACAATTTTATCTGCTGTACATTGTATGGGTGCTTTAGACGCTTGCGCATCTTCCATCAAAGCAACAATTTTAGCCAAAGCCGTATTTCGCAAAACTTGCTGTACTCTAACGGTAAAGGCACCTTCGCCATTCATACTCCCAGCAACAACCTGATCATTGGCCCTTTTTACTACAGGTAATGACTCGCCTGTTAACATCGCTTCATCAACTGCACTTTGACCATCGATTAAAATGCCATCTACAGGGATCCTTTCACCGGGTTTCACTAAGACATGATCATCGATACTAACTGAGCGAATAGGGACTATTTTTGGCATTCCATCAATGATCAGCGTGGCTAATTTTGGTTGAAATTCTAATAATCGACTTGTTGCAGATAACGCTTCACGTTTCGAAATTGCCTCAAGATAACGCCCTACTAATATGACAAATATAAAATTAACGACGGTATCAAAATAAACATGGCCGTGTGTTGAGCCTGTTATCGTAATAAATGCTGAATAACTATACGTCACCGTTGCGCCAATCGCGATAGGTAAGTCCATCGTTAAATAGCGACGACGTAAGCCAATTAAGGCATTTCTTAAGAAAGGATAGCCAGCATAAAGCAAGGTTGGAGTAGCAATTAGAAAACTTATCCAATGAAACCAGTTTTTAAACTCACCCTCATCAGCACCGCTGTATAGCGCAATAGAAATCCAGAGTATATTCATCATCGCAAAACCTGCAAAAGCCATGCGATATAATAAACTCCGGTGTCTACGTGCTAAAGCACCTTCGGCAGTGTCTGGGTCAAAAGGAATAGCCGAGTAGCCTAAGCGACCTAATGCTTGAAGTATTGTAGACAGTGGTGTGAGTCGATTATCCCATTTTAAACGTAGTCGTTTAGATGTCAGATTGACTTCAGCAGACAACACACCTGGTTGTTTTACCAATGAATGTTCAATAAGCCAAACACAAGCGGCACAATGAATACCCTCCACCAATAAATGTATTGTTCTTATATCATCCAATTTATCAACATAATCGGATTGCACTTCATCTAAATCATATGATGCAAGCTCTGACGATAAAGAGGGTGGCGGTGCTAAGAATTCACCTTCTGGCGTTTTTTGATAAAAACTTTGCAAACCTGCCTGATGAATCGTTTCACAAACAGTTTGACAGCCGAAACAACAAAACTGATGATTTTCACCCACTACTTTAGCAGTGAAACTTCCTTCTTTATCAACAGGTAAGCCGCAATGATAACAAGGTGTAGACAAGGTTTATAATACCTAAGCCAACAACAAACGTTATGGTGAAATTGTCATTCGTTTAGTCACCATGAACTCGTGTTCATCTTTCTTGGCAACAATAATAACGTCCCAAATACCAGGTAAATTAAAACTAACATCAGCGCCATACATTCCAGGATTGCTTGGTTCCATTTCTACTGCAAAATCTGCCCTTGCATCAGAGGGACGATAGGCGTGCAAAGTCACAGAATCTAAATCTAAAGCAGCTGAATGCTTACCTTGTATAAGGACTTCATATTGTTGATGTTCATTAACACGTGTATTAGCCGGTGTCATAATCTGACCTGTCCAACCAAGTGCTTTTTGTTTTTCAACCAGCTCGTGTGCTTCGATATAATGCTCGCCACGCTCATAAAAATCTTCTACCACCAAGTTTGGTGGTGAAGAAAAAGCAAGATAGATAAAAATACCATTCGCCGTTAAAAACGTAGCCAAGAACAATAGCATTCCTAACACCCATGGATTTTTAAACGCTTCTTTATTACTTTGTGAAATATTCATACTTTACCTAGTTCGATAACGATTATTTTTCAGGGCTCATAAACATACTTTTATAGCTTATGGTGCTAGTCGAGTTGTCTATAGTGCCCTTAAATACAATCGGAATAAGATCATCTGTTAACTTATCTGCAGGTACACGCACTAATGCGGTAACAGGCACAACTTTACCTGGTTCAACCGTCATATCAGTTAGTTCATGCAGAGTTGCCCCTTCAAGACCTTCTATTTCAAAATGGATCTTAATTGGTTTTTTGGTTTTATTAAGCAGCTTAACCGTATATTTATTTTGAATAGAACCGTCACTCAGCAAGATATATAAAGGTTGGCGCTCATGAACCACTTTGAATTCTGTAGCTGATAAGTGGGTGAAACCATAAACAATACCCCCCAAAGCCATTAATAATATCAAACCGTAAATGATAACTCGAAAGCGTTTGTAAAGGGGGATTCGTGGCGCGTTATGATGCAATTCTTTGAATGAAGCATAGCGAATTAGGCCGCGTGGTTGTTTAACTTTATCCATAATGCTATCGCAGGCATCAATACACAATCCACACGTAATACAGCCCTCTTGTTGGCCTTTACGAATATCTATTCCCGTAGGGCAAACCGCTACACAGACATTACAGTCAACACAACTTCCTCTTTTAGAAAAGTCGTCGCCTTTCTTTAGTTTAGCTCTTGGCTCACCTCGTTCTGCATCATATGAAGGCAATACGGTATCTTGATCATACATAACACCCTGCAGACGTGCATAAGGACATAACCAGAAGCATACTTGTTCACGCATAAAACCAGCAAACAGATACGTACCGCCAGTAAATGATGCAATAATAATGATCGCCGTTAGTGAAACTTGGAAGCTGAACATATTATCCCAGAGTTGATAAGCATCAGTGAACCAAGCAACAAATGAAATACCGGTAAAGAGCCCAATCAGTAACCATAAGGTATGCTTTAGAATTTTTCGGCTGAGTTTATCAAATGTCCAAGGCGCTTTTTCGAATTTCATTGCCTTTTGTGGTGTATCACCTTCAATCTTACCTTCAATCAAGGTGAAGATATCCGTCCAGACTGTTTGAAAACAAAAGTAGCCACAAAAAACACGGCCAGCGACACTGGTTACTGCAGCAAGTAGAATGGCAAAAAATAGTAATGTTAGGGATAACATCCATATATCTTGGGGATAGATAGTGACATGGAAGAGATTAAATTGACGCTGTGGTAAATCAAATAAAATAGCTTGAGAACCGTTATATCGAATGTAAGGACCTAAAAACAAAAGAGACCATATCGACATACCTAGCCATTTTAATGTTCTAAATCCACCGGGCAAACGTTTGGCAACGACCTTAATATCACCCGTATTAATACGCCACTCAGAGACATCTTTGTAAACATCATCAATATCAATATTTGGATTGTTTTTTACTTCACTCACGTCATCGTTCTCGATTTACAGTAAACAGAGGATTATAGCATATCGCATCAATATTAGAGTGTACTGATATTAACGCAGTGTTACTTTAGACCATAAAAAAGCCGACATTACTGCCGGCTTTTTTATTATTCTAAAAATGAATTAGTTGTCTTGAGATTTATCTTCATCAACATGTTTCATTGCATAATAAATAAACGCACCTGTTGCAATAATCATAGCAACGACACTTGCAATTACTGAAACTACGACCCAATCAATATTCATAATAAAATTCTCCATTTATGTAGGTCAATTCTAGACCCAACGCATAAAAATATTATTGGCCACCGCCAAACTGGTGAACATAAACAGTTAATTTCTTAATATCTGTTTCGGATAAGCGCTCTGCTTCTGTACCGTCTAGTTCATCTGACCAATCAATCTCATTAGGATCTTCACCATCAGCAATAGCATAAGCTTTAGCTTCTAGCATAACCGCTAATTTTTGGCTCCATTGTGGCATCACGGCAACGCGTGTTTGTTTATCATTAGCGTCATTCACACCATGCAGTATTGTTTTGCGAATTTCACTCTCTTCGCCTGAAAAACGCCAAATTTTATCTGTTAGGTTAGCCGATCCCATTTCTTTAATGCCTTTAGCATCAGCACCATGGCATGCGAAACAACCTTTTGCCGTGAACAAAGCATGACCAGCTTCATTTTTTACGCCATTAGAGCTATCAATAACAAATTTAACTAATTGGTCAACTTCTTCTGGTTTCAACAATTTTTCATGTGCAGGCATCAGACCTTGACGCCCCTTAGCAATGCTCATTTGAATTTCATCAACTGTACCACCATACAACCAATCATCATCAGTAAGGTTTGGATACCCGGCTCCTTCAGCTGGAGCGCCACCTGCGCCATGGCAGGCTGCACAGTTATCACCATAAAGCACTTTACTTGAACCGATAGCGTAGTTCAGCATTTCTTTATCAGCGAGAATTTCATCTACGCTCATTTTTGCAAGTTTATCTTCAAATGGTGCACGTTTAGCCTGAACTTTAGCTAAATCTTCTTTATACTCGCCAATTTGTGTCCAACCTAGCAAACCTTTAGTACTATCGTGTACAAGAGGTAGCGATGGGTAAAGAATAAAGTAAACAACAACAATTACCCCGCTCAAATACAGCGCATTCAACCACCAGCGAGGGCAAGGATTATCTAATTCACGAATACCATCCCACACATGGCCAGTGTCACCTACCTGCGTTGGTTCATTTTTATTATCTGCCATCTTGTTTCTCCGATTTTCTTTCGTCTTCATCTATAAGCATTGAACGATGAGATTCTAAGCTGTCTTTATTTTTAGGATTGAGTACCCAGAAATAAACAACGACCATTACTATAAACACGAATACGGTGAGTAGAAATCCAAACCAATCTGTGCCTGTCATTCCACTCCAATCCGTATGAAAATACTCTTGAAGTTTAGTCACGATAATCCCTACCTGGCTCAAATTTAACCATTGTGCCCAACACTTGTAGATAAGAAACTAAAGCTTGCATTTCAGTTTTACCTTCAACTGAAGCGGCTGCGCCATTAATCTGTTCATCCGTGTAAGGAACACCCATTACTTTCATTGCTTTAACGCGTTTTTCTATACCTTTACCATCAATTGTCGCATGTTCAAGCCATGGATAATTCGGCATTACAGATTCTGGTACAACACTTCTTGGTGCACGCAAATGTTGATAATGCCAAGCATCAGAATATTTACCACCTACACGAGCAAGATCAGGCCCAGTTCGTTTTGAACCCCATTGGAATGGGTGATCATATTTAGACTCAACTGCCAAAGAATAATGACCGTAGCGGTCTTTCTCATCACGGAAAGGTCTAACCATTTGTGAATGACACAAATAACAACCTTCTCGTTGATAAATATCACGACCAGCTAACTCTAACGCTGTATAAGGACGCACCCCTGACAACTCTTCATATTCAGGATGAACTTGATCTTCAAATGTCGTATTGAGATAGAACAAAGGAACAATCTCAACAATACCACCCACTGACACGACAATAGCTGTTGCTAAAACAAGTGCCCATACATTTTTTTCCAGCTTTTCTTGAAAAGTAACTGGTTTATTATCGTTGTGTTCAGACATGCAAGACTCCTACTTAAATATTAGCGGCAACAGCCATCTTTGCAGATGGATTTGCAATAGCTCTACGAATAGTCACAGTAACGTTAAATAACATCACACAGGCGCCAGAGAAGAAAATCAACCCACCTACTGCACGCATCGCGTAGTACGGATGCATTTGAGCAACTGACTCAACAAACGTATAAGCTAAATTACCGTAATCATCATAAGCACGCCACATGAGACCTTGCATAATGCCCGATACCCACATTGCTGTGATATAAACCGCTGTACCAACCGTAGCCATCCAGAAATGTAAATTAACTAACTTAATCGAATACATTGTTGTACCCCATAAACGCTCTACCATATGGTAAATAGCACCTATAGATACCATAGCAACCCAACCTAAAGCACCCGCATGTACATGCCCAATAGTCCAGTCAGTGTAATGAGATAATGCATTAACTGTCTTAGAGGCCATAACTGGACCTTCAAAAGTCGACATCGCATAGAAAGCTAATGAAACAATCAAGAAACGTAAAATATAATCGGTACGTAATTTGTCCCATGCACCGCTCAGGGTAAATAGTCCGTTAATTGCCCCACCCCATGAAGGAATAATCATCGCTAAAGAAATAGCCGCGCCTAATGAACCAGTCCAATCTGGCAACGCAGTATATTGAAGATGATGAGCGCCTAACCATACATAACCAAATGTCAAAGCCCAGAAATGTATTACGGATAAACGGTATGAATAAATTGGACGGTTAGCTTGTTTAGGCACGAAGTAATACATGATGCCAAGAAAGCCAGCTGTTAAGAAGAAACCAACAGCATTATGTCCCCACCACCATTGAATCATTGCATCTTGAACACCGGCAAAGATTGAATAAGATTTAAATAAATCAACAGGCAGCGCCAAGCTATTAATGACATGTAAATAAGTAATCATAATCATCATCGCTAAGAAGAACCAGTTAGCAACATAGATGTGTGAAACTTTACGAATTGAGAGGGTCATGATGAAGTTAAAAGTATAAGATAACCATACAAC
>LAZR01001761.1_pt1 | contig 13340 bp, 11 predicted proteins | sample 329461 | NCBI WGS metagenome assembly LAZR01 (sample SAMN03002196, study PRJNA259156) | marine sediment metagenome | biome: sea floor; feature: Hydrothermal impacted sediments; material: marine sediment; isolation source: Loki non-amplified sample from Loki's castle hydrothermal vent sediment ...
ACCTAACGGAGGTAATCCACCAGGAGAACCACCTAACGGAGGTAATCCACCAGGAGGACCACCTAACGGAGCAGGAGCACCCATCCCACTAGGCATGCCACCAAGAGGAACAGAACCAGGAATACCAGCCTCTTCGGCCCCTGGTGTTCCTGGAAGTGGTGCTTCAGTTTGTTCTATAATATCTTCGTCTGGCTTCAACGCACGCAATGCACCCAGCGTCATACCATGAAGAATCACAGCTTCCTTGGTAACAACTGTCTGATGTATCGCCTCTTCTTTAATTAGTCTACGCTCTTCTTCTATATTTAAACCAAGACTCCTAAACAACGTCGTTTTAGATACCGTAAATTGCCCAACCAATCCGTTCAATACGTTGATATAGTTATCCATATCAAATAAAATCATACGATTCCACTCAACTTCTGGAACTATTAGTTTCTTATCACCATCTTTGTATTCGTAAAATTCTTGAATTTCACTAATTGGTGCAAAAATTTTCTTTGTTAGCCACTGCGCAAGCATGTTTCGGAATGATTCGTATCGTTGCTTAAGAACTTCTAACCCAACTGTGGCACTATTAAATGATGCACCTTCCTGAGTGATAACTGCTTTAGGAACCATCAGCCCATGCAAAATGTTATCTAAGATGAATGTCATATCGTTTCCGATATCGATAATTGAACCAGATGCACCAACACGCGTTACATCTATTCCGGCATGGCTAATAATTTTGAAATCTTTATCGTATTGTGCTGCCTCAAATGTTTGACGCCACTTCTCTAAGTCATCACCTGTTGGGTGATATTCACCTTCAGAGGTGCCGCCAATCTTTATTAATGTTATCGGATTAACCAAGTTGTCAGCTTGAGCAAATTTTGATTCCCTCAATTTATCGTACAACATTAAATCTTTGTATATACTAACAATTGGAGATGTCCCATGAATATCATATGCAGATGACAGCATTTTTAGATGGCTAACATGAAAATTATCTAAAGGGATGTTATTGCCCTTTTTCACATGATACATTATTTCTTCATCGATTTGTTTTCTTAATTGAATATCTGCAGGAGCACTACTATGTACTAAACGTTGTAAGGCAGCATCTGGACGCATAGATATAACAGCATCTCCACTTAATACAGATGTCTTGATATGGATGTAATCTGGATTTTGTATAATGATATTCTTCCACATACCGCTGTGTTCATCTAATTCTGCATATGGAAATACTTCTCCCATCTTCCAAAACTCAAGTGCCACTGATTGAAGAATATTTACTAAGTCAATCTCATTAGCCATATCCTTGAAAAATTGTTCAACTTTGCGATCTTTACACTTGATATTAAGTTTGCTTATTGGATATGTTGCATGTAAATTAATACAGTTGTGTACAAGTGGGTGCGTATCATAGAAATTTCTATTCCACGCGTTCATAGTAATACGGTCACGAGGTAATTGGAGATTCGCAATCTGAAACAACGGAGAGTATACTTCTGGTGCCTGGCGAACAGTACTACCGGTAGCACCCATTCTACTACCATCAGCAACACTAATGCCTGCTGTTTTGGTCACCCCATATGCTTCTTTTATCTCTAGTGATCGTTTGTACGAATTACTATATACAACAAGTGGTGCTGGACCACCTTGCTGATTTCGTGTATTGTCTGTTGCCCGAATTAATTCTGATGCTCTGTGTTCAGATATACCTTCTGGCGGAACTTGATCGTCTACAACAACTCCACGTTTCGACATATGATATTCTGAATTAGACATACCGTCTTTCATAATTCCGGCTGGTCTAGCACCAAACCGGCCAACTTTAACTGCTGCTTGTTTATTAACAGCCTCTGCGTTCCATATCCCACGCTTCATACCCATATTCTTACTCTCCTAAAATTATATTAAGTTTTTCCTATTTTACACCACTATATATTTTCACGTTTATACCCCTGGCAAATAAGCCAATGCCGGACCTTGACTTTTAGCATTAATCTTATGAGCTTTAATCTTAAATCCCTGTGTTAAGAAAAACTTATAAGCAAGCCAGCTGTACATGAGACTCATTAGTCCGTCGTTTGGTCCTGTGCCCTTAACATATCTTGTAATTATTCGTCCTTGAAATGTTCTAATCTCCTTTTCCATCGAGCAACAGTGTTCGATTAACCATTGTATATGTTCATAGCTTTGCCATGGGAATAGAACTTTGCTCTTTCTCATCTGGCTAAATAGTTCCTCAAGTATAACATGAGGATTGCATATCATCCTAAGTTCTTCAGGATCATATTTGGTAGGATTTATTAAGCTGCCACTACTGATACAGCCTATAATACGACCACCATATTCCCTCTGTAACTCTGGAACAATGTCTGGTCCAAATCCAAGGTCAGCTACGGCAATTCTAATATTGTATCGCCTAAACATTTCATTTACGACATCTTTCTTGTGTTGGAAATCGTTTCTTTTCAGCTTAAATGCATTTTCAATTTGCATTACGCCAGCTTTATTTACTGTAGTAACAACAACTGACGAAAATGATTTTCCTCCCTTTGAGGATAAATCATCATTTTTACCACCCCAATCAAGACCCATAAAAGCTGGTGATTTATATGGGGTTATCACTTTCTTATTAAAATTTTGTGGTGTCTGTGAAATACCGAATGAAATCTTTCGGTTTACATTCCTACAATACTTGTATATCTCTTCTTCAGACATAGGCATATCAGAACCACTATGAAACTCACCAAGAATTTCGTTCTGCCAAATTCTTTCAGAATTAGTTGGATGAATGCCTGGTTTATTCCTCATTACAGTTTCTTTATGAAAATCAGGAATCAACAATTGATTAAAGTGAAACCCAATATACTGTGGCTCTTCTCCATTCGGCAAATATTTCTGAGATGGAATCCATTTTCCTCGTTCCACAGACTCTATTTTATCTTGTTTATGCCGACACTTAGGGCACTCAACTATATTTGCATATAACCAAATACTTTCCCATTCATCGCTTCCAGGAGTGTATAACATAAAGTAGTGCTCGCACTCAGCACACTTCAAATGATAGTATCGTTTGTCAGATGCTTCCCACATTTTATGAAAATTAGAGCCACGTTGTAAAGGTGTTCCAAAATAAAGTTGAATACCTTCACCGGTTGGACCATACCTAGCGGCAGTAAGTGTTCGCTTACTATTACCGATATCATCCTGGTTCATACGCTGAACTTCATCATAGAATATGCCATCTAGTGACATACCATGTAGGCGTTGTGCATCATTAGCATTGGAATCAATCCAAAGCCTATTTTCATCATCAAATTGTTTCTCGGTAAGTGTGTCATCAGGAACATCAATACGGCGTTTGCCAGTCTTAACATCATATCCTAATGCACGATCAAGGACATAGTTGTTCTTTGAAGTACGCATCATGGTACTTAGTTTATCTTTGGCAAATTTTTGTACTAATGCTAATGCAGGAAAGCAATGTAGTATTCTTATTGGGGGCTTATCGGGAGACGATCCAAATAGGCCGCTTGTGCAGAAGTAAAGTTCTAGAGCTGTAGCCATAGTGGTGGCGCCGACCTGACGACCTTTAACGCAAACAACAGGTTTGCCATCAGGTTCCAATGCCTTTGTTGCAATGTAACGGTAAATGTCCGCTAAATATTTCCATCCAGTTCCATCACCAAGTTTTAATGGTTTTCCATCGATTGTAAGATATTCAGAAGCAAAAAAAACAGGATCAATCTTCATAATTTCTTTTTTTAAATTTGCAAATATCTGCTCTGATGCGGTATTAGTGTTTTGTACCATTAGTCGCGCGTGCCCTTTTTAATATTTTATTCAGCCCAAAGTGACTACAATACTTTATAATTATTACGATAATATTTTTGACAATTTTTGCATTGTAATTGATTTTTGTTGAAACAATCATAATCTTTATCGATCAGACATTTCTTCATTTTTATTTATTTCCGTCGTGGGTCATGTAATCAGCAACATCGTCGTCGTGTTTTTCACTGGAATCAGTGCCAATACGACCGACGTCTTCAGAACTACTTTCTGGTATGTGATCTTTGAAGCGATTTTTACGCCCCTCTAAATATTCTCTAAGCTCCTTATCTGAAAAACTTACTTGATGTCCTAATATAGTACGCAAGAAACTTATTAATGCTTCTATATTTTTAGTTCCGCCAGTATGCTCACAATGACTGTCAATCTTAGATTTCAATCCTTGGTCATCTTCGATTAACTGTACTACTGATTTATTCTCCATTGCATGACGAATCGAAAGTGGTCTATTTCTTACAGATGCTTGTTTTGTAAAGTCTTCATCTTCGTTGAAACTCAAATTATCAATCCCGATCTGGTCACGATAACTTTGCACGACACTTTCAACTGTCTCTGTTCTTTTATTGTGAATGGCACTCAGTATCTCCTGAACAGAAGATGGCTCTGTGCCAGCAAGCTGATGCAAAAAATCATTAAACCAATCAGGCCCTCTTTCATCCCTTACATATATGTCATTGCGAGATACTATTGCCATTATAACCTCTTAGATTTCGATTTCTATCTTAAAAGTTTCTTCACTATCTGTTGGATCGTGTATTGGTATATCTATATATAGTAACTCTTGCAACCACTCACGGTCTTTTCTGATAAGTTTTTCTAATTTTTCATATGCAACTAACTCTTCTATCATTTCCTTCAAATCTTCTGGTATTCCAGTAGGTTTGAACATGTTATCTCCTATTAGACTTGATAGTTTGTTTGCCAATCTACACCGTCTCCAGCCATTGGATCAGATGGCTCATTAAGTAAGCCGCGATCCTTGTATACTGGATACCCATAATCAGATATAAGCTGTTGGATAGCAAGCTCTTCACGAGGTGTAAAGTTATACTTATTCTTTAGTCTATCATATGTCTCTTCAATATTTCTACCTGCTGATACCTTAGAGTTAATCATAGTGCCAACAATTGCGCGCTCCCACGCACTTACATATACATTGATAATTGGCGTGCCTGCGATCTTTTCCATGTCATCTGTTTGTTTTGTCTCGCCGTCGCAACTCATGCACACTAGCTTATCATTTGCTGTATCATGCCATATTGGTGCTGATGCTTCGCATACATCACAATGTCCATCAGAAACTAAACGCACATCTAGCGATGCACGCTTAGAGCCGCTCAATTTTTTAACTTGCTTGTCTAGTCGGTCAATCATATCCTCAATTTTCTTTCTCAATCCATCGATTTCACTTTCATCAACAACACCTTCGAGATCACTTCTCATAGCTTTGCTAATTTCGCTATCGAGCGACTTTAAGAATGCTTTAGCACGTTCACATCCAGGCACTGTTTCTCCAGAGTGTCGTGGAATCTTTGTCAATCTATCCTTTAGATAGGATACAAATTGGTCGTGTGCGCCGTCGTCAGCCCAATTCTTATCTGCTACTACTTCCTCTTCCTCTTCCTCTTCAACCCAAATGGCATCAGAGCCTGGAATACTCATTGGCTCAGATTCACTTGATACTTCTGGAACGACTTCTTCCTCAACCATAAGTATTTCTGGCGTATCGGCTTCTGCTTCATCCACTGTGAATTGTGCCAAGTCGTCAAGGATAAAATCATCGGCCTCGTCAACCATCATAAAATCCTGTGTGTCATAGAAATCTGGCATTTCCAAATCCTCCTAAATTATCTGTCTTTCTTTAAACAGTTCTTGAAACTTATTGTATTTTATATATAAATGAATCGTGCTGTTATTGTACATCCAACTTATAATTTATATCCTTTAAAATTTTTTCCTATGTTCGGATAAATATTTTTCGATTTTGTCGAATGTGTCTTTATATTCATCTTTAATACTTTTTAATTTTACTAATAATCCATCCAACAAATCAGCTTTTTCTTCTTCGCCGCATTTATCATATTTGTCACCTAACTTCATAATCTCTTCGACTGTGCTAAATCCAAGCAGACTAAACAGTCCAAAAAATAAGTTGCGGCTTTCATTGTTGTCTGCATAAAAACCCAACGGGTGCCCATATAAACCATCAAGTCCAATCCCATGAAATGTCTGTGGGTATAATGGACTTCCCTTAAGTGCTGGTGTCTTTTTACCTGCTGCTGTATCACCAAAATCACAATCAACTTTGCCATGTTCTTTCAGTATTTTTTCAGCATATGGACATTGTCGGCACTCTTTGTGATAAGCATATACAAGTCTATTTGCTTTTTCGAGTTCCTCGGCGTTTTCTTTATCTTCAACTGGAGCCATTCTATTTATAGAACCACCAACATTTTCACATGCTTCAAGAATTGGCAATCCAAACGGACATCCTCGAACATTTTCACCACGAATAACAGCCTCTTTGACAATTATTTTTTCTTTGTCTTTTGTCATTATCGATTCCAATAATCTAAATTGCGTCTCCAAAATGCCGGAACACTATCTTTACATTTATCTTCGTGCACTTTCTTTAGCTGCGTGTAATAATCTTGTTCGCTTTTATCTTTGCCTTCTTCAAGTTGTTCGGCTAAATGATCTGACGCAATTTCTCTAGCTACTTCTAAATTGTCAGTATGTTCCATTTCTACCTTTTCACCAATATCTAGTTGTTTCTTATTTAGTTTTTCTACATCAACACCAGTTGACTTACCGGACTGAATCTTATCTGTTACTTTCTTAGAAATTTTTCTTTTTAACTTTTCTGGTCCATCTGCCTGTTGTTTAAATTGTTGTTTAAATTTTGCACTTGTTTGCTCTAATTGCCCAACTTGAATTTCCAACTGTTGGATTTGTTGAAGTGCATTATTAATTTCTGGTATACTCCCCTGCAAACTCTGCATCATTGGCGTGAGTTTATCAAGCAATCCTTTAATCTGTGTTCCTAAACTTTGCACGGTCTGCAATGCTGAAGTTCCTCGTAAACCCTGTTGTGCACGTTTTGAAATTTTCATAAAGCTCTCACCAATTGTCGTTTCTGTATAAGTATGTCAGATAAAGTTTTACTAAGTGGTACTAATGGCAACAACTTATACTCAATAAGCATGTCTGTTCCACTGTCATCAAGTCTTGCTATCTCGCTCATTTTATCTTGCACAAATTTGACAGGAAGTTCTTGAATCTTTTTTCTATTGTTCAACATAGCAGTCTTAAGCTTGTCGTCTATTTTGAAATCAAATTTGGTTGCAAATTTAATGGCTCTCAAAATTCTTCTTGGGTCAACACTAATGGTAATCTCTGGATTTATTGGACATCTAATAAGACCAGCCTGAATATCACCAATAGCCTCACCAGTCAGATCATAAATGGCCGTAAAGTCCAAACTCTCTAACAGCGTATTCATTGTAAAGTCTCTGCTGTACAATTCTAATTTCATAGAACTTACATCTTTCTGCCCTATTCTACGCAATTCTTCTTCAACACCTGGGGCTATAAAATTACTTGAAAAATCCATATGTATACCCATAAAATCAACCGACGCGTGGCCATCATCATATGTTCTGTAATTACTATTTGGCATTGCATTATATACTGCCTCAGCCAAATCTAGCGAGTCTTTACTGCCAGTTGTGATGTCTATGTCATTAACATCTGACTTACCACTTCTATTACCAAGTATACGATCTCTTGGTACACCACCAACTATATACGGTTTACCTAAATCATTTTTACGAGCTACGCTCTCAATATTGGATAACAATTCATCAATTTTCATCGCTTAACCCGTTGGTAATATTTTTTGAACTTCTCCAACTGGTTTGGTCATTAGTTCACCAGTATCTATTGGTTTTACAGGTGGAGCTGGTTTGGCTGGTGATGGTACTGGGAGTGGCTTTGGCTTAGGAGGCAACTTAGTAGGTTTCTTAAAGGAACCCCATTGAGAGGAGTCTCCTATAGGCTTGACATCTGTGCCACGTAATTTAGCCACAATATCTTCGACCTTGTTACTTGCATAACCAAATGCTTCAATTAGTTTTGATTGTGCAAAAGATAACTCTGGAAAATAACTTGCCATACCTAATTCGTGTAGCATTATATCTATACTTGCCAGATCCCTTATCATATCACGAGATTTGAGTTTCATACTTACTTCTTCAAGCTGGTTAATAATAGATGGCATTCCAGCTTGTTGTCCTTGTGTGGGCATTTCAGGTTCAGTATCTGGCATTTTTTCGGCAATGGGCTCAACTGCAACTTTGTGCAAATAGTTAGCGCCCTCAATAAATCCAAACTTGTTCATACGATTTGCTGATCTAATAATACAATCTTGCATAGAAGCATATATATCAAGCTTGCTAATACTTTTTTCTAAAGAATAAAGCTCATCATACACTTGGTCCATATCTTGTTTTGGAAGTATATCATTATATCTTTCTAGGAGTCGTTTAAACGCACGTAACCGCGATCTCATTTTTGATTTATATGCTTTAGCCTTTACTAATTCTTTTTCACGTTTGGTTTCTTCTCGTTTCTCTTTGCGAGCGGAAGACATTTGCATTTTATCATCTGCACGGTCTTCGCGATTAACCCATGATTGTGGAAAATGAGTTTCAGGTTCAAAAGCTTTTTTGATAAATTTGGCTGTTTTCACGTTATATTTCTCCGTAGTTCCGCTTTCATAATATCGCATCCAGTTTATAAACTTTTGTCTCTCATCTGGATCCCAATCTGCCGTAAAATAATCTATTGCAGCGTGCCTATCCAATTGTTTTGCGTGCAATGATGCGTATATATTCTTTAGCGTGCCTATCCACTTATCTACATCATGAATCTGTTCTCGATTCTCTTTTCCAGTAATATTAGGATATGCCTTTTTTGACAGTCTGTCACACAACCATTTATGTACCAACAGTCTATAATCAGTAAGATTATCTAGTTTGTAATTCTCATCATTCTTATGTGACATCACAAAATGACACAAATCTTTTTTCCTTTCTGGTTCGACCTTCATACCAAACGTATCATCCAAAATATCATCAGCAAATCTGCCGATAAAAAAATAGACATTATAGTCCTCATCGTTTTCGACTCCGAGGTCACTTGCATACTGTGCATCTTGAACCAACTCATCTGACAGACTATCTGTCATGCCACGTTCTATTGCTGCCAATAATCGTTCGGCCATATATTTGTTCAGTTGGCCTTTTTTATAGGCTTGTATGATTTTTTCGACATACTGCTCAGTCATTCTTTGGATCTCCATCAACTAATTCAAACTCTGCTTCATGTAAGTCTTCCAATTTGACCGGTTCTGGTATCTCTTGTGGGCGATATGATGTGTTTTCAAGCCGTTTATTTAACCTTTCCATAAACAACATAGCTTTTTCTGATTCAAAATCTGCTATACATTCTCGAATTACATCACGTATAATACCAATTTGTTCGTTCATCACCGTAATATTAACATTGTAATCTATAGTTTTATCAGCCATTCCTTCAACAAATTTCTTATACTGTCCAAGAAGAACTATCTGACGATCAATAAATTGCCTTAGTTCTTTATCGCCTTTAGATGCCGATTCTTCACCACTCGCTACAGCATTAAACCAATATTCCATTCTAGTTTCTATCACTGCATCAAGCTGCAAAATCTTTCTAGCCACATCCAACTTAGAATCAACTATTTCATTTAATTTCTTTTTATATGCACCCGAAGCTTCAAGTGATTTTTGCCGGTCCTTTTCTTCTAACTGTTGCTTCTGACTGCGACCAGCTTCCTGTATATCTTTTAGCACTCGTCCTTCTAGCTGCAAGTTGTCTTTTCTAAACTTCTGAAGAGTTACTGAAGATAACCACATAGACTTGTTGTTCGGATATTTTTTTTTAAGCTTCGCCTCAATACCACGAACCGATTCTCCGCTATTTAGCATCTCGATAATTTCTTCTTTATCAATATGTTTCATAATCTTTTTAGACACTTAAAATACCTCTTGCCCTCTACGACTATTGTACCTTTCTTTAAATTGTGCATACAGTGATTGGTCTTCATCTCTTTTACCAGTTTGCCACTGTTTAACCTTTTGATGTAGTTCCTCTAATTCTTTCATATCTGCTTTAATATTATAATTAAGAGTATTCAATTCTTCAGGATCCAGTGTTTGTTCTATTCTGTCCTGCATCTTTTGAATATCGTCTTCAAGGGTTAACATATGACTTGCAACTTTCAATGATTCTGCTTGTTCTTCTTTATATTGTGCATATTCCTCTGGTAATATTTTGTATTCTAGAAATGTACCTTTTTCTACAAGATTATCTATAACACTGAAAATTTCAGGCAAAGATTTATCACTTATTGTAGGAAATCCTTCTTGTGCAGAAACAGATTTTAATTTTTCTTTCAGTGCATCAATAAATTGAGTAACAGCACCAGACTGAGGGCCGGCCGCTTTGATTATTTTATCAATTTGGGTTGCCTCTTTGTTAAAACCACTGAAATCAAATATATCAGATAACATGATTAATTCTTCAATCATATTATTCATGACTAGTTTACTCTATTTAATATATTTTCTCTAGAATCGAATATACGGTGTGGGATTGCATATCCGCTTGAATCAGGTGTCTGTGCTGCCACTGATCCACCTGGATGCTCCTTACCATCGTAGTCAGTCCAGCCAGTTTCCCAGTTATAAACTGCTCCATCTAGCGGGCATTGATAAGTAAGCTCGCCTACTCTACCAACCATTACGCCAACATGCTCTGGACAATATCGTGTATTCAGTGCACCAGCCTCTACCTGCTGCATAGTATCAATGTGATGCTTCTCGCGTCCTTCTCTATCCACTCTTTCTTGTTTTGTCTTGGGCTCACGAACTTGCATAGAGTGATGGTGCTTGTCGTCATAGCGCTTACTCTGCTCGCCCTGCTCATCTTCCCCCTTGTAATCCAAAACATCGTCAGCTATTTTACTAAATTCATCATTCTTATTAGATTCTTTTGTATCACCAACATCATCCGACTCATCAACTACACCAGGTAAATCGGCAACTTTACCTAACTCGTCTTTCTTTTTGGACTCTAATTTTTGTATCTCATCTGATAACTCGCCCATTTCTTCTCCCGCTGCTGGACCTAAAACCGAAACCTCTCTATCGTAATCCATATCATCTCTTTCACTTTGTACGCTCCGGTTTATTTGCGTTTTGTAAGTTTCAATCATTTTAGTTAGAGATTTATTTACATTATCAATTTCTTGGCTATAAGCAAATTGTATATTTTTATAACTAGCCGCGCTCATAACTTTTTTAGCCATTTCTAGATTATTAAATAATGCACCTTTGGTATCTTCTTCTTGTTTGTGTATTTCCTCTTCATCAATTTCTTCACCAGAATGTTTCTGAATGAACCCGTCAATCAAACCAGCCTCATCAGCTGCCCCAATATTATCTAATTTATCTGCAACATTAGCTAATTTTTCAAATAATTTTACTTTTATTGATGATTGCATTTCGTGTAAACCTTGTTCCTGTATTTCCTCTTCTGTTTGTTGCCACTTGTTTTTTTCTCGTTCTTGTTCCTGTATTTCCTCTTCTGTTTGCTTCCACTTGCTCTCTGGGTTCTTTATATAATCATTTGCTTTAAGCCATATAAACAAATCACCAGGCTTAAAAATATGCCATTCCTGTTCCATTAGTTGTAAAAGTTTAGATTTCAATTCCTCATCTAAAAGAGGCTTCTCTGGATCTGGCATTGGTTCATCTTCTGGACCAACCTGTTCTTCTGGTTTTCCAACATAAATACTTGGCCTACGGCCTTCGGGTCTCTCTTTTTTCCACTCTTTCTCAAACTCCGGGTCACGTTCTTTGACCATTGTAACAGCCAGTTTCTTAACCATTGCATCAATTTTATCTGCTTCCTCATGCTGCCCTTCTTTGTCCAAACGATCAGCAAGAGCCATTAGTTGTTCGATATTTAACGACATTGTTAAAACTCCTTATGCCATGAATACTTTAGCTGAACTCATAGCTGCTCCGCTTTCATTACTTGGACTCAGCTTCTCACTTTCTGCTGCAGTTTTACGTCTGCAATATCCTTCCGCATCTACCATAACCTGATGCATTGGAATACCAAAGTGCCCACACCTAGAATAAATGGAACCCCTTCCTGCAGAAATCATCTTAGAACAGGAACGCTGCTCTTGATTTTCCATATGTGTTTTTTGCATTAGAATGTAATGATAATCAGCAATTGCATTTTTGAAATCTTCTTCATTAAATCTTGCTTCGATTTCAGATAACGCCGACTCACATGTCACATAGTCTGCCGTGCTAGCAGCTGCAAGGATTTCGTCTTTAAGCTCTGGTAGTAACATGTAAGAATGTGCTGATGAATATGTCTTAGTACCTGATGACGGAGCTGGAAGACTTATTGCAAAGCGTTGTAGCTTTGGAATCGTAAAGTCTTCGATAAGTCCATCATAAGCAAAATAGGATGGTGATAGTGGAACAACTGTGCCAGCAGTTGTTACTTGCATCTCAATTGGTACTTCGATTTCAGCTGGTCCCTTTGGTGTATTAATTGTTGCAAGATAAACAACAGAGTCTCCGCCTTCACTGCCAAACTTAACTTGTGCATTCTTGAATCCTGCTGAAATTAATTCTCGTGCAATTAACTCTTTGCCATTTCGGATTGCTGTAATACCAAATGCACTAGCTGCTTCAAGAACACTGTTCTCAAAATCTCTTGACAGATGTGCTAACTCTTGTGGCATTTCTATATCTTGAGTAGTATCAATATCAGGTCGCCCTTCCTCATATTGACGGTCCATGTAAAGATTTGGCGTGCTCAGTGCCATCTCTTTATCGGTGTCACCAAACAACTCATCTAGTTGTTTTGATGCATCGTCGTCACTTGCCGTTTTAACTCGCCCAGTTAAAATACCAACTGCTGCTAATACGTCAGTTGCTGATGGAACGCTGAAATCTTCGCTCTCAGATTTCGAGTCCACAAAATAACTAAGCTTGTCCGATGTTAACTCTTCAAGATGATCGTCTGCAACAAATGTGCTCGGGAACAGAATCCTATCATCCTTAACTTCGGTAGGAATCGCTACTGTTACACGTCCCTTACGAGTTTCAAAATGTGCGGCATATACCAAAATACTTTTGTCACCGCCCATCACTTCAATTTGTAGTTTATCATAACCGAGTGCTCGAAGCTCGGCTGCTACAAACTCAACGCCCTTTGTTGCAATCTTATCATCAAATGCTTTTATCGAATCAATGCTCCCGCCAAATGCAGCGGAGATAGCATTCACAAGATTTGAATCCACCAAGTCATCTGTATTAATGCCAGAATCTTCAGCGTCTACACGATTCATCTTAGTATAATCA
>LAZR01001762.1_pt1 | contig 13324 bp, 9 predicted proteins | sample 329461 | NCBI WGS metagenome assembly LAZR01 (sample SAMN03002196, study PRJNA259156) | marine sediment metagenome | biome: sea floor; feature: Hydrothermal impacted sediments; material: marine sediment; isolation source: Loki non-amplified sample from Loki's castle hydrothermal vent sediment ...
TGATCTTGAGTGGCTTGGCAACTTGCCCCTGCTGCTGCTCTTGCATCTGGAGGAGAGCCGTAACTGCACCCCCGGCATCTGCACGCTGACCTCCGCCTCCACGCCCGAAGGCAGACGGGATACCGCCCCTACCTGCTCTTGACATATTCTTTCACCTTAAACCGGAGGATTTTCATTGCTCTCACCAGCGACCGCCCCGACTCCCCCTAAGAACGCACCCGCTCTGCCCCCTACACTGAGACCCTCCATAATTCCTTGAATTATTCGCCAACCGGGGGTTCCCCTCTGTTCTCTCAATGCTGCTATGTCCATCCTTATAGAAAACTCGCCGAGCTTCAAGTTGAAGTTATCCATCATAATAGTTAATGCAGTCGCTGCCGCATTGGCCGTCGCGGCTGTAAAATCAAGGTAAGGGGTTTCCAACGCAGGGAGCAGCTCTGCTAGAAGAGTATTATTACCTAACTCAGCCTGGGAACGAATTGCAAGTAGTTGCCCCTGGGAATTAGCGAAGGCTGCATCCGCTCCAGCCTGGATATCGAGAAGCTGATTTGTCATCCTCCCGACTTCTACTTGAGCGTTAGCAAATGCATCCCCCTGCATTCCCATCAACTGACCCTTTACTTGGAGCCCCACCCCTTCGAGATTGCCGACTATTTCCCCAAAACTTACAGCTACATCAGCGGCCAACTGGTTGAATGCAAGAACAGAGGTCCCAATAATGGGACCCATCGAGGTAGCACCCGCGAGTTGAACTTGGGAAATCATACTCTGCTTTTGAGAATCAGTTAAGTTGGTGTTCGATTGAATCTGTGCAATCTGATTGTTGACATTTCCTTGAACTCCCTGAACAGCCGCTTCCATGGCTTGAGATCGCCCCTGCATAACCCCCGCAAGAGCCTCTCGACGGTTGGCGTCAGTTCTCTCGAAAGAGGCATCTGCAATAAGGTCGAACTCACCCCTTAACCTCTCGAACTCCGTTATAGCAGCAGCCGGAAGATTCTTGAGGTCCTCCATTTGAGTAACAATGGAAGCATCAAAGTCCTCTTGCCGAGTGTCTAGGTCCTCCCGAACAGCGTCTATGTCAGCAGTCGTCTCATCTCGGGACGTACGGATATCTCCCGCTTGCCCCTCAGCACGTGCCTGATTCTCTAGGGCGGCCTTATTTTCGTCCTCAACAGCCGCGAACTCCGCATCAACCGCTGCTTGGCCCAGCTCTCCTACTGTACTCGCCTGATCGTCCCCGGGGAGAGTTATGGCGGTGGGGTCCGTTATGAGGTCGGGGGCCGCAGGTAGTTGGTCGCCCAGGGGAGTTTCATACTGGGACTCCCCACCCGCCGCACGGAAGCGGAGTGCTTCTGCCGCTAGCCTGAGTTTCCCGCCCGGGAGGTGACTCAGTCTATCCCGTTCTTCGATTCGCTCAACCTTGAGCCTCTCGATCCGAGCGGCCTCAGCAGCGTCAGCCTTCTCCCGCCGGGCGAGTTCCGCGTCTCGTGCACTTGTATCAACTTCAGCCATATTTAGTCTACCTTCAATTGATTATATGCAACGGGAACGAGTTTGTCAAGATGTTCCCTGACGAGACTGAGCCTCACTCTTAGACTGTGTCCCGTGTACTACCACCCCTTGCAGCTCCCAATCCTGGTTTCCCCCTTTGAACTCCAGGTAGGGGAAGGGGCGGGTGCTTGCCTTGTTCAAGCGTGCAGCGGTTTTATCCGGTATTACGTTAAAGTTGGATTCGATGGAACCGAGGTCGGTGTCCATCTGCTTGACCCCGAATCGGAACTTCCCATTCGTGTCGTCTGTCCCCGTGTGGCCCCCGAGGTCCGAGAAGCTGGCCATTATGGAAGATAGAATTTTCCGAGTGAAGGGATCAGGTCGCCCCTCTACCCCGGTCATAACTGGGAGGATTAGGCGGGTTACTACTGGAGCTACAGAATACCGATCCCCTACCGCTGGGGTACCCGAAAGGGCGGTCACTGTCAACTCAGTAGCACTGGCCCGGGCTATAATAACTGTGGACTCTCCCAGGAGATCGCCGGAGAGGATGTGGACCTTGAAGCCTACACAGTTTGCGGGCATTGTTGCAGCAGTGTCGAAGAGGGCCGTTGTCGTTGTCCCCGCTGTGAAGGTCCCATTCATCGTTTCACCGGCCGTCGTTCCACACATGGATCGTTTACCCATCTGACGGGAACCGTCTATCACGTGTACCTTGGCGGCATCCGAAACGAAGTACACTCGACTGGCTCCATCAGTTAGAACGTCTGGTCCCGATGTTAGGTGGGTCCAGGGGATGTCTTCCAGCCTTGTTACAGCACCTGTTGATTCCCACAGAATGTAGACTTCATTCTTGGAGGTATTCATTAAGACGAGAGCACCAACCCAGGCATCAAATTCCATATGAACACTACCCAGGGTCCCCGCCCATTCGGAGTCATCGAGGAGTATTCTATCCAAGACGGTTACCGAGTTGATAGCTCCCGTATTACCATCAATCTGCTTTAATCCCGCTGCCGTAATAACGAAGAGGGAGCTACCAACCCCTGTCTGGCCGAAGCGGCTGGTTCCCCCAAGACGGAACATGAGGCGGTTGACCCCAGCACCCGATCCTGATCTCGTGAACCTATAGATACTGGAGTTGGTCACCCCAAACAAATGATCCCCGGCGGGCTCCAGAGAGTAGAATCTTTCGGCCGCGTTGTCGGGCCTGTACTGCTGTTCGGGGGGGAAGTTCTCCGGCTCGTCTTCCGTGAGGATCGACCACGCAATAGCCTCCGGGACCTTCTCCCTATCGTCCCAGTTGTCACCGGGGGTTGCCGGTTCTTCTATATCGGTGACTCCTACTAGGAGCCCGTCGTGTGCTTGCAGCCTCTTGAATCGAGGAGTGGGGTGAAAAGTATGCAAGAATGGAGCATATGTAGGTTGTATGATGAGTCCGGTGTCTGCGAACCAGCTCGTCTTGAAGTCGTTGTAGACTGTTCCAATAACTGAGTCGTGATCGAACCGAAGTTGAAAGACCCCCGAAGTAGTCTTGTATTCCCCCTTCTCCAAATACTCATCAACTAGATGCAGGGGACTCATGGGGGTGTATTTGTCAAAGGAGGCATTATTATCATTTAAGGAGGTTCGCCAGATGCGGAAGCCATCTACATGGGGAACGCCCCAGTTAATTATACATGTTCTCTCGTGAGCGTTCCCCTTAATTTGATTAGTAGCTCCTCCTCCGTCAACAGGGAGGTTTATCTCGTCAACGAAATATCTCAACCCAGAGGAGGGAGTTCCAATGGCGGTTTCCGTACTCCACCTAATATAGGAGCGGAGATTATGTTTTCGGCTGACTAGTTCAATAGCGTAGGTGTACTCCCCCTTGGGCATTGGAGGAACCATAACGGGGCCGTAGACCTCGCAATCAAAAGCATCATCTGAGTTCCCAATGTAGGTTCCATCGTCGTCTTCATTAAGGGGGTGCCCTAGAATACGACGGGGCATAAGACCCATGAAGCGGCCATCGAAGCCGACCACGAACTTGTCCCAATTGTTGATCTGGTAGTCCCAGAAGTACGCTTTGTTGTAAGGGGCTTCCTTGCCTATCCACTGAGCTACAGTCGAGGTGGTGTCACCGCTAATACATACGTAGATATAGCGACCCATAGAGGTGATATCGAATTGATCGTAGCTAGTCAACTTGAAGTCTGTCCACGAGTTGTAATCTTCCAACTCCACCACATCAGTTGAACCATCGCTGGTATCCCGATAAGAGAAGTACAAGGACTTACCATCCCCCCCAGGATTGTCCCCAAGAATAGCCAGCCCCTTAAGGACATCACCACTCGTTCCCTTTTGGATTGAAACGTACTTTACCAATACGATGTTTGCTATAGCAGTGATCGTTGTTTGAGCGGTGGGAGCTGGAACCCCATGAATTGTCATGTCGGCCATCCCCGGGAAGGGGCGTACTGCACCCATGAACCGTCCATCAAGTCCAGTGGCCTCTACGAAGTTAGGGATGGCCACGGCGTGCTTGTTTACCTTCCCGTCCATGTTGGGCATGACGGTCGGGTAGGTCCAAACCTGTGAATTATCGCCTTGTCTCTCCGGCATTCTAGACGGCCTTAGTAAGTTGCTCGTACCACCATGTATTACTTTGGGACTTGATTACAAGCCACACTGTACCTGCCATCGCGTTATCTATCACAAAGGCAGTAAATCCAACCTGTCGGTTCCCGAACGCCTCTATAAGTTGGTCCTCTGTGGGAGGTGCGGCAACATTATCTGTTGAATACCCTAGAACAACCGGAGGCACGGCTTCGGTTGCCAGGAGGTCTACGCGAGTCTGAGAGCCCACCCCCCCATCTGTAGGAACTAGATTGTCGAGTCTAGCTTCCGGAGCCAACATTCCGATCTCGGGGTCGTTATCTTCATCGGGTCGGCTGAATAGGGGGCGTTGTCCCCAGGTATCGGAGGGGGGAGCCCCCTGTATTGTTGAACGGGAACGAGGTGATGCAGTGGACTCCGGGTCGGTAGCTCTATTCCAAAACCTCATTTTATAGCCCGTAGAAGCCGCCGCCCCTGTTCACGTTATCCCATGTGTCCCCGTCGAAGTGGTGGGGGAATCGCCCTTCCTTTTTGCTCGCCTGCCGTCTAAGAGCGGACATCTTTATGACATAGTTCCGCTCCAAGGTCCCCATCCTCTGTGCGTTCCCCTCTTGGGATAGAAGGTCTATTGCAGCTCGGAGGGAGCACACGTGCTTGAACATACGCCCGAAGGTGGGAACGATTTCATAAACCACTGTACCCGTTGGGGTCGTATCCCACGCCTTGTTGACAGTAGCTACTCTAGTAGTTACATCATACGAGGTTATTACCCGCTCCTCTTTTATGTTCTCGGTCGAGGAGAGGATTCGGAGGACCATGCCCACATACTCATTAGGTCTGGTCCCGAGGGTCCCATCAGTTGGGATCGCCATCAGTTTGATTGTGGTAGATGTCTCAGCCTCTGAGGTGCCCTTGTGGAGAAGGGGCTCAGAGTTCGGGATGTACAAGAGTTCTAGTGCGTCGGTCGAGTTCCAATCCCTCAAGATGCGGAGAATGTTACCCTCAATTTTCCACCCGTGGTTGCCAGGATCGTGGTATGATCCGGGCCACACTTCATATTCAGCTAGGCCCGTTGCGGTTTGAATTTTAGCTACCCGAAGCAGCTCGCCCACCTGGGGGGGCAGAATGTAATCTTGGACCCCATCAACCAAAGTGATTGTGTGACGGACCATAATCGGATGATCAGTGTTGACATGAATGTCGGTAATAACCTGATCTATCGCCACCTGAAGAAGTTCGATGATATCCCCGTCCGTGTACTTAGGCGTCGTCGAAGGCTCATCGACGGCCTTACGGATAAGCGACACGCAGTCAGAGAGAAATCCACTGCCTGACAGAGCGGAAGAACCAACCACAGATGGAGCAACGAGAGTATCAATTGCATCACGAATTTCCTTAAGGCTGTCTGTACCGGTTGCGAACCCCGCCCCGAGACCGAGAGCCTGTTGTTCTGCCTGATATTCCAGACTATCAGTGGCTGGATTGTAGGTGCCCACTGTTGCCGGAGTCACGGCCCCCTTCGACATTATGGACCGAAGGTGGTCTATCAACCTATTAGGGGATGTCCCAGCAAATCCGGCGGCGATGGTACTAAGTAGCGTAAGAGCACCCGTATCGGCCCGGTATACTTCAACGATGTCTGTAGATGTTGGGGTAAACCCTAAGGCCGGGCTGACCGTAAAACTAGGGTCGCTGTCATCGTAGTCGTCCACCACTCGTATATTAACGCGGGCCGTGGCTTTGTCGGTGCCATCCCAGACGGCGATAATCGTATCGTTGTAGTCATTGTCCACTCCGCCAGTTGGTGGGTCGCCTGCCTGCACAAAAACTTTTGTAGTCGTAGAGGACGCGGTACTCGTTCCCCGAAAGAGCACCCGATCTTTCGCAGAAGCCTCCAAGGACATTAGACTGTCATCGTAATCGCTGGTGTTTCCGTCGTTAGTCATTAGGTACGCCAGGACCGTATTGTCAGCCACTTCTGTTGTAAGATCGGTTGAGGACGCCGTAGCCGTTTTCATAAGGTGGTCGAGATTAATGTCACTAAGTGCTGTACCGGCTTCTGTCTTGACGGAAGCTTTCTGGGTGACTGAAAGATCAATATTGTCCGTACTCTGAATGTTTACATCGGGGGCACTTGAACTCAAGGTTACGGCGGTGCCCAACCATGAGCCCACGTCCACTCGCCCGTTTCCGTCTAAGATGGCGGTATTCAGATCCACAGTTGTTAATTGCACCTCGATAACGATGGGAGCCATGTTAGCAGCACCCCCTAACGTAATCGTCAATATGTCGGCTCCGGCAGCGAACAGGTCATTGTGGAAGTGAAGTTCATAGGTCCCACTAGTCATGTTGGCGGGGGTCCCTATTCGGACCTTCCCCGCCGCACTGGGGGCCTGATAGGTTCCTTCTGTTGTTACATCTTCATCGACCGCCAGAGCTACTCCCGTAGCTCCTGCTCGAACGTAACCACCTACGATACTGGAGTTCTGATCGAGGCTCCCAAGCCCCGCACCAACGGTACTAGATGAGTCCTGAATGAACACTGTTAGGATATTACTTGCTTGTCCCTTGACCAGTTGGACTTTCACGCTCTAGCCCCTCCACTAGTTCCTGGGTGAACAATCATCCCGCCTCCGGCTCCGCCAGCTGGACGTTGGTGAGACCCGATGTCCATGTTGTCGTCCTCATCGTGTCCAGCACTAACAGCAGGCGAACCCGAATTTAGAGTGTAGTCTGCACCAGCAACTTCATCCACGAAGTCGGGAGCACCCGAAGCAAATGTCCCCTCTTGATCCGAACCACTACCAGTATGATCGGTTGTATTTTCGTTATACAAATCGTTGAGCAAAAGGTCCCTTCTATCGGAAAGAACATTATCGCCTTGTAAACAATCGTATACAATGGAATTTATGATTGCTACCATCCCCCGCGTCGCGGCACTAGTTGATACCCCCCGGGTAGTGTCTTTACTATCTCCATCAATCGTACAGTTAATAACAATAAGATGAGTTTCATTAGCGGTCCCCCCGTCTATTGCATTTCCTGCATTGGAAAAGAAGGTACAATTCCAACATATAAGAGTCCCACTACAATCTATTCCTGCAGTTGCATTCCTATAAAACCGGCAATTGAAAAAAGCTGAACCATTCCCACAAACACAACCATCATTATCGTTGTCATTAAAGTCACAATCCCAAAACCACGTACTTTGAGCACAATTAGCTCCTATACCCGTAGCATTGATGAACTTACACTTTCGGAACATTATCTCATAGGACGCCAAAGAGACTGCATTTACATTAGCACCCTCGGCGTCAAAGATAATGTTCTTGAAACAGTAATGGATACGAGTAGCAATGCTATCGAGTAGAGTACCTTGCATCGTGATTTGAATATCGTCTCCCAGGACGGTACCATAACCCTCAAAAGTACACGTCTGAGTTGTAGACGTAACAGCAGTGTCGATAATTGGGGATTCCGAATAGATCATCTCATTACGACAATACACTTTTGTATCATCACCAGCAGCGATGACATTCATCGCCTTGTCAATTGTTTGCCAGGGTCCATCTGAAGAAGTAATATCACCCGTAGCAAGATCACCAGCAGCAAAATCAGATGCGTTGCCTATTCGATGAAGGGTTGAAGTCTCCACAAGTACAATGTCGTTCGCTGTAGAGGAGGCTACCTCATACGAATCTACGGTTGCACCCGTTCCACCAGAAATGTAAATTATATCACCAGCAGCGAAGGTATATCCGTGGCCTGCTTGTGTAAGAGTAAATGTTACATCCGTCCAAGTAGCCGTAGCGAGTCCAACCCCAACGTTGTCGAGACCGTCATTGGCATTGTTCCCATTGGTTGCAGAAACGAAATAGGTCTTTATTGCCATCTACAATACCTGACCTCCCTCAACTGGACTCGCAAAGGCGTAGGGAATCGGCTTCAATCCCCGGGCGATCATTCGCTTCTTGGCCCAGTTGTAGCGTTCCTGCTGTTCACTGATGCCCTCATTCTGTTTACGAACGCGATCCTTCTCCTTGGAGAGTATGCGTTGCTTCTTGACCTTCCAGTTGATGGTCTTCCAGCAATCCACAATCATCTTAACGAAGTCGGGAGTTACCTTCTCAAAGGCCATCCCGAGATCCTCCATCTCATCCACCAGGCGACGTTTCTTGTCCACCCAATAAGCAAGAATGAACTCCCCTGTTTCAGCATTCCAAAAGGTAAGAATGTCAGGAAAGTTCAATTTACGACGAAACAGCTTCGCAGTGGGAGTGTCTTTCACCACGTGCTTGCCGGGATTGATTGCTGTAAGCATCCTACCTCCCCAACTTCTTCAACAATTTAGCATAGTCCCCCGTAGCGTGGGCCAAAACGAATGGCCCCCCAAAAAAGTATCTGTACCGGTCCCAAACTTTGGTGCCAAACCGCCATGATCGAGGATGAACCTGGAACACCCATCGGCCGCCGCCACCAAATTGGTACACTCTACAGGAATTATTATCCCCCGAAGAATAACTCCACAACTTCAACCTACTACAGATCATCATTATTGTTGCCTACCCCCCTTAGTCCATCTCCTCAAGTGGAGATCGAGCTACGCCGTCTTTCAGGTTTCACTCGATCTCCGGGGAGGAGGAGGACAATTTAACCTAGCCTAAGACTTCAGTAATACCGGTCAGTTTCATCCAGTTTTTGGACGTCATACCGGGCATCACGTTCCACTGCCGAACGAAGGGAGCCTCCACGAAGTCCGTGGTCGCACCAGTCGTACCGTGGGCGTGCTTGAAGATGCCGCCCATGCCGCCGGAGCCGCCGATGGCAGCAATAAACTCAACCTCAGTACCGAACCGCGAGTCCACTTTGGCACCCGGGATCGGAGGCGGAACATAGCGGGTCAAGCCACCACCACGAATCTTACCGCAGTAGGCCGTACCACTATTAGAGAGGGTTGAGGTGAAAATCTCAACCGACCGAGACGCGAACCGATAACGGAACGCTTCCCAACCAGCCTCAACCGTCAGGGCTTGACCATTGCGATCATAACGGAACCGACCCGGCTGGGACGCAACCGCCTGATTGTAAGAGTCGAGGTTGTCCATGAAACCAATCAGGACACCCATCGTGGTAAGCATCGTATCGATCTTCTGTCCGGGGAACGACTCGAAGAACTTGGCAAAGTGACGGTTCAAAAGGTTCTCCGTCAGAGCTGCATTCAGAGCCGAAGGGACATAGGAGCGGAACTGTGAATAGTTCCGAACATCGATCCCGAAGAACGAGGAGGAAGCCGCATCAGCACCAGAGGCGATCCAGGACTCCAGACCCTTCGGGGCCTGATTGACCGAATCCTTGATGACAATAATGTCATCGTCACCGTTGGTATCGTACGACACCCCACCACCGAGAACAGTATCAACCTGGAACGTGCCACCATCGACACGCCGAATATGAATCTTGTCGTCCAGGGGGTCTACATTGTCGATAACGAGGAAGTACCCCGAGTTTCGCTTCGTAGTACCCGTACTGTCGTACAAGTCCACCATCATACCAGGACGGAACCTATGGACGCGACCGCTTGCATCCGTTCCCGACAGATCAAAGACCATCACTGCCGTATCTGCCGCAGGGCTAGTCTTATTCGCTACGTTGGATGAGGCGTCCCCGATGTCTGCCAGCTCGCCGGTAGATGCCGACGTGCTGTAGAAAATCGAAGCCTCCTGTTGGGCGAGGAGATCCGACACACCCTTGAGGTTCTGAGCCACCACCGAACCAATGGAGGCATTCAACCTATCCGCACGCAGAATCTGGTGGGGAAGGTAGAAGTTACCACGGTGCTCGATAAGTTGAACGGTCGTCTGGATAAACGCCGGGGTCGTCACCTCATCCACAGCCTGGAAGGACTGCGGCGTATCGTACATGTTAAAACCTAGCGGACCGGACAATACGTTGCCGCCCGCTACCGACAGGAACTTGGCACCACCGGCGACACCAGTAGCCCAAGTTTTCAAAACGTTCCATCCCCGACCGATTCCCTTATTTCGCGTGACCTTCATGCTAGATCGACGAATCATCGGGTAAACAGGGTCCAACTCCCAAAGAGACTCAAAAATCGTGGGTACGATTTTCTGCTCCAAGGTGAGTTGGATAGCATCAGTAATACTTGCCATTTCTTTTTCCTACTTTCGTTTCTTCAACTCTTGAATTCTAACTGCCAAACCCCTTCTCAGTTTAAGATTCTCCTCTGAGAGTTTATAAGGCTTGTTATCTTCATTCAAAAGATTTCCGAATTCCAAAGCTAGATCGGCTTGCTCTCCCTTGCTCACCATCCACACTCTGATCTCCGACAACAATCGGCAGGCGACATGGCCTCTAACTGTCCAACACCACGCATCATTATGACGTTCTGGATTGTAGTTCTTTCTTTTATAGATCGAACCACCCCAGGAATCTTGAAGACGTTCTAGAATCCTTATATCAGTATTTATGACTTCTACTGATAAGGTCCAATAGTCTTCTTTTCCTTCGCCTCTACGATACGTAGATCGAGCACTTATACAACCTTCACCATCTATGATCCCGGCTGCCCATCCTAGATGACCATCTGAAATCATATGCCATTCTCACAACCGGACGTTGTTTGGTCTGGACACCGGCGGGTCCACTACTGCTTGCCACGCTCCACCTGAATCTGATTAAACTGCATCGTCTCCAGGATGTTCTGTTCGAAGTCGTCGCCCTCAGTAGAGGCTACGTGGTCGGGCATCGATCGAGGATGGACTTCCGTATCGCCGCCACCCGGAGCAGGGCCAAGACCAGTGTTGGTCCTATTGCCTGGAATACCTAGAGCTTGCAGATGATCCCTGATTTCAGGAATAACTTCCGCAAGAATACGGGTTCCATCTCCGAAGTCGCCACCGAACGAAGCTAGTCGTCCACTGATCTTCTCGTCCACGTATTGACGGATAGCAGTACGCCCTTCCGAGGACTGCTGCTCCATATTATAGGCTATCTTTTCGTCCTTGTCAAGTGCCTTCTGCACAATTCCATTTATTCTTATATTCTCAGATTCCCGAAGAACCCTCTGAATGTCGGGGGAGAGCCTTGAGTAATCAACTGGAGCCCCTTCACGGGAACGAGTAGCCGTCTTCTGTTCATTCTCAGCTGATTCCTTAAAGTACTCATTTACAACGTCTTCGTCCTTTTCCTCCCCGAAGGCATTCTGGGCAATCTTCTCAACCTCATCTCCGGGAATCCCGTAGGCGGCTCCAACTCGACGAAAGGCATCAAGGTCCCCCTCCTTAAACACGGCATCCATATCTTCCTGGATAGCAATAGCCTTGGAGGCATCCTTACGGATTTCGGCTGCCTCCTCAAACTTCTGTCGCCCGGCCGCACTGGTCTGGGCCTCTGCGATCAGCTTATCCAGGGGCCAAGACTCCTGCTTGCCATTGACCACTACGTCGTACATCTTCGTCTGATCGGGGTGCGGAGCATCCGAAAGAGCCCCTGGAACAGACCCCACCGGGATATTGATAAGCCCAGCATCTTCCTCCGGCACTTTGCCGACATTACCTTGTACATCATTCTCTGGCACCTTCATTCTCCTTGTCTGTAAAAGTTCCGTTGCTAACGTATTCACCTACTATTACTGTATCCCTGTAAGAAGGGAATGCGGCGGGGACAATCTTAGCCCATGACCGACCGCACCTAGTACAAGACCAACACTCATTACCAGGAAGCGTAACTCCGTCTTCTACCTCCATTGGCCCACACAAGTAGTAGTATGCCCTATGGAACATAATACAACATAGAAAACGAGACCATTTGTTCTTAAACTGTAGAAAAGTTTTGTAGTAAGTCCTCAACATCCCAATTCTCCCTTGTTAAACTATAGTGGGCCACCCGGGGACAATCCCGGTGGAATGCCTGCTCCCTGATTTCCGGGCCTCTGTTGTCCGCCTGCTTGTTCGGCCGCTGCCACCTCTTCGGGGGCGGGCAATCCGACGGGGAAGTTCTGACCGGCCAGAATCTCAAGGTCTAGCTTCCACGTCTCAAAGGCCCTCCGGACCGCCTCCGATGAAAGCGAGTACTCAATCTTGTTCATAAACTCCTGGAGTTTGATGAGTTGAATGTCGGGACCCTGGGTGTGCTCCCCGATGTCCACACTACCGGGGGTTACGCCATCACGGAATAGGGTAATGATCTGCCAGGTACACTTACGCCACGTCTCCCAGATTTCGCGGGGAGCCCCCGGCATATCTAGGTTCTCTTCCATAGCAGTAACCCAGAACCGGATAGGATCAACAAGTTGCATCCCAAACAGCTCCTTCAGCTCCTGCTTCCGTATCTCCCTGTCCCGGGGCTGCCGATCCTTGATGTCAACCTTAATCTCCCAGGGCTGAGGGATTGGGTTCTCAGACAACTTCATCTGACCTGTCTGAGGATCAAGGATAACCCCCGCGATAGCATCATCAATAGTCGCCAGCCTAATCGTTTCACCCGGGGCCAGACGCTCTTTAGATACTTGCAGCATCCGTGAATAGACACCTGCGAAGGCGTCCCCGATACCATGAGAAGGTAACCCCAGGCTAATATTCCCAGTATTAAACAAGAAGCCAAGACCAGCAGCAGAGTCAATACGTCCACTTGTTTCTCCCTGAAAGGCCGGCCCCTGGCCGGACAACTTCTGCATAATCTCAGACGCAAACTCGGCGATCTTAGCGGGCATCAACCCGGTGTTTGAGGGAGTGAGAGTAAACGGTTTGAGGTCTGGGCTTAGAGGATCGGGTTCAAACTTCACGGCCTTCGGACGTGGACCCGTGCGGAACGACTTAATATCAATCCCCGATGCCCCCGGAATGAAGAGGGTCCCGAACATGTCCAGCTCTTGGATGTTCTTGAAGAGGGAGGCGAGCATCTTCTCGATCTGATCGTTCATCGGCATGAGGGGGGCTACGAAGCCCCGGGCGAACATCTTACCAATATCAGTGTGGCGGGCGATGTGGAGGGGACAGATAACTCTAACATTCTGTTCCTCGAAGTTCTCATCAACAATGATCTTCCTACCGACCTTAATGATGAACCGGGCTGTGAACTGTTGAGTGTCATCGTAGATGTAGATTTCCTCAACCGGAACATAGAGTCGGCCGTCGCGTCGTGGTCCAGGTCTATTGTCGGAGTTCTGCCCGGGCTTACCAATATTGATCCCGATCGCGTCCCCCGACTTAGA
>LAZR01001763.1_pt1 | contig 13308 bp, 29 predicted proteins | sample 329461 | NCBI WGS metagenome assembly LAZR01 (sample SAMN03002196, study PRJNA259156) | marine sediment metagenome | biome: sea floor; feature: Hydrothermal impacted sediments; material: marine sediment; isolation source: Loki non-amplified sample from Loki's castle hydrothermal vent sediment ...
CCCTGTGCGAAGCTAACAGTCAAACAAGTAGCGAATAGGCTGAAATAAGTCCCTGTCGGCTACAAGTTCTTAACTATTGCCATTTTGTCTATCTCCGCCCGCCATTCTTTGGCCATCTGTTTTAATCCGTCCATAGTGAGCGTGTGAGAACGGTGAGAATCCCGTATAAGGGCATCCACTGCCTCTGTGCCGTATCTTTTGTCCAGATACCGTGTGTAGCTACCCTTTTCGCCCTCGGTCCTGTTACAGCGAGTACACTGAGCGTGTACGTTCCGGTCGTCAAATCTTGTTGCCCAGTATAGGCGGGTTTGAAAATGCCCCGCATCTATCTCGTCATTCCATTTTCTCCTTGCTCCACAAGTTATACATACACAACACCCGTACATATCTGCTTCTTTAACCCTGATATACTTAGAATAAACGGGATCGGCGGTGTTTTTGATATATGTGCGAATTGTCGATTTAGACATTGTTCAACCGTGCATATTCGCCAAAATGTTCTATTGCGGCTTGATTATAAGCCATAGCGGCCTTGGATTCATCAAGAAAAAGACCAAGATTGATTTGTTTTCCGTTTGGAGATATGTATGCTCTCCACTTTCTTAGCCGCTCAAGCCAAGATACGCCCTTGTGTTCACTGGACATATTTGGTATTCGCCGAGGCTTTTGATTGAAAATGTTTTGTTGATTAGTGCATATTCGCAGATTGTTACGCCTATTATCAAGGCAATTTCCGTTTTTGTGATCGACAACCTTCCCCTTTGGTGCATTCATTATAAACCGAGACATGATAATCGTTGTTTTTTTGCCGTTTATATTGCCCCTAAACATTGCGCACTCTCGGTCCCTTTTTTTTCCAACTAAGCAATATTGCCACTTAATTTGCGAGACTTTTTCAAAATCATTATCATCAATTGCTGCGAATTTGTTTTGTGTGAGCGGTATTTTCATTGTATTATATTTTAATCTATTCGATATTATTTGTCAAGTCTTTTTCCCGCCGACTTCACGGGTTACGCGTTGGGCGCCGTATTTACTCATTGTTCAAATAGTCCGTATAAAGTCCTGAATTACATCATATTCAAGAAAATGGGTGTTTCGTCAGTAATTACTTTTCGGTCGATATATAAACCCTTTTTTTCGAGCCAAGCTGCGCATTTAGGAATCACCTCGTCCCAATTCTTTTGAGTAAGCCCGCCCGGTGGTTCCGGCGGTTTTCTTATAAGGGTAATTTCGGTTTCGTCATCTTCTTTATTGCTTCTCGCACAACACCTTACGCCCCTCTCCAAAGAACCAACAACTACAAATCTTAACTCGGCCCATCCAGTCATAATGCTGTTGTCGTGAGAATAGGTGTGCATTGTGTCTATATAACCTTGCGAGACACCCTTTCGTAAGTGTTCCCGTAATTCACTTAAAGATTTTAATTTTTTCATAATTAACTCCCTGCAATAGGTAATGTCATTTTAGCCTTTTATCAGTATCGGTTCACTTATTGGTACTTTCAGCCATTTATCAATTTCTGAAACCCAAATCCAGGGCGGCATCCGGTTCGAGAATATTTTACAGTTCCAGAGCTGATGTTCATGGATGCGTTTTGCGCCCAATTCGCCACAATGCGGGTTTTTCGTAGCCGGCGGTCGATAGTTAGGGAAAAACTCACGGATGTATAAATGCCATCTCAGGCCGCACAAAAGCAGTTCAAGCCCGCCCGCAATCCCGTGTTCGTAAGGTTCGTCTTTGTGTACCTGCCAAAATGCCCAGTCATCCCTGTAGAAAGCCGTTGTGCGCTCGAAATCTAATTTACGTACCCAAACACGCCCTGGATAATGCTCAAGCCACAGGCCAACCTCGTGCTCCTGGCAGCCATTTTGTCCATCGAAGCCGATTGAGGTTGATTCCTGCACTAATAAGCTGTTATGGCCTGAGATATTGGCTACATGGCTTATCTTGGCCGCTTCTTTCGGCGCACCAGTGAATTTCTGGAACTTCTGTATTCGTCGGCTTAATTTATGAGTACCCTCACAGAGTATAATGTCAAGGCTTTGTAAGCCTATATCTTGCCAATTATGTACTTTTAACATGGTTATTCTCCTATTTTATACTGTAAACACAAACACAAAAGCTGCAATAAACATCAGTATTATAATCCACCCCCAGATAAATCGCCAGCATTTAGGATTCATTTGGTTTCTCCTTTCAGCTTGAGCAAGTCCTCAACTAAATCTGCGACTTGTCCCTCAAGTTCTGCTATGCGTTTGTCTTTGGCCTTACAATTCTCTAAATTTTGTTTACAAAAGGCGTCCCGTTCATGTTGCATTGCAGACATTGCTTCTTCAGTGTAAATTCTTTTCTTGCTGGCGGTGAGGTCGGCTTGGAGTTTGTCTCTTTGTCCAATAATATAGTTGTGATTTGATATATCTTTCCTAAATGCTTCATTCTTCTTCTCTGCCTCTGCCAGCTTAGTGCGGAGGTCGGCGATGATTCTACTTGCAAACCATTCGGCCTCAGACTTGGCTTCAGTAGCGTCCATTAAAAAGTCCATAAGTTTCTTTTCTGAGGTTGCCGCACAGTTTTCGCTCATTTATTCTCCTTTTTTGTCCAGTGAATAGGCAATACAAATCTCGGCAACATCCCATTGTGTTTGACACGGGGCATCGCCCAGCACCGATGACATTGGAATATTTGGGTATCATCTTTTTCAGTATCGTCATCTTTACAAGGGTATCCAAATCGCTGCCATCTATGACCGAATATTAGACAGTACGGCACTGCCATTGCATCCCACCAATTTTTAAACTTCATTTTGGTTCTCCTTCAAAACTATCTTGTTCTTATTCCACCACCACGCCTTACATGGCGAAGACTTTCTGGTATAGGATTTTTGTAAGGTTTCTCGATTTCCTTTTTAAGTTTCTCCAACGCCCCCTTAAGTGATTTAATGCGTTTGTCTTTGGCCTGAGATTCTTTAATTAACTTTTTGACCTCAACAGCCCATTCTATGTTTTTGTCCATAAGTCCCTCGTCTTTAGCCGTGAGGTCGGCTTGGTACTCAACATGATTGTCGCAATTTGTTTGCATGCGTTTTTTATTCGTTCATTCGCCTCTGCCAGCTTGGTGCGGAGGTCAAGAATTTCCCCGACAAGTTCCATCTTCTCTACTCCGTCATATTCATTTTCGCAAGCTCGGTTTTTTTCTTGTTCCGTTGCCATCTTATTCTCCTGGGTATCGATTCAGCATCATACAGAAATTTGCGGCTCCAATAAATTTGCCTTTTTTGATATGTAGCAATAGTTCTTCATTGAAGTGTTCTTCGTTTTCATCATCTTGAAGTCGCCACCCACCGCCATCGGCAGCATGATCGAACATTTCATCCCGCATTGAAATTGCAAAACTACGGATGGCCTGATTAATTTCATCGAGTTCACCGAGAAAATCGCTATCATTCTTAATTAGATTTCTTACTTCTTGAAGCGTATATTGTCTTGCCATTCTTATTCTCCTTTTTTAAGCCTATATTCCAGTTCGCTTATTTTTGCTCTTGGCTTCGTCAAGTTTGATCTCAACTTTGTTCAGTTTTAACCAGGCTTCGTAATTTTTCATTGGTTCTCCTCTATGCTCATACCACTATCTTTTTATGTAATTCCGTATGATATTTTCTACAAACAGGTACAAGGCCTTTTTTCACAATATCCGATAATTCTTTTTCACTGAACCACTGACCACGAACCTTTATTTTTACACTGTCAGGGTGGACTTCAAAAGTTCCACCAAGATCACGACTATAAATTTCCGCTGCGATACGTGGGGTTCTTCGTAAATACCCATACACCCATTCATTTGTATCCAACCTTCTACCCCGATATGGTCTTTGTGAATCGGCCACTTTTGCCTCGCTTTCATTCTATTTCGGTGTTCAACCTTTTGTCTTTACCCTTTAACTGTACGATTTTACAACATTGCCGTAGTCTACTCGATATTCTTTTGTCAAACGATTTTGCCATATCTTCAATCGGCTTGTTCGTGGTGATATAGGTCGGCTTTAAATTTATCATTCGCTTGTCAATTATCGCATAGAAAATCCTCAAGCTAAAGTCACTCTCTTGATTCTGGTTCGATACCGTTACTCCAACATCGTCAATGAAAAGTTTGTCCGGTTGGTACAGGTGTTTTATAATATCAAATTCGGTCTCTTTTGCTCCCGCTTGATATGTACTGCGAATCCGCGAACACAGTCCATCGTAATTTACAAAACTGGTCGTAAACCCTGTATAGATATAAGCGACAATAAAAGCGAACATCGCATAAGTCTTACCCCTGCCCTCAAGCCCCCAGAGATACAACCCTTGCCAGTCAGGGAGCTCGGTGTATATTTTCTGCAAGCCAGTATCTAAGTCCTGCAATCTTGCGTTTTTATACATATCGGGAATCCCCGCTTTAAGCAACTCTCGCAAATTACCCGCGTTCTCAATCCGATAGGCGTTAATGCAAATCTGACACCACTTTTTGTCACCAGACCGAAATCGATCCCCGCATCTTTCACACTTCGATGGTTGTGCCAATATCGGAATCTTGGGCAAAATCTCGCCGATTGACTGAACGGCTTCCGGCCTGCGGGCTTCCAATTGTTTGTTTTTGATTTGTAATGTTTTTTCGTCCATCATATTTGCCTTCCATAACTTTTGTATAATTATCGCTGTTTTCTAAAATCCAAGTGACATCAGCCTTCCATCCCCTGTCGTTGTCACCGGTTAAAAACGGCGTAATAGATATTCTTTCAATGATCATCCGCCAATTATCGACAAAATATTCTTCTTTCATTCGAGCTTTCAATTTGATAAGCCGTCTGGGGGTGAACCGTTTTATCTTTGGTAGATTTTCTTTTGAGTTCCAGAAGTCCACAAATTGACTATATATATTATTATTTGTAGTTGAAGAAGAAGATGAAGTAGAAGAAGGGTTGCAACTTTGCTGTAACCGATGTTTTTGCATACGCACTTTTGACCCCTCACGCCCCAAAAACACCTTATTCATACGCCTACACTTGATTGTAACAATGGTGCAACTTTTTGTAACATCGGCGAACAAATGTGTTTCAGCGTCTTTTAAAAATTGCCTAAATTCTGTCGGTGTTGCGCCTACTAAGAGGGCTAATTCCTTAGTAGTTCCGCTTAAAATCCCTTCCTCTTCCGCTTCCCACATTCGACACAAAATGTTAATCCACACACCTATTGTATTCATGCTACACATCTGTAAATCTACCGCTTTTAGCCAGTCGGCAGGGTAAAACTGCAAACTCGGTCGCTTGTTCATTTTTTCATCCATGACAAAAAACCCCCGAAAGCAGACAGGTAGAATCCAATACAGAGGGTAAAGGCAAGTCTGCCATCGGGGATAAAATCACATTGAATTGTACTGTATTAAACTCTACCATGTTGCTCATTATTCACCTTTTGCCCGGTTTGTCAAGAAAAAAATGACGTACTGCGAAAATAATTTCAGTATCAGTCATATTCATCAAAACCGCCATTCACAAAACAATATGACAAACCGACATCCGATATTCAATAGGATAAGAATTGACGCTAACCAAGCTAAGATTCGGATGGGGTTCATTTCTGTTCTCCAAGTTCATAGTCCTTACCACAATTATCGCATCTGATTATATCCCCTTCGCCTTGGTCCCAATCCTTGTTCATGTACCGACAATAAGGACATTGAGAATCTACTATTTCTTGCCAAATATGGCTCTGTTTCATTCTTGCTCCGCTTTCCATCTCTTAACGGCTTCCCAATCGTGCTCGTACAACCTCTGAGCAAAGTGTGTCTTTGGTCCGCACACACCATCAATGTCGTCGTAATCAAGGTAGCCCAGCTTGTAGAATACTCTCTGCCGGTCGGCCACGGGCATTACTTTGCAAGTATGGGCATAATTCATCATAAAAGCTATACCTATAAGTCCAAATACGAAACACAATACTACAACTTGCCAATCTTTCATTTTCGTTCTCCAAAATTGGGTGTGCAAATATGGGCATCCTTGCCCCTTGTCGCCATCCATGACAAAGCCACCGCGGCCAAATTCCAATTATTAGTTTATGTTTCATGTTTTCCTCAATTCTGGGTCTGGGGGAGTAACCGGCCAGTCCATTTCAATCGCCTTGCTTAAAATATTTTCGATAAAAGCAGTCATATTCTTCTTGCCGACACCTACGATAGTCAGGCGGATACAAGTTTCTCTATCAGGCAGTAATACATCTTCCTTTTTGAGCAATTCACTGCCACTACACAAAGCCTTGAGTACTAAATCCCACTCGCCCGGTGTATTGCCGTTCCAGTCTGATAGTCCTTTTAGGCATACGCCCCGATACCATTTTCTCTGTTGATCTGTATGATAGTCCAGCGGGGAGAGTATCTTTATTGCACCGCCTTTTTTGCAGTCAAGGAATATCTCGTCCAGCTTCTTCTCGAAAGTAGGCTGTCCGTTGATAACGTCAATTATCTGATGTGTTGGCATTTTACTCCTGTCGGATTAAATTCTTAGCTTTGGTAGTAAGATATAAACCCTTGAAGCCCCTCTCGGTTTTTATAATATAACCCGTTTCCATTAGGTTGCTAACATGGCCAAAAGCGGTCGTTCTTGACATTTTACAGGTTTTTGCGATTTGTTTGTAACTGGGCGAAAACAAGAACGTCTCTCTAAATGAAAATATCATTAGTAGGACTTCTAATCTTCTTTCAGTCATTTCTTTCATCTTCATATCAAGCCCGTCGATCTGTTGTGTCATTGCTGAAACAAGAAGGGCAAAGACCGGTTTTGTTCAATAAGTCAAATTCACGATCGCAACTATTACAGATATACCGGCACTCAGCCTGTTCTGTCTCTTTCCCGAATTTTTCCTTTGCAGTTTGCTCGGCTTCTTTGGTTGCTTCATCTGGTACACTATCCGCATCACCGGGCATATTATTATCTTTTTCAAACTGACTGCGATTGTCGGGCATATACATTTCGGGTCTATCTTTTTTCATAAACCATTCCACAGCGGGGTCAATGCTCGATTCCTTAGACGGATACGCTCGATTCTGGGCGTATATAATCGCAGCGACTTTTCGGCTGTTGATTAGTTTGCCCTCGACAACGGGGAGCCTTACACAAATTGAGTCGATTATTTCCTGTTCCTGCTCGTTGGGTTTCGGGACTCCGGGCGGTGGGTCAGCACCTTTGCCGTCATCGTCCTGATCGTAGGCTGCAAGTCCGGTCAAGGCCAAAAGGGTGTACCTTTGCAGGTAAGTTACTGTGCTGCCAATAGCCTGTATAGCGTTTTTGCTACCTGTAGCATCCGGTGGAGCGGCCAAGCTCGTTTCCTCAGAATGGCCCTGTATGTGGGTAATCTTGCAGGTTACCATGACCGCCCCATTGGTTTGACTTGTTACCCACGAAGCCGTCAGTCCGTGTTCGCTGAGAGCCTTGTTTATCTGGGTTGTTACGTTGTGGAGGCCGGCGTGGCTATATCTTACGTCCTTATAGCTCACCGTCTTGTCCTTGAGGATTTCGGGGGGGTCAGCCTTGAATGCCGCCATCGCTACAACATAGGCCTTTTTTGCTTCATTGGCTTCGTACTGCATCTGAACTTTGAGTAAGGCTTCCAGTTGCCCTACGTCAATCTTGCCATCAGCTTTTTGTAGTAACATCGCTGCTGCTGCAAGGGGCGATTCAGCTTGAGGTTCTGTTTTTTGTATTTGGTTTTTTTCGGTCATTTTCTTATCCTTAGTAATTGATTGTTACATTAGGGATTTTGTCATCACGGATCGCATCAATAATAGCGCTTGTAATTTGTCCGTTCTGTACGATAAGGTCGAGGTGTTGTGCGACTTTTATCTCGATCTCTTGCCGGTGAGCTTTGTTCTCAATACGCCGCTTTTCGGCTTGCTCTGTCCGTTGTTTTTCAAGTCTTGCTGTGGCTTCATCGGCGAGACGAATCTGTTCTTTTTCTTCTGCATCTGCCTTTACTTTGGCCTCTGCATCAGCTATTTCTTTAGCGGCAGCATCTATAATAGCCTGTTTTTCACGCTCCGCTTTTGCTTCGGCTTCTTTGCGGGCTTTTTCGGCGGCTTCGGCAGCGATGCGCTTTTCCCGCTCGATACGTTCTTTTTCCTGAATCACGGCTTCCTTTTTAGCGACTTCTTCCTCCCGGCGTTTGAGTTCGGCTAACTCTTCAGCCTCTTTTTTCTCCGCCGCAACCCGTTCAGCTTCAACGATAGCTTCTGCATCGGCGCGTTTCTTGGCTTCGATTTCGTCAAGGGGTTTCATTCTTTCGGTGATAATCGCATCCGCCCCCGTTGTCAGTTCGTTCTTTATCGCATCAACCTGTCGGCCAAAAGAAAGCGCTCCAGCCTTTACGTCTTTGTGCATCCGAGCAATATCGCCCTTATAGCCTCGTATCCGCTTGACCCACGAACGCAAGTCTTTTTCCCCCTCTGGGGTGGTATGGTCGAATACAAGCGAAAAGTCTTTTTTCTGTAATTCCGCTAACATTGCTTTGATAGGGTCGAATACCGCTAAACTCATTTGTTCAGTCATCTTTGTTCTCCTTAAAACACTGGTTTAGTTAAAATTTGCATCATTTGGTTCATTTCGTCTATAAACATCTGTATCTTGATATGCAGTTCTTTGATATAATCCTCGTCTCGGTAAACCCTCTCACAGAAAAACGGCCTTTGCCGGACACGGGGATCGTAACTCACGAAATCACACCATTCCCGCTCACAGACCCATAATTGACCTTGAATTTGTGGTTTATGTGTGGTCGGTACTTTGTCGGCAAGGATTGTCGCGATATGGGTTGTTGACAAGGGGCATTTAATCTCGATAAGGCCATCTTCGCCGATAAACCCGTCAGGACTTGCGCCGATATTCTCATTGCGCTCGACAAACCCCACTTCTCGGATAGAAACGTCATTGAGTAGTTCATAGTATTCTCTGGCATAAGGCTCGATCTCCTGCCCCCTGACCATCACGGCGCTCGAGAAGCCCTCCTGCTCGCTCTGTGTGAGACGTTCGGCGATTAGCTGTATCATGTATGTTTTCCGGGTTTTGCCCTGTCCAGCGGCTATAGCTTTGCCGAAACAGCTTGCTGTAACCTTGCCTAATCTCAGCTTGTACCAGTCATCCGGGCCTTGTATACAGTCGTGTATAATCATCTTTTTTCTACTTTCATCATAGCCTCGGCGAGCTTGCCCCTGAGTTCCGATTCCCAGTCTGGGTACATATCATCACAAGGAGGTTCTTGATATTCTACATCAAAAAGACTACACCAGTCCTTGAGTGCGTCAAATTGTATGTCCTCGGCGAATTGATTTACTAAGTCCTCAAAACTCATTCGTCTCTCCGTTCGTCATCCTGGTCATAGCCATCCTCGAAATCATCCATTTCCTGCCGTTCTTCTCGCTTGCGGTCAGGGTTCTCGTAGTGAGACATAAGCCAATTGTCAAAGCCGGATAGGGTCATTTTGACGTTCCTAATAAGTCCCCGACTACATCAGCTATGTAGGCGACAATTTTAAGGTCTGTAATCGGGTCTATTACTTGTTCGTGATTATTTAACAAGCCATTGATTCCTACAATAACGGGGTCGGTTTTGCCCTCATCATCATTATCTGCTATCGCCCTACGCCGAGCCAGTTCCAGTAATACGCTGATTCCTAATTGTATGTAGATTGGGTTCATCTTTCTTGCTCCTATCATGCACTGGTTATTTTCGGGGGTAATTGATATTCTCGGCGTGTGTTCTTCCTCGCATCGACAACGATTGTCACACCGGACAGATAATGGCAGTAGTCTCTTTTTGCTTTCAATAAATTTGCGTTGCGACCACAATAACTAACGAGGCACTGGCCTTCTTTAACCTCTGTGCTTTCAAAAGAAACTAATTGAACTCTGCCCGAACGCCTTATGTCAAGGTCTTTTCCTATTATTATTCCGATTTCTGTCAACGTCATCTTTCAACCTTTCAATGCGGGAGGGCAGGCAGCAAATTGTCAGTCAGTACCTACCCTCCCTGAAGTTCAATCTGCACGGACTGTTTTATTCCGACCTGTCCTCGTGCCATTTGCGGCCTCGGCTTGACCTCGCGGGGTTTCCACCGATCATCAAGAAAACTATTCCTTAGAAAGGGGGTAACTATTCACTTTTTAAATGACCGGGGCCGAAATCGAATCGGCGACCTGCAAAGGTTAACCTATAGCTGCTCTACCAACTGAGCTACCCGGTCGGGTGGGACAGTACATAGTTCCTGCTCCAGCGTTCCCTCTGGAGGCTAATAAGATACATCCGCCACTGTCCCATAAAAGGGTGGGAACAGATAGGATTCGAACCTAAATCCAGTGTTTCTCGCCTTGCTCAAGGACGCTCAAAAGCCTTTGTTGCTTAAGCCTAACAACACAAGGTCATCCGTCTCTGGAATACGATGCCGCACCGCATTTCGCTACTGTTCCCATTATTATCATGTAAAAGAGCCTCTATAAAAGCCCGGACCTTCGACAAAACAACCCGACCCGGACCCTCTTTGGAGGAGAAAATCTATTCTCTTTTTATTTCTTCCAGTAAATTTATCGCATTGGTAAGCTCATGCGAATATCCGCCTGTCGATCCTGAGTCCATACCGTTACGGACTTCATCTTCACGCCACATCGCCTGCTCGATGATCGGCTCGAATGTCTTTATTATTCTGGCTTTTAGTTCAGGATTCATTGTTATTTATCTCCTGTTAATAATAATTGAGACATTTTACCCGTTTCAATAATTGTGTTTATTTCTCCGCCTAATTGCTGACCGACTGTTGATCCGCCCGGCAGGACAGTATATGCCAGAAATTCATCTTCCAATGATGCTATGCCGCTCTCTATAGCCTCTAATTTCGCTTTTATGACCAAAGCTAACGCCCTCCATCTTTGACGGCAGGCTTGCTCCCAGTGTTTTTCTATCGTGCTTTCGTTGCGTTCCTGTTGTGCAGCTGTATATCTGAAATCTTCTTTCGGGGGCAGAATTATTGTTATCCTGATAGTTCTTTTCTCAAATACGAATCCGATCATGGCCATGTCTGCACCGCAACCGTAAGCAAACTCTTTAGCCCCGTACCTTGTGAGAGTTTTCTCGATCTCAGCTTTTGATTTCGATACTGCAACGCTTGTATTTTGTGCATACTTTCCCATTGTTTCACCTTATATAAGAAGCTGTGCTATTTGTTAATTTGATCTAAAAAATCTGCTATATCTCGCAAGCATCCATTGTTAAAAATACAGTTCGGCGATGGCTGAAATACATATTGCTTCCAAACCTTTTCCTCTGGAATCGTGCCCAAAACATGATTATCGCGGTTATTATGACAAACCCATAATAGTTTCTCTACATGGACTGGCAACGCTTCTGCAAAATGAATAAATTTGTATTTGGTTTTCATTGTTCTACTCCTGTAAGCTGTGCTACGATTTTACGGGCACGTGAATACCTGTCATGTCAGAATCTTGGATAAACCCGTGCTCAATATCGAGATATTTTTTATTGAAGTCATTACATATAGACTTCGCTTGATTGGTACTAAAACGAGTCGTCCCTCGCCCTGTTTTTCCGGTGAATTTTGACTTCCACGCTATAATACTATTTTTTAGTTCCATTGTTCTATCTCCTTTTATAAAAGAAACCCCTGCTAATTTTCATGGTAACTATGTGTAGCCCCAAACCATGTTACTTTATCGCTAATAGGGAGGGCAGCCAAGACTTTTTTTCTTTTGCTTTTTGGAATGTGTATGTGGATTCGAGGGCCCCCTGTTGACGGCCCCCATACAAGATTCTTCTTCCCAATCCCTAATGCAAATATTTTATCCGCCCGATCTCTCGATGATTGTTCCGTTACATAACCAATGTCTATAATCATCACATCAGCTTTGTCCATTTCGACATCCATCCAATCAGGTGTTTTCATTGTTCTACTCCTTTTATAAAAGAAACCTTTTGACTATCTCTTTTCGCTTTGCACGATCTTTCGCTAATTGTTTTAGGTGGGACTGCCCTTTATCGACATGAACAGACGAACGTACTTGCAGACTTGGAGCAGCCCCTAATTTTTTGGATTCAATAACAGAATGGGTTAGTACGTTCGTCACCCTTAAAGCCTAACTCAATTTTGCCAAAAGTCAAGCAAGAAAATTCGGGTAAAATATTAAGTGTTGTATTTGCAGGGGTTTACAAGCGAAAAAAGAATTATTTTGTTCCTGGGAAGTAAAAAACCCCGGCTATGTGCTAAAACCGGGGTTTGACTTTTCGATCTTCATTTCAAATGGCGTACTAAGTTCTGGATTTCATTTAACACCTTACCTTTCTTGCAAGAAAGTTCAATAGAGCTCAATATGAAACATATACATATATAATATACCTCCGATTTCCGAAAAGTCAAGTCGGAAAATATACAGGCCGCCACACCGAGCAACGGCCTGCCCTCACAATAAAGGAGGAAAGATGATGATTTTCACTTTTTTGCTCTATCTGTAAGCATTTCACGAACCTTGTCAATGTCCTCTTTGTGCTTTTTCCTCAGTTCCTCATCTTGTTTTATGAGCCTCTGATTCTCTTTATAAACTGGACAATTTGCTGGACATTCCATTATTTTTCCTCGATTCGTTTCAAAGAGTCTTTGATATCGTTGAACTGTACCATCTGCATTTCGTTGTGCATCTCGAAAATATCCTTATCGACTTTTTTCTCGATCTCTGAGGTATTGGTGGCTTGCTGGTTCTTTAAGACACCTGCCGATATACCTGCCATAAGTACGGCTACCAGTATAATCCAGAGTAAATGTGTCAGTTTCAGTTCTTTTTTACCATCTGCCATGATGTTCTCCTTTATTGCTCGATAAGTTTAAGGGTTGCCACGACCTCTCCTGTCCCGGTTTTACCACCTGCATTGGTGAATACAAAGAATGCGGGCGTAGTGTAGTTGTTATTGTTTACAACCCTGTGCTTTATGCGTGTGCGAACCGCCTTGTTAATTTCGCTGGTATAGACAGTAAATGCTCTAACCGACCCGCTGGCTGTGTCGAATAGGAATGGCGATAACGCAACACCAGCATCTGCACTTGATGCCTCTGAGTAATACATTATAATATTCGCAATGTAGTATGCTTTGTCAAAGTCATAGCCGAACAACTCGATACTCTCTGCGCCACCGCTCAAGTCCATTGCAGTCGTCGGGATATACAATACATTGCCCTGCCAGTCGATCATGTCGTACTGTGCTGTTGCCAGAGCATCGAGA
>LAZR01001765.1_pt1 | contig 13286 bp, 4 predicted proteins | sample 329461 | NCBI WGS metagenome assembly LAZR01 (sample SAMN03002196, study PRJNA259156) | marine sediment metagenome | biome: sea floor; feature: Hydrothermal impacted sediments; material: marine sediment; isolation source: Loki non-amplified sample from Loki's castle hydrothermal vent sediment ...
TGAGGAGATACGTTACCTACAAAGGTTATTTCACTTCCATATTTCTCGTGAAGTTTGAATATATTATAATCTGGATTAGCGGTGGTGGGTTCAATTGGATTTATTGCGTCTACTCCCGATTTGATAATATCCTCAAAAATTTGGTAAATGTCACCACAACTATGTAGGATAACCTGTAACCCCCCTTTATGAGCTGTTTTACAAATTCTTTCCAACCATGGTAAGACAAATTCCCGGTAGTTCCGTGGGCTCATAAACAATCCTTTTTTGTACCCATAGTCATCAAAAACTAACATTGGTCCAGTTGCTCCCCATTCTATTAATCTCTTTACCATCTCTACAGAAAATTTTCCACGATCGTCAAAAACCTTTTTTGAATTTTTCCTACTAACCAATAATCTTGAAAAATTCTGGAGCCCAAATCCCTCCCAAGTCATTTCCATCATCCCCGTGATTCCTGGGGCACAACAAATTTTCCCTTTACTTTCTTCTTCAATCTCTTTTGCAGATTTAAACATATTCTCTCTAAGAGGACTGTCAGGATCTGGAAGAGGAAACTCTTCATATTCCTCAAAATTATTTATTGTTCCTCCCATATAATAGAGAAGATGCATCCCATCCGAAGAATTTGCTTTGTATTCAAATCTATGTCCAAATTCGCTTATGAATCCATTTCTAAAAAACTTATAAGGGTGAATACATAAAGCTATAGGAACTATATCAAGACCTATTTTATTATAGAGTCTTATTGTTGGTTCAACCATAGATTTGGCAGCAGTTTTATTTGAAGAAGCATTTTGCATTTGTTTATTGAAGAGATCAAGATTCTCAGAAGACTGCTTAAAAATAATTTCTTGGATTGTCGCTAACCCATCGATCCCATAATGTTCATCACAGTGGTTTAAAATCTTTAAATTGTCGATTGAACCTTCATATGAGGGAACTTTATCAGGTTCCTCATGATTAATTGCTTTTATAACTCTTTCCCGAGCATTCATTTTTTTTCCCTTTCCTCTTCGTCGATATTTGATAAATAAAAATTATATGCATCATTCCACTTGTCATTATCCATTGGTGTATATTCAATAATCTTAAAAGAATTTCTAACTATGCGTCTTAAATCCTTTATATCATTAATTTCACCTAAAGCTAGAGCCTGAGTTAAGATATTCCCTATCGCTGTAGCTTCTGAAGGTCCTGCTAAAACGGGAATATTCAACATATTGGAGGTAAATTGATTCAATAATTTATTTTGACTACCACCCCCAATGATATGGAGAATTTCAATTTTGTTCCCTATCAATTCTTCCAATTGTTCAAGAATCTCTTTATATTTGAAGGCAAGATTTTCAAAAATTACTCTTGAAATTTGTCCGATTGTTTCGGGTGGGATTTGGTTATGAATTTTACATTGTTTCTTAATGCTATCAATCATATTTATGGGATTTGAAAAATCTTTTTCATCAATATCAATGAAATTCTGAAATTGCTGAGAAACTTCTGCTTCAAATTCAATTTTATCCCAAGTTAAATTGGGATCCTTTTTATTCCATAGTTTTTTGCATTCCTGAATTAACCAAAGACCAGTTATACCCCTTAAAAATCTTGTTGTAAAATGCAATCCTACCTCATTAGTAAAATTATATTTAAGCACTTTTTCGTTAATTAAAGGTTCATTCAATTCAACTCCCAATAGACTCCAAGTGCCAGAGCTGAGATATGCCCATTTTCCAGAATCATATTTATCCATATCAACCGGAACAGCAGCTACAGCTGAACCAGTGTCATGAGTTAGGGGAAGACTAATTTTTGTTTCATGGTTTAATCCCGTTTCCTCAGCAATATGATCTTGGATAGTTCCTAAAACAGTACCGGGCTGAGCTATTTCTGGGAACATATTTGGGTCTAGATCGAGCCTCCCAATTAGATCATAAGCCCAATCTCTTTCAATGGGATTAAATAATTGTGAAGTACTAGCATCTGAAGATTCGCAGAACTTTTTTCCAGAAAATAAATAGTTAAAATAATCAGGCAACATTAGTAGAGTTTTTGCAATAGAAAGTCGAGGAGAATTATTGTGGAGCATTGAAAAGAGTTGAACACTAGTATTAATTTGTACAACCATGTTTCCAGTTTGATTGAAAATTTCCTTTTTTGGGATAACTTTGAAAAGCTTTTCAAGCATTCCATCTGTTCTATTATCTCGATAATGGTAGATTGGTCCAATTAATTCATCATTTTCATCAAGTAACACAAAATCCACACCCCATGTTGTTATGCCTAAAGATTTAAATCCTTCATCTTTGTATTTCTCTGAGCATATTCTAAGTCCTTTTATAATTCTATTAAAAATGTGCAGAATATCCCAGTGTAAAGATTTATTAATTGAAATACCATAATTCTTGAACCTATAAACAATATCTAATTCTAGATTTTTCTTAGTATCAAACTTTCCTACGATTACTCTCCCATTGCTAGCACCTAGATCAATCCCAATTATGTTCATAAATAACATCAACAAACTTAAATGTTTATTGAAGAATTAACTGAAATTATATTAAAAAATTTCGCAAAAATCAAATAAATCAGATTTTAATTAATTACAAATTTGAAATATTATTTGAAAATGATTCTAAAAACAGAAAAATAAGAATAAAAAAGAAAAAAAAATTATTTTTAGATATAATCTATTTTCGTCAGTTTTCATTAAGTAACTCTATGAAATGCTTAATTTCTTACGTTTTCTCTTGATAATTACCAAAGAAACTACTCCTAATAGACCACCTAAGATTAGCACGTCGTATCCCGGAATTCCTCCCTCATCTGTTACACCAGTAATAGTAAATAAATTGCTATCATCAAATACAATAGGATCAATGAGATCACTTACTTTAATGACATATTCAGTATAGTTTATAAGTGTATTCGGTATAGACCATAAGAAGGCACCATCATTTGGAGTACTTGCTGCAATTTCTAATACTAAGATTGAACTTGCGTAAAGCTCAATCTTTATACTAGCGATGGTGCCAGTTGAGGTCCAGTTAATATAGTAGTTATTTTCCATTATCCAATAGCTTGAGCTGGTTGGTGAAGTTACTATTATCGTTCGTAAATCTTTTATCTCAAAAGATTCGCTCACATTATAAGTATCCTTATTATTTGCATCAATGACTTTTATCTGGAACAAAGTAGAATCGTCGAGTCCAGGAGGTAATGTCCATAAATATAATCCATCATTTGGAGTGGATTCTGTAATCTCTAATATGAATATTCCATTTTCATAAAGTTCGATTAGAATATTAGCAAAACTACCTATAGAACTCCAAGAAATTGAGTAAACCGAACTAATTTCCCATAAGTCAGAATGAGTTGGCGAGATAATACTAATAGAATCAGGGACAATCAATAGTAAAAAATTAAGATAATTATGATAACCATTCCAGGCAATGTAATCTTGTTGGGTTTGATTATGATAACCTGCCTTTGAAACATTTACAATATACCAAAGCTCTTTCGGTAAACTTGTTATATTATAAAATCCCGAGTTATCTGTAAATCCTGAAACAAACAGAGTATTGTTATTAGAATAAAAGCATTCTATAATTGCATTAGAGATTGGATTATGGGTGATAGAATCATTCACTTGTACTTCGATATATCCACTATTTGGAGGATATGGAACAAGATCAAAGATAAGAGTATCAGTATCACCTTTCCAGTTAATGTTATCTTGTTGGGTTTGATTATAATAACCCACCTTTGAAACCGTAACTTCATACAAGCCTATATATAATCCTGTAATATTATAGAATCCCGCACTATTAGTATATCCTGTATCAACTACGAGTCCTGACGACATATTCGTGACTTGTACAAACGCAGAACTAATTGGACTTAAAGACACAATATCATTGACATTTACTTCAATATATCCACTATTTGGAGGATAAGGAACAAGATCAAAGATAAGAGTATCAGTATCACCATTCCAGTTAATGTTATCTTGTTGGGTTTGATTATAATAACCTGGCTTTGAGACATTCACAGTAAACCAAAGCTCTTTCGGTAGACTTGTTATAATAAAAAATCCCGAGCTATCCGCAAATCCTGAATCAAACAGAGTATTATTTATAGAATAAAAACATTCTACAAACGCGTTAGAGATAGGATTATGGGTAATGGAATCATTCACTTGCACTTCTATATATCCACTATTTGGAGGATAAGGAACAAGATCAAAGATAAGAGAGTCAGCATCCCCATTCCAGTTAATATAATCTTGTTGGGTTTGATTATAATAACCTGGCTTTGAGACATTCACAGTAAACCAAAGCTCTTTCGGTAGACTTGTTATAATAAAAAATCCCGAGCTATCCGCAAATCCTGAATCAAACAGAGTATTATTTATAGAATAAAAACATTCTACAAACGCGTTAGAGATAGGATTATGGGTAATGGAATCATTCACTTGCACTTCTATATATCCACTATTTGGAAAATAAGGAAGAAGATTAAAGATAAGAGAATCAGCATCCCCATTCCAGTTAATGTAATCTTGTTGGGTTTGATTATAATAATGTGGTTTTGAGACATTTATAGTATACCATAATTCTTTCGATAGACTTGTTATACTAAAAAATCCCGAGCTATTTGTAAATCCTGAAACAAACAGAGTATTATTTATAGAATAAAAGCATTCTACAAACGTATTAGAGATAGGACTATGGGTAATGGAATCATTCACTTGCACTTCTATATATCCACTATTTGGAGGATAAGGAACAAGATCAAAGCTAAGTGAATCAGCATCCCCATTCCAGTTAATGTAATCCTGCTTTGTCTGAGGTGTATAACCACCCTTTGAAATAGCAACCTCATACCAGCCGATGTATAATCCTGTAATATTATAGAAACCAGCGCCATTAGTATTTCCCGTATCAATTACGAGTCCTGATGACATATTGGTAACTTGTACATATGCAGAAACAATTCCTGTAGATGTAACGCTATCCTTGACGTTTACTTCGATATAACCGTTATCCGGTGGCATTGGAACCATGTTGAAGGTGAGATAATCATCATCACCAACAAAATTTATATAATCGAGTTTTTGCTGGTCGTAATAGCCTACTTTAGAAACATCAATAGTGTGCAATCCGATATCTAATCTAGTAACGTTGTAAAATCCAGAACCATCAGTCCATCCGGTATCAATAACAGTATCGGTATCATCCTTAACTGTTACATAAGCAGAGGCAATAGCACTCAATGTAACACTATCTCTTACCGTCAATTCAACATATCCTGAAGGCGGAGGTGCGCCTGATATAGTACGTTGAGAAGCGTAGACGACTACATTATTTGTTTCATCGAACTCATCAACATCGTCGTCGTTATCGATAATCCAACCAATGAAATAGACACCAGCGGGAATATCTGGAAGTGTTCCAGTAAACGTTGCACTATCCGTCTCAAATGCCCCAGTTGATTCTACTGTACTTGTACCAATATAATAATCAGATGTTGATATAAAATTATTCGTTGAGGCATAATAATGGACATAGTAATTACCTGAACTTGCTGTACCTTGATTTCGAATACCATTAGTCAAGGTAACAGTGGTAATTCCAGCTGTCCACGTTCCTGTAGTAACCGAATCAGAGCCAGAACCCATATCAATCAAATCAGCCTTATCAGTAGGGGCAGAATCTGCGCTTAACCATGTGAAGATTCTGTCGTATTTATCATTGTTTAATCGAGTTCCAAAATTAGAAGCAGTTCCGCCACGACCGTACGCATGTACTGTCATAATATATCGATTTCCAGCATCATACCTCCATACCGGACCACCACTCATTCCTGGGGCTGTATCTGCCCAGTAATAATGGTTGTTTGCTGTCGCGCCATCTCCACTATCAGAATCCATATACAAACGATTTCCAGAGCTTAAATCTGAGGGGTATCCTGCTACATTCATCATATCAGTATATATCGAACTTGATGAATCTGCGGTAATTCGACCCATCCATCCTGTATAAGCTCCAACGTTACGATCGAGAGTGAGTAGAGCCCAATCATGCTCCGAACTTTGGCTTACAGTCCATCCCGTATATGATCGCATTCCAGTTACCCAAGCATGACCATAAGGATCCGAAGGATTATCCGCTGAATCCATTCCAGGTACTATTTCGATGTTTGATGCCCACCCTCCGTTATCCGGCAAATACGCACAATGTCCCGCAGTTAATATATGAAAAGCATCAATTATCACTCCAGAACCTATCCAAGTAGAACTATCTGCCGCAGTGATGTATAACTTAACAATTGTTCTCCATGGGTATATAGAATTATCAACAATAACTCTATCATCGCTACCAATAACAGATTCCGCAGTAATGGTACCAGCTAGAAGTCCAGTATATGGTTCAACCACCAAAAGTTCAGGAATAGATTCTGGTAATTGTAAAAATTGTGGTTCTATTATCGTCTCTACTCTGGTAATAAGATCATAAAAAGAAGTTGCAACAGGTCCACCTACAGCTTCAGCATTGAATTGATAATTTTTAAATGATTCTTCAATTGGACGCCATTCGATAGCGGCCCGATCATTGGTATCAGGTTCAAAAACTTCTTCCCCAGTAAAATCTATTCGTTCTACTCCACCTTCTATTAATGGAAGATCCTCATAAATTGGTATTTCCGTATCAGGAATTACTTCTGGATCCTCATCAATATTATCTACTGATCCAAAAGATGTCGTTACAATTTCTCCGTACATAGTCGAAGGAAAAAGAATTCCAAAAATAAGAGCTGTAATAATTTTAATAGATTTCCTCTTGTTAACAAACATAGATATCATTTTTTGATTTTTGAATTTTGAATTCGGGTAGAAAACAAAACTAAGTAAAATAGGGAAAATCATAATATAAATATTATTGAATGCTTTGAGTAAAAGAATTTTCACAAAAAAATAACCCATGATAAAAGAGAGACAATAATTTCCAAATCTTTTTATCAAGTTGTTATATTGTATACTTTAGAAAAGAAATCAGATAGTCTATTAACAACTGATAATAAAATAGTCTACGTAAAGCGTTAAAATTAAAAATCGTACTATGAAGGATTTTTTTGTAAATACTATTATTATTTTTAAAAAAAATTTCTTTTCTATATTTTTTCAAGGATATGCGTTATATCCCAGTACAGAGAGTTCTTTATTGAAACTCCATAGTTTTTGAATCTAAAAATGATATCGAGTTCTATTTTTTTTCATCATCAAACTTTCCTACAATTACTCTCCCGTTACTAGCACCTAGATCAATCCCTATTATGTTCAAAAATATTATCACCAAATTCCTTAGTGTTTATAGGAAAATTAACTGAAATTATATTAAAAAATTTCGCAAAAATCAAATGAATCAGATTTTAATTAATTACAACTTTGAAATATTATTTGAGAATGCTTCTAAAAAAAGAAAAATAAGAATAAAAAAGAAAAATAAGAATAAAAAAGAAAAAAAAATTATATTTAGATATAATCTATTTTTATCAGTTTTCGTTAATTACCTCTATGAAATGCTTAATTTCTTACGTTTTCTCTTGATAATTACCAAAGAAACTACCCCTAATAGACCGCCTAAGATTAGCATGTCGTATCCCGGAATTCCTCCACCTGGAGGTGCGAGTATTGAAAAAGGCTCGCTATCATCATACAAAGTAGGATCTAAGACGTCACTTATTCGAATAATATACACTGTGTAATTCAAGAGAGTATTAGGTATAGTCCAGTCGAATGTACCGTCATTAAGGGTACTCGCCACGATCTCCATTATTAAGAACGAGCTTGCATATAACTCTATTTTGACGTTTGCTATAATTCCGGTCGATGTCCAGTTAATGGCTTCTACGTCTCCCATTGTCCAACTAGTAGTACTATCAGGTACGACGACTGTGATTGTACGAGGATCTTCGATCTCAAAATTATCACTGTAATCTTCTGTTGCTGCGTATTCAACGTTTGAGACCCTTATTTGATATAATATAGAGTCGGTAAGTCCTATTGGGACTGTCAAAGAGTATGAGCCATCATTAGGCGTCGATGCTGTTAGTTCCATTACGAAAACACCATTTTCATAGAGACTGATTTTTACATTCGTTATAGAACCTGTCGAATCCCAGGTTATTGTCTGTACTGTGTTACTTTCCCAATATTCAGAACTGATCGGACTTGTAACGTTTATTGAATTGTCGAAGTATGCTGGATCAAACAAGATTAAATTCTCAAATAGTCCCGTGAAATTATAACCATGATTCCATTCGAGTGGCTGAGTTGAAGTCACTATAAAGCCATCTCCGTATTTAAATTCGATTAGTACAGGATTACCAGTTGTGGGATCTATCAAAATTTCATTGGCATTAGAGGGATAATCTATAAAATATCCATGAGATGCAGAATTCCAACCATCTAGTTCATCATCTTCTACGAGATTAGGATTAAACAAAACTGGATGCCAACTTAGGCTAATATTAACGGTATTAAAATAGATATGAGTTCTATTAAATCCGCCTGGCCATAAGTTTGCTTCATCCCAATAACTAACTCCCCATGCCCAATCACAAGCAGAAATAAGTAAAAACCCACCGTTTGAAACATAGGATTCAAACCATGTTGTGTTTGCAGCAAGTCGATCATAAAACGCCTGAGTTTGATCTGAATTTATAATCACCTTTTGATAAGGGCTTAAGTCTACTATGCCCATATCTGAGGAATTATAAATGTCATAAGAGATTCCGTTTGCAACTAGTATTGGTTCAGTAACGTTGTGGCCGTAGGGAGCCCCTTGCCATGGAAATCTGTCTCGAAAAATGGCTATTGATCCTGTGAATGGCTCGTATTTAGTATCGAGATAAAAGCTTAGATAATCATCATCTCCACGCCAGTTAATATAATCCAGTTTTGATTGCATTGCGAAATTTGGATGGGAAACATTGACAGTCCACCACCCGATTAATAGTCCCGTAATATTGTAAAATCCTGAGCCATCGGTATATCCATCATCAAAAAATTCACCGCTTGTATCGTTGTAGCACCTCACATACGCACCTGGAATAGGATTTAAATTGTATATGTCAAAGACTGTTACTTCAATCCATCCCGGAGGCCTTAAAATGAGGAAAAATGATAAATAATCGTCGTCCCCGTTCCAATTAATGTAATCATTCATAGAATCGCCACCGTAATCTGTATGAGTGATTACTACTTCATACCAGCCTATGTAAAGCCCAGTTACGTTATAAAACCCAGAGCTGTCAGTATATCCACTATCAAAGAAAGTTCCGTTTATGTAATAAGTAGTCACAAGAGCGTTTTGAATTGGTGCGTTTGTATCATCATCTTTAACCGTTACTTCAATATAACCACTATCGGGTGGCAGCGAAACCATGTAAAATGAAAGATAGTCGTCATCCCCGTTCCAATTAATATATTCTTGCTTCGATTGCCCATGATAGCCTTCCTTCGTAACTTCAATGGTGAACCAACCGATAGTTAAGTTCACAACCTTATAAAATCCTGAAAAGTCGGTATAACCTGTTTGGAATACCAAACCAGTTGATTGATTTGTAACTTCGACTTTCGCCCAAGACAGCGGTAGAAATGAGACACTGTCATATACACTAACATCTATATACCCAGTGCCAGGAGGGTTCGGAACCATCCAGAAAGATAAATAATCGTCGTCTCCATTCCAGTTAATATAAGTCGATTTAGATTGCTCTTGCCATCCCGAAACTGATGCATTAACATCAACCCAACCGATAACCAATCCAGTAATGTTGTAAGTGCCATTGATATTTGTATATCCTGAACTAACTAAGGTTGCCCCAGAATTGTTCCATGCTTGTATAAGTACTCCTGACAATGGCGCTCCAGATTCATTGAATGTTCTTACTTCAATATATCCGCTAGTAGCTGGCTTTTGAACAAGATAAAACCAGAGATAATCATCGTCAAAATTCCAGTTGATATAGTTCTGCTTTGTTTGGTCTTGATAGCCAACTTTCGAAATCGTTACTTCATACCAGCCAATGTAAAGCCCAGTTACGTTATAAAATCCAGCACCATTAGTCCATCCTGTATCAATAACGAGTCCCGAAGACATGTTGGTAACTTGTACAAAGGCACTAACTAATGGGTTACTTGTCCCACTATCCCTTACATTCACTTCGATCCAGCTAGTATCTGGTCCATAAGCAACTAGATTGAAATAAAGATAGTCGTCATCGTATCCTTTAGCTAAATTATGAATCACATTAGTCAGCTCTTTATTCATATAACCAACTTTTGATACTTTTACATCATAAGTTCCAACGGCTAAATTAGTCACATTATAAAAGCCGTTGGTATCAGTGTATCCGGTATCGATTAAAGTTGCGGTTCCAGAAACATAAGTTTTGACATAAGCACTTGGTATCTTAACAGAAACGTTAAGGCTATCTCTCACTCTAACTTCAATGTAACTTATTGGAGGATTTAATCCAATTACAGTAAGTGGTGTACTTATATATGCTTTATTGTTAGTTTCATCGAATTCGTCAACGGTATCGTCTTTGTCTATGATCCAACCGATATAGTAATTTCCGCCAGGAATGTTTGGAAATGTACCACTCCAACTAGCCGCATCAGTACCAAATGCTCCAGCTGATTCTGGTCCACTTGTACCAATATAATAATCGGAGGTCGAAATATAGGTATTTGTGGATGCATAATAATGCACATAATAAGTACCCGAAGAAGCGGTACCCACATTTCTTATTTGGTTGTTCACACTAAAGAATGTAGTTCCCGCTGTAACAGAACCAGGAGAGTATGAAGAATATAAAGATCCTCTATCAATCAAATCAGCCTTATCAGTAGGGGCAGAATCTGCGCTTAACCATGTGAAGATTCTGTCGTATTTATCATTGTTTAATCGAGTTCCAAAATTAGAAGCAGTTCCGCCACGACCGTACGCATGTACTGTCATGATATATCGATTTCCAGCATCATACCTCCATACCGGACCACCACTCATTCCTGGGGCTGTATCTGCCCAGTAATAATGGTTGTTTGCTGTCGCGCCATCTCCAGCATTAGTAATATCACGATATTGTCGGTTCCCGCTACTTAAATCAGTCGGATAACCTGCCACGTTCATACCTGCATTATATATTGAACTTGAAGATCCTGCGGTTATACGACCCATCGACCCAGTAAAAAAGCCAACATTACGATCAAGAGTAAGAACTGCCCAATCATGCTGTGAGCTCCCACTTACAGTCCAACCCGTATATGAACGCATTCCAGTGACCCAAGCACTACCATATGGATCAGGATAAGTATCGGAAGTATCCATTGCTGGTACAACTTCTATACTTGTAGCCCATCCAAAATTTGGACTATCACGTATATAAGCACAGTGTCCTGCAGTTAATACATGGAAATTGTCAATTATTGCACCCGAACCAACCCAATTACCACCCCATGGGTCGGAAATGTATAGTTTTACGACGGTTTTATAAGGAAATACGGTATTAGGTGATAAAGTTCTTTCATCTGTTCCGATAACAGCTTCAGGAGTAGCAGAAGTATCAGTACCCGCTAGAAGTCCTACGTATGGCTCTACCACCCTAATATCTGGTCCACTTTCTGGAGAGGGTGAAAATTGGGGTGCAGTAATCGTTTCTATTCCAGTCGCAACGTTATATGAAGCAGTGGCAATAGATCCGCCATCAGTCTCTTCGTTAGATTGAGTCAGTTTCAGTGTCTCTTCTATTGGTCTCCACTCAAATATGGACCTATCATACGTAGTTGGGTCTATAAGCTCTTCCCCTGTAAAATCTATGTTATAGTCTAAAGTAGAAACAATCTCTTCTTCGTTGTATAAAGGAACTTCTGTGTCCAACAAACCCTCAGGGATATCTGCAACCTCGCTTGGTGTCTGTATATCAACTACACCACTAATCCCAAAAATTGGCGAAAGTAGAAATATTCCGGAAAGAAATAAAATCGTTAAAGCGTTTTTTTTATTTATTGACATTGTTTTCATAGTATTTTCAACATTTAATTTAGATTTCAATTTTTAAATAAATAATGATTGAAATATAACAAGAAAGTTTTCAAATAAAAATGTATACTTAATAATAAAAAATTACATACTGGAATGTACAAAAGTGATATTTTATAACAGATATGGCACTCCTTCAGTCTATATTGACGATGAGTGTTACATTTACTTCTATAGTGGAAAGTGTGTTGGTTATATTTTTAATGAATATATTTATCATTTTGATGGTAGGCATCTAGGATTTTTCAAGAATGGGTGGATAAGAGATAAAAATGGTAAATGTGTACTTTTTACCAGAAATGCTAAAGGAGGTCCTGAGAGGAGAATGAAAGATATAGGACGTGTAAAAAGTCAAAAATCTGAAATACCTGATAAAAAGTTAAGAGAACCGATTCTAAAAAAATTAGATTTGAGAGAAGAATGGTCAGAATTATCATCTACTGCATTTTTCAAACAGTAATTTGTGGAAGGATTTCCTTTCTTACAAGTTCTGAAATTTACACTTTTTCTAGTAGATTCTACATGGAACACGATTCTTACAAAATCTCGACTGTTATAGATTACTGTTGGTCCCGTTGTATTGTTCTGTTTGTTATTAATTATCTAAGAAGGTTATGATAATATTCCATCCTGAATCTTAAGCATAAAATTTAATCACTTGAACTTTTTACCTCTATATTTACTTAATAAGTTTTATTCCTCTCCTCAGGGCAAATTCCTTTCCCTATTTCCAATATTTTTTCATCCAATTATCACACCGTTGTTTGTGGGGTCGTGTCAATTTTCCTCCTTCTTTGGTTGCTTCATCATCGCTTAGCGTTTTATCAACCGTCTTAATTATTTTACTCCGTGGGAGTGCCTATATAGACAAATAATTTTTAAAATCTATTTTGTTTCCAATGCAATACTTTTTCTTCACTATAAATGTTGCAGGAGAAGTATGAAAAAATCCTTGATAATTATTCGGATTAAATTTGCTTTCTTTTTTTAGGTTTAAACCTTTAAACCCCAGCTTTCTAATTAAGGCTTAGAGTCAAATTATTCTAAATTCAATACAAACATTTAAATATACTAATGAATATATTTTTTACAGTAAAAATACTTACAGTAAAAATAGTTTTTACTAATGTGAAAAAAATATGACCAAAAAAGAAAAGAAGAAAAAAAAACCCATTTTTG
>LAZR01001766.1_pt1 | contig 13285 bp, 22 predicted proteins | sample 329461 | NCBI WGS metagenome assembly LAZR01 (sample SAMN03002196, study PRJNA259156) | marine sediment metagenome | biome: sea floor; feature: Hydrothermal impacted sediments; material: marine sediment; isolation source: Loki non-amplified sample from Loki's castle hydrothermal vent sediment ...
CCGCATGCATTCATCTCGCCCTGAGAGAAGGCGACTGCACAACAACAACCATGGGTGACTTCAGACTTTCGCGGCATGCGGATGTGAAAATGTGGGAACTCCATGTTGTTGGCAAGGGCCAGAAAGAAGCAGCAATACCAGCTACAGAAGCCTGCATGGATGAGTTAAAGAGATTTCGAAACGCGATTGGCCTCAGCCTGTTACCTGAGAAAAACGAGATGTTTCCAGTTGTTCCATCATTCCGGAAGGTCTGGGAGAAAAAAGCCTCCAACGTCCAGGGCATCGAATGCCACTCGGTCTCAACTCAGACGATCTATCGGCGCATTAAGGCGGTTTTCTCAGGTGCTGCAGATGTGCTCCATGCAGAAGGCCTTGAATTTGAAGCCGATCAGCTTCGTGCCGCTAGCCCACACTGGCTCCGACATACCTCGATACGGGATTTGGTCGCGTCGGTGAGCGATTTAACAATTGCACAGAAGTTCGCACGGCATAACAACGTCAACACAACGGCCACCTATGCGGCGAAGACAAACCGAGAGGTTTACGAAAATCTCTCCAAGCGGCGCACCTATAGATAGTTATCGTGAACAAGTAATTGCGAAAAAATGTCCATAACCCCCGGGTTGCATTTTCAAAGACCATGCGATGATGCCCCTGAATCTCAGAACGACCGTCAACTACAGAAGCAGTACGAAATAGTCGACAAACTTCGTATTGATGGTTCCTCGCGTCAACCGGGGACATTCCACGCACCGCCATTTGGTTTCAGAAAAATGAGCAATCCAATCGTCGACCTGGCACTGATCCTTGCAGTCCCCCTCCTCGCTGCGGTCATTTTAACTCTGGCCAACGAGATCTATTACCGTTCGCTTGGCCGCTATAGGCGAAACGGCGTTCTGATAACGGGTGCTGTTGGAACGCCGGTTCATGAGCTGGCACACGCACTGATGGCCATACTTTTTGGCATGAAGATCAAGAAAATCGCCTTCTACGCCCCGGACCCGGTATCCAATACGCTCGGCTACGTGGACTACAGCTATTACCCCGCCCGGTTTAGTCACAAGGTTGGCCTGGTCTTCGTTGGGCTGGCGCCGCTGATTATCGGAAGCTATGTGGTGGTAGTGGCATTTGCTCTCTCAGGATTACCGAATCTGCACTCGTTCACAGGGTTCAATAATCTCAATGACATTGGTGGCACTCCGTTTTGGCGCGGGCTCGTAACCTGGATGCAGTCGCTATTGACCTCTACTGATAGCTTGATGTCTGGCGCGGTCCTTTTAGTTGCTCTGATGGTGGGTTCTCACGCGACACCCAGTAGAGCTGATCTAAAAGGCTCCATGGGCGGTGCCGTTGCAGTGGTAGCGCTTCTTACGTGTCTTTGGGGGCTCCAGTCAATTTGGCCGGCAATGCACGACGCTATTGGATACTACCTCAGATACGGACTCTTCCACGTCAGTACCGCAATCATTCAGCTGGCGGCCCTCTCTACTGTGGCAGGCTTGATACTTGCGGTGGTTGGCATGGGTTTCCGGGTGTTGAGCGCCAAGTTCAGCCAAGCAGAACCTAAACTTGCCCCTGCTGAAGGAACGCCAGAATGAATCATCAAATTCCTCCCAGTTCAGTTGATGCAAGCGGCTTCGGCGAAACCGTAAAAATGTTTCGTCCAAACAAAACGAAAACTGGTGCAGCGATAACAGTACAAGCAGTTCAATCCAGGGGGGCAAACCCGGTTGAGACTGTGAATATTGAGGGTGCGTACTGGGCAGCTGGTGAACGTTCTGCCAAGTGGGAAGAGAAAACCACCGTACAGGTGAGCAGGCAAGAACTTCCAAAGTTTGCTGCAACTCTGACCGGCTTCTCACCAGGCATGGAGGCCAAGTTCCATGGTGAATCGAAGAACACCGGCTATTCGATGGACAGCACAACAATGGAATTATCCGTTTTCTCCCCCGGTCGCAAAATCGCGATCCGCTTGAACCCTGACGAGGTGTTTTGGTTGACCTCTCTGGTTCTTTCCCAGCTGAAACGCAGTCGTCCTGGACTCTCGGTTTCCGACATTCTCAATCTTCTGAAACTGAGCTATTCAAAGCCACGGCGATAAATGACGAAGAACCCACGTTGAAGAGTTAAATATGACGAACCTTACAAAGGCAATTCTCGTGAGTATTTCACTGCTGCCAGTCCCTGCATGGTGTTCAGAAACGCCGGAGGCATTATTTAGTGGGTTTGCCGAACAGTTGAAAGCCTTTAATCCGGCCTTCGCTGAGAAGTATTCAAACGACGCAAAGATCAGCGTTTATGGACGAAAAGGAGGTGCTACATATCTCATAACTGAACACAACGGTTTTGAATGGAAAACATGGATTCGCGACATGATGCCATTGGTTAAAGAGAATGAGGATATAACGACTTTTTCCAATATTCAGATGAGGAACAATGGCGAGGCGATAACAGTGACCGCCGACAGGCGCTCTAGTGGCCAGTGTTATACAGACACCGAATACACTCTCCTGCTCAAACCCACTGGAGATAGTTACAAGATCGTCGAAGAGAGGATTACGGTATATCAGGACAGTCACTGCTGAGAGTTGCATTTTAAAAATTCAGGTAATAATCGACCTGAATTGAAAAAAACATTCCCAAATGGAGAAACAAATGAAACAGACATTACGCGCTGCAGCCATGCTGCTTTTCGCTGCAATACTTGCCGGCTGCTCATCGGGACCAAGTGACTCAGTGGTCGAAGATATTCTCACCTCACAGAGTGATTCGTTCGTTTCGATTTCCGACGTCGAGCGGATTAACGGCTACGAGGAAGGGAACAAATACGTAGTAGACGTTCGTTACATCATGACCTTCAAGCAAGGCTTCCAAGAATTGGTCAACCAATCTTCCGGATTCGACAGGATGGGTCTTCAAATGATGGGAATGATGGCCGGGGAATGGGAGAAAGGTGACTCCATTGAGAAAGAGGAATCCCTAACATTCGTCGATTCAGAAAACGGTTGGAAATTACTTTAATTTTTTAAACTCATGGGCCGTCTCAATGGCCTCAAAAAACAGGAGATACGTTATGGAACACTTCATCGCAGCATTTAGCAATTTCACCAACTTTCGCGGACGTGCAACTCGCAATCAGTTCTGGATGTTTTCACTGATCTACTTTGGGATCGTCATTGGTCTGAGCATCACTGAAGGCTTAATGGGTATCCCGGGTATTGCGAGCGGTTTGTTTGGGTTAGTAATGCTGATCCCAAGCATCGCCTATGGTGCACGTCGTCTACACGACATTGGTCGTTCTGGATGGTGGCAGCTGCTTGGTTTGATTCCGGTCATCGGATTAATCATCTTGATCGTTATGTTCTGCCTGCCAGGCAAGGACGAAGCAGCAGCCCAATTCCCGCTTCAGACCGCCTGACAGGTTTGTGATTGATGCCTGGTGAGCGGAAGTGAAGAGACCTCTGCATGGATATGCAGGGGTCAACGCTCCTTGCGGCGGATCATACGGCTTGATTGTCCGAGAGCCAGGTACGGCAACCAGATCCAGAAACAGATGGCAAACTAAGGTGATAGACATGACTACAGCGCTATCCGGTAACGCAGCGTCATTCAAGCTGCACGTCCAAGAAGAAATCACCACTGCCATCCACTGGGTTGATTCTGGCTCAGTGCGTGATGACTCAAGCTTTAAAGATGGAAACGGCCACCTTCCGTTCCAGGGTTGCGTTGAGCGCCTGACAGAAAGAACCAAAGAGATGGCGTTGTTCGGTGAGCGCTGGGAACAAGATCGTTTGGCCTACTGGTGTAAAAATGAAGCCGACGCTTGGTTCGAGGGGTTTCCGGACGACACGATTGCTTTCCGGATGGACTTCACGGCATCTCTTTTTAGCCTTGCCAAAACTGTAATTGGTTAATCGGAAGCCGGAACCAAGTCATGCTTGACCCCATCAGAGCAGTCATGCTTGCAACCATAATTGCCTTTGTCGCAGGTAGTATTACTGACATCTTCGTGCCAACCAGTTCGGAGTGGGTTCTGGCGACAGGTGCCTGTGGTTTCATCGGTACTCTCGCCGTCCAGGTGCTATTTTTGTTGCGCGAGCAATAATTGGAATTCGGTCTACAAGGTCAACTGCGCAAGCTAATACGAATTAAGGAAAGCATGGTGATGGCAACATTAACATTTGAGCAGTTTCAGGCCTTGAGGCAGCGAGTTGAGGTCGAAGACGGAAGTGAACTGGCAAACATGATTGGGGCAGATGAAACAGATTATGGTGACATCTGTTATGCCTATCAGATCTCTTCAGAAGCCGTATATTTTATCGACATCCTTCAGCGTGGTGGGGAGGACGCGGGCTGGTACGGTGTGCTCGATGAGTGCGGATACTACCAAGAGTCAGAAGACCTAGCCGCGTTGGAACGAATAATTTTCGACATCGCGAGTCGTCTGGAAGGCATCAATGGAATGCCAAACGATAATTCCTAATTGGAGTCCGGAGATGCGATATGAAAGACGTGATGGTGGCGTTTGGAAGCAAAGTTCATGACTTCTCTGCCTTTGAAATTGGTGCGATCCATTATATTGAGTCGAAGCGGTTGGATGACAATCCATACGAACCAGGATTCATCGAATATGATCGGTTCATCGAAGGCTGGTCAGCTGCTAATGAGGGTCGAATTTCAGAGTCTGCCCCTTCTCTTCAGATCAGGTACCAGGCCGCCCTACGCGACCAATAAACATGGGAAAACTGGGGTCAGAGCTTTGAAAAAATGGTTTTTAGTATTGGTGGGTCTCTTGTGCTTGCCGCTCCTTGTCATTGCGGGTCTGCTGGCTATGCCGATGCAGGCGATCTTCTGGGCGCTAGGAGTGAATGATCAGTATATGGCAGTCTGCCATTCCGCTGGTGAAAAGCTGCGCGACAGAGTGAAAGACACTCTTGAAACCAAATAACAAAATTGGGAAAAGGCATTGAGTAAAGACAATCGCGAAAGCATGACCATTGAATACGCTATAGAGAAGCGGAAGTCTCTGTTAGCTGAATTAAACAGTGATGAACACTATGACCAGACACCTACCGTGGCTTTTGGTAACCACGATCCGTTCAGCGTCCCTAAAGTGGTCTGTGAGACCTGCGGAGGCAGGCCAATTACACGGGGCGAGGGAACTCGTTGGGTGGCAGAGTGTGGCTGCGGACGGCGAATCAAAGTACCACAGAAAAAGCGCTGGCAAGCCGAGCTTGAATGGAACTGGATCAACCTAAAATCGTTCAACTATCGAGATTTTCCGCTATTCGGGCTATCTGGCCTCAACCCCACAGAAGCAAGAGAAAGGCTTGCGGCCATCCGCAAGAATATTGAATTGCGTAAAGCGCTGGCGGGGATAGAAACCACCGTTGCCATCAAAACAGAACGAGCGGTTTGTGAGAAGCCTGGTAAGGGTTATGTGGAGAAAATTGATTGCTACCTAAAGTGGTGCATGTGGGCTTTACGACTGGTTAAGGTTGCAGCTAGTCACGAAACTGAAAAGGTCAGCAGGCGTTGCTCAAGTAAAACTGGGATTAATGCGAAATCAACTGGTGTTGAATAGCTACATTGGAAGGTATGAAGACCCGCCCTCCCCAGCCATTCCGGATTTGGAGAAGGTGTTCAAAACAGCATAGCCGCGTTCGCGTGGCTGAATAGCAACCTTAAAACAGCGAAAAAGGACAATCGAATGCTACGAAAACTGCGTGACACAGCATTGAAAGCGGTTGAGTTTGTTGGCGACAAATACGTTGAAGGGCACGAAAAGGAAGTTAACGCAAGAAAATCAATAGTTAGAGACCTTCTGGAACGCGAGGGACTGAGTTGCAAGGAATGCAGCGGGTTAGGCATCCCCATTTATACGACAGAAAACAAATACCGCTGTGTTAAATGTGACCACCAGTTTGCGAGCACCAACCACAATATTCGAACTCTAATTCTACAACATTTTGAAGGCCGTCCGCGGAATCGCCACAAGAATGAGTCATCTGCAGTTGCCATTTACAGTTCGGTTGCAAGTAGTATGAGTAAAGGCTGAGCAGTTCGTTATGCGCCTATCCAAATCAGGATAGAAACCGGAAGGATATGTAAATGCAGGCTTTAGGGATAATGGCTTTTCTGATTATGGGCGGCTTGGTAGGAGATTCACTTCTATCTATTCTGCCCCAGCCCCATGTCCAGTCGGGGTTTAGAAATTATGTCTGATAACAAAGCGCTAGTTTTTATGATCGGGGTTTTTGGGATTGCGTGGGCGATAGTCGGGGTTGATGCCGGACTGCAATACGGGATGTTTGAAGCCGGCCTTTTGGTTGCACCCGGATTGGCCCTTTTCACACTCGGATGCGTGAAGTTGATAAGAGAAACGCGCCGCGAACGTTCTGTCTAAAGCCTTTAAGAAGCTCCAACTGGAAGATGAGCGGCGTGAAATGATCAATCATACCTTGAGTCTTCTGGGTGACAGCGTATACCGGTATGGGGATGCCTGTATTGCCGCAGCGGAAACCAATACTGATCGGGGGCGGAACGAATGAAGGCCAAGCCACTTACTAAAGCTGAACGGGAATGGATTCATAATCTGCAAAACGTCCTGAATGAGTGCCCCTCTAATAGGCTGGGGGCCTACACCATCGGAGACCCTTGCTTGAGCTTCTATGATTCGCGATTTGAAACGCAGATCAACAACATTTTGAGTAGCGGAAATATCGACTTTTGTTCAGCGGTCGATGAGTTGGGGGCTGACCTTGGCCAATTACAGATGCCATTTCCCGTCCATTCCACAGCTGGGTAATAGGTTCGTGCAATGACATTAACTTCACTAATCTAACGAATCGGAGAATCCATGATGGTCGATCCAAAACCATTGGAATATTACAAAAACCTTACCAGCGGCGGCGAATTCAGTGTGAATCTCCGTCAGGATGAGGCGTGTGTTGCCCTGAAGGTACATGACTACGGTGTTGACACCTTGGACGACGAGGAAAAGCAGGCGCTTTACAGTCTCATTGGCAAACTCAAGGACGAAATCTGGCCTTAGTTGGCGCTCAGTGGAGCCCGGGCGTATTGATAGGACAAAACACTCCGGGAAGAAACTGTTCTACTCCGAATCCGAAAAGGCGGGACGCAATGGCTGTAGTAAAGCGAAAGACCCGATTAGAGGCCAGTCAGCAAGACGCAAGTTCCACTCTTGAAAAAGCACCGACCCGCCATGATGAGTTGGTTCATCGCGCAGCGCGATGGCTTAAAGGGACTTGTGGGTGTAGTACCGTTGTGACAGAGCTGAGAGCGTTTACGGCCTCTGGAGAGTGTCCGGATGCTGTCGGCTGGCGGTCAAACTACTCAATTTTGGTTGAATGCAAGGCCTCTCGCAGTGATTTCCTTGCTGATAGAAAGAAAAAGTTCAGAAGTAGTCCGGAGCGTGGCATTGGCACCTATCGTTTCTATCTTTGCCCGCCAGGGATCATCCAGACTGACGACCTCCCCGAATCCTGGGGGCTGCTCTACGCAGATGAAGGAAGGATTAGCCGAATAGCTGGGCCGAAAGGCAATTCATGGGGCCATGGAGAAAACAGCCAATATATCCAACAGCGCAATGCTGACGCTGAAATAGCGATGTTGGTGAGTGCGCTGCGTCGATTAAACAGCGCGTAAAAATACACGTAGGATGACCATTGCAGTCAGATAGGGGGCGTTTAGTCGTCCCAGCCAGGCTCTTCATAGTTCCAGATCTCCTTCATCGCATTTACTGCATCCGCCGGCACGGGGTGCATAGCAAAAAAACTCCCAGCAGAAATGTTGATATCCAGAACTCCTAATGCAGCCATCGATTGGAGGCTCCATGTGTGATTAAAGGATTCACGACATATAGATCGGTAATAGGCTGCATCACCTTCCTTGAGGCCTGCGCGTTGCGCTATCCCTTGTAGTGCATCCCAGCGTTGGATGAGAAAACCGGTGTCATTTGACTCCCGTGATGCATGAACAGGGAGCCATCCGTGAATGATGAAGTTAAGTTGATCATAGAGCGGTAGGTGTGCATCCTCATCGAGAATAGAGCCGAGAGAGCCATCACTCTTCATGATCCCAGGCAACATAATGCTCTCAATGTCAGGTGATCCTTTGAGCAACACTAACAAAGCTGGCTTATCGCTATGCTTGCCTAAACAGCTCACCCAAACTTCAGCTCCAAGCAACCATTTGTCGAAACGCTCATAACCAGGTGCTGGGCCGGCAGGGGCAAATTTGAAAAGGGTTTCGGCGTTCTGAAGGCGCCCCAGAATCTCTGTGATTGTTTGCGGGACTTTATCCATGTTGGTGGGCAATTCGGAGTTCGCTGCAAAATGATTCAGCGATTCCGCCCCATAAACTAGGCGGCAGGCAGCATCAAGGTGTTGGGTATATGTCAGGCCATGATCATGGCCGTTATTGCGGACAGTTCTGACAAGACTTTTGAGAGTCTGGAGATTTTCCATTAGTGCTCACTTTCTGGCTACCCGTGAGTCTGCATTTTTGTTCACGAGAAAGTGAAAGATGTCAGGGTTATGAAATGTACCGGTTTACGCCGCAGACAGCGCTGGCTGGGAAGCCGGCATAAAAATTATCTGCAATTCACCAAAGAGTCAAATGCTTCTCGGTCAGGGCCCGGTTACCAAGCACTGGCATCAGGAGAAATTGATCTGAGGACATGCCGAATCAGCGCAGTCCCAACGACACAAAGCAGAAGCCAACTGTTTGGCCTTATCGGATTCAAACTTGATTTCTGAAACCTCCGGATCAATACTGCTTCGCAGGCTTGGCAGCCTAGCTTGTAGACGAGCTAAAAGCCGGAGTACCTGAATACCTTTACCCTACTCGAAGTTTCGATTCTACACGTCGGGGGGGTGTCTTAAACGTCTTCACACCCAACAAATCCCGGCAGGAGAATTGAAATGTCTTATACGAACATTGCCTGCAAGAAAGCCGCCGCCCATCTGCGAGAGCACCTGAGAAAACACCACAATATAAAATTGGGTTCCGGAAGGGCCCACGAACTGGTCGCCTCCGTGCTCGACTTCAACTCTGTTGCTGAACTGAAGACATTCCCCCATGAATGTCTTAATCCCAATTATCCGGATGAATTCTATGGACTGGCAGGCAACGGCGGGCGCGTTGAACAACGGCTAATGGGCCTTAGCAAAAAAGTGCCGGCGCTGCAGGCGTTAGCCTCTCGAAGCGATGCAATAGCTGAAGTCATTGCTCAGGGTCTGCGACCGCCTTGTGACTACTGTGGGAGCCTGTACGATTCTCACCGGATTGAAGGACGTGAAGGTGGCGACGGCACTACGTGGATCTGCACAAGATGTTTAGGCCATCCTGAAACGCAAGACGTAGCCACATGCCGCTATTGCGAGCCCGACTGCAATATTCACCCTACCGATGCCCTCAGCGAACTAGGTTTGTGCACGGTCCATAGAGATGAGCCAGGCATGGATCCCGAAGAACGAGCTGGGTGGGAAGACTACATCGAGAATCTCAATAAAGACGGCTGATTATTAGTAGGCCTCTATGCCCTCAAGCACTAGCCTGCAATATTTGCTGCCGCTAGTGCTTGCAGTGAAGCGACATTCGGGCCCTGTCGCTGCCACTCCTTCAGCGCGTGCACGGGTTAAGCTTCACGTAGGCAGGCGTTGTTCAATTTCGTAGAGCAAGTCGTCGGCAAACAGCGGGATTACCGGTTTGTCAGGCCAAAACTTCAATGGGATAGTGGTGTCTGCTGTAACGAGCGAATCTGGGCTCCCAGTGAGATTCAAGTGACGCTTATAGTTGTCCATAGCAGCTAAGTGTCGCAAGGCTAATCGGAGGCTGTCGTCAGAGAGAGTGTCCTCCCTCCAGGTTCGAACCGTGGTGTTATGGCGCCGACCGTGATGGTCCTTTTGACTGAAGCGGAGTTGGAAGCGCCAGATCCGCCTACGGCCAATCAAAAACACGCCTCCCTCGATGCCCGTGAAACACCGTTGTAACGATACCGGTGCAAGGCGGTGTGCGGATGGCGAAAGAATACGCAACTGAGAAATAAAGTAGATCCAGGCTTCGCGAAGAGATTCGTCGATTGATTGTGCGGGCTCATCCAGGATCGTATCAGACCAGACCCCTTGCTCATGCCGGATGAACACACGCCATCCTTGCCGTAAGCGGCAGACACCTGTTGGTAGATAAAAGGTGTCGGGCCCAACTCTCTGTGCTTTGAACTTCAAATGATGACCATTGAGTGCTACAGGCTTTTGCGGTTGCTTTAGAACGGTGGATTGAAGGGCTACCGTGATGGCCACGGTGTCACCAAAGGTCGTGGTGGGCTGAAATTTCGGGGCGTCCAAGGTGTATGACTCAAACAAATCCGATAACGGAAGGTGTTCCCAGGCTCCCTGTGCGAACTGATCAGCTTCTGGCAGATCGTCGACGTGCAACAATGTTTTAGGGTAGCGTCCCTGAGCGACTTCCCTATCGATATAACGGCCGATCGCTAGCGCATCATCCAGTAATTGGCGAAACCGCCGAACGGCGTGCCTCGCACGTTTCCGGTACCCCTGCTCCGATACCTGGCCCACCGTTGTGTAAACCGTTTCGGCTTTGTTGTTTCGCCATAGAGTTTGCTCCGAGATAATGTTGATAGCCTTAAAGACAGTCGCCCGGTTTTGGCTGTATTTTCGTTTTCGGGACAGGTGAATACGAGGGTGCTGCGTATCAAGAATTGGTAGGCGCGGCTGGCCTGGTTGTTTCCTATACTGTGGGCTTGCATTCAATGACATTGGTGGTGTTCTAGCCTGGAGTTTCCTGTATTTACTCTGAGGGAAACATTATCACATGACTTTTGGTTGTCACGGTGTTCCCTCCTCCCAATCCATAAGTTTTCATGTTACTCAGGATCTGCCGACAACATCTCGGCAGCAGCCCCGATCTGGCCGCGTTTAAATGTCTTAACCGCTTCGACACGCAGAGGCACGACAATTTTAGGGTGTGCCAGGAAGTGAGCCACTTGATCCGGTACCGTGCCGTTCGCATTCAGCCACTGATCCACAAAATAGGCCGATGCCGGTAAGAAGCATGGAAATGCCTTGTCGTGATATTGATCAAATCTCGGATGAGAATCGCGAGTAATGATAGCGGAGCTATAGCAGCCATTGTCGAAGGGCCGGAATAGCGCTCCCAGCAAAAACGGTGCATCGCCTTCCATCAGGAACTGCCGTTTCTTCCCATCAATGATTTTGGACTCACCCAGTCCGGTTGCGACCACTAGGGCTCGATGGTAACGCAAAGCACCTTTCCAGTACGGAGACTCCAAGTTGCGAGCGTTAAATGTCGTGCGCTTTCCCACCTGAATGGTATCGCCAGCCGGCTGACAGTCAAACCACCACGTTGCATCCACGGTTTTAGGCCCACTGTCGCCGGCAATGATCAGTTTGTGGATCTGTCGTCTCGGGTCACCGCCAAAGGCGGGATAGAAGTGCTCGATATCAGCCCAATCTTCTCCGGCGAAATCTCCGGCCAATTGTCCGAGTCCTATTTCATTGAGTAGGTCTATTACTGCGGGGCTATCGGATACTCTGCGAATGTAGCCACACATAGGGCTTACCCTCTGAAGGTTATTTCAAACGTCCATTCTTTGGATCGCAAAACGAGAGGTACTGGCTAGCATCTGATAGAACTTTACATGGTCGTAATGGCCAAGCTTTTTAATCCAGCGAGCTTGTCGTAACACATCTTCGCGGCGGGCTTGTGAACCAAAGATTACTTCTTTTAAGGCGGTTGGGTGTTTAAATTCAATAGAAATATTAGAAACGCTGTCAGGCGGCATCATTAAGCTCGTTATTTGACTGTAAACATGGCGCAGTGGGTACCTATTGGGCGGGTGAAAGCAACTCTTGAGTGCATCAAGCAACGCCTGGTCCTGAAGATCCATAAAGTTAACCATTTTCCCGTCTTCGACCCCCCAAGTTGTAGACCTATATACGCGGCATTCAGCAAGATTGTCCACATGCTCAAGGAAGGGCGCGCGGATGATATTCAGTACGTTGCCATAGCTTATTGACTTACGACGCGGTATAGCCAGGTAGCGCACTTCCCGTTCATAACCCCAGTGAAGCGATTTCGTACTTAGACTCAAACGAGCAAAATCGTTAGGTGTATAAGACATGATATCTATCGGGATCTGATCAGACACATACGTTATAGAAATTGGGGTTTCTGCCACAAAGATGCCGTGCTTAGGCGTACCGGTGTTGGAGGTACCCGAGTCACCACCTTTCGGTATGGGAAAGTAGTTTTCCTTGGATTGGTAGAGCTCGTTCACATCAAAGCCAATAGCAATCCCCGTGTGATTATTGGCGTAGTGCGACCAGCTAAGAATGTCATCAAAGCCTTGATTGAGGCAAAGGGTGCCGATCTGATACAGGTAGTTGCGGTACAGATGCTCAAGTTCGATGATAATTGATGCCTGCTCGTAGTCTCTACTGGCAAGTTCAAACATAAACCACCTGGCTAGAGGGTTCGCCAGGAACAAATTCACTTCTGCTGCACTGCCACCGATGGCGCTAATTATGCGATTTAAAATAGACCGGAAGGCATGGGCGTCATTTTCGGGTTTTTCCGGGCAAATGAATTTCGACTCGAATGGATCGTTAAAACCTGAAATGGAATTAAAATACAGTGCACGGTCACGGAATATGGAGGCCGTATGATCAGTAGGTACCTTCTTGTCGTCCAGCGTCGCCGCTTGGAGCCCCGGTCGAAATTTATAAGCGATCGAATCAGATGCAGGCATTGACTGCCTCGTGTCGGCGTGAGCGGCCGAAGATGAGTGGCTCGAAAAAATCACACATTGACAGTATAGCCAAACATCTGTGCGTTGCTAGACAACACAGAGACGCCCTAATGGCATGGCAGGATCAAAGGGTGGCGGAGGGAGCGTTCATTTCAGATGATGGTTCTTATGGCGGGCTGGATGGCGACAGCTTCTTAATTCTGGGGAAGCGACGAAAAACGCTTCGGTATAGTCTCGATGTAACTAGTTGCGACAAGAAGTATATAGCGGGTTCCGGAGAAGTAGTGACAACCAAGGTGTGCGATTCGCTTGAGAGCTTGGTGAGAGAGCTTGGTGAGAGAGCTGCTGAGAGGCGCTGGATTGAACCATGGCTCCAGCCACTCTGGTCGAAGGACTCTCGCCACTTGGCTTGAGTGTAAAGCATATGATCTGGAACTGATTCAATTGATTTTGGGCCACCGAAATCCTGAT
>LAZR01001768.1_pt1 | contig 13272 bp, 23 predicted proteins | sample 329461 | NCBI WGS metagenome assembly LAZR01 (sample SAMN03002196, study PRJNA259156) | marine sediment metagenome | biome: sea floor; feature: Hydrothermal impacted sediments; material: marine sediment; isolation source: Loki non-amplified sample from Loki's castle hydrothermal vent sediment ...
CCCTCCTCGCAGGCGGGCGCGGGCTCATAAGGAGCGGTCCAGCCCGACTTGAAGTAAACAAATGTACCCGCTGTCTGGCCCGTGGGCCACTCCATCCGGAAAGCCCCACATTCACAGCGGTCAACTCCTGAGTATTCTCGATCGTGGGTGTAGAGCCGCTTCCAATCATGTTCAGCCATCAGGAAGCCTCCACCGTGGGTTCTGCCTCTGCTTTTTCAGCCTTTTTTTCTTCCCTAAATCCCTCAATAATTTTATCTGCTTCTTGGGCAGCCTCAATATAATCGGTTACATGAACTTTGTTGCATTCAAAGTCTATGTGAACCCGCCCAGGTCTTAACCGCAATAGTTTTCTCACCTGTTCAGGGCGGTTAGTACACATTATCACAATCCATCTCTTTTCCTTCATGAATATACCGTCTAAGAAGGCCATTATCGATGCTGTGCTGAATTTTAGTGGTATTGGGGTGCTGTTTTTGTCTATGCTTACACGTAATAGCTGTTCCAGGATTAAGTCCAGGTCATCAAATAGGATAACTGAGTCGTCGGGTATTCTTTGAAGGGCCTTCACGAAGTCGGTGATGTCCCACCATGCGCTGATGGCTAGAATGTAGATGGGCATACCTAGTTTCTGTGCTACGGCTCTCGCAAGGGTTGTTTTTCCTGTGCCTATTGGACCGTGTAAAAAGATGTTTAGTCTGGTCTTTCTCTGGTGGTCGAGTTTATCTTCTATTACTTTGGGGATATCCAAATACGATTCATTGATTTCTCCAACATAGTAGACTGAACTGCTATTGACGATGAAAATCCTGTTTGTTCGTCCCACTGATCTCTCTAGCATGGAGTCATCAATTATTTTGAGGATTTTTTTTCTGTAGATTCTTAGTGATGATAGTGAGTATGTGAATTCCACTGAGTCTCCGCCGAAGAAGCTGAATGACGATGACTCTTTGTTTCCTTGAGATATGTTGTACGAGATGATCCAGGAGAGATTCATTAGCATTCCTGAATCTTGGGTTGGGTTTAGTATGTCCACTTTGTCTTCGGAGAACTTTATATCTCTCCCTTTTTTGTTGGTGTTTTCTTGAATGAGTATTTGCATGACATCGAGGGGGATACGTACTGACCAGAATACCCATCGCCATACCTTGCTTGTGTAGCCAAGGATTGTTCCTGAAATTAGAGTGGCTATCGCTACTAGGTTTAAATTCATTTGAACCATCAGGAAACCCTCCTTTTTTTCTCTGCCATCCAGGCCTTATTCCCTGTATCTATTTTATCCATATCTGCACCACTCACGATCAGCGCCCTCCTCAACACATGGCCCTCCCAAGTCAGCCTCTCTATCTGGCTCAGCATATAGACCGGGTCATACTCCGGGATCTCCTTCTCTATCGTGTAGATGCTGATCTGGCCGTCCTCGAAGCCGTAGTAGAAGTCCTTCATATCCTCAGAGTAACCATTCTCCACCGCCGTCGCGATGGCGTTATGCTTGTCCGGCGATTCAACTATCCAGACTCGGCCTCCCTCTGTTTCATTATCTACAAAGATGAACTTCATCAGGGGACCTCCGGTCTAAAGCCCAAATTCTCAGCAATTTTATAGGGCGAATCGTCATCATCCAGGGAATGATCGACGGGCCCCTCGATGATTCTTATCGGGGCTCCCTCTTCCCGTTCTCGAGAACAGCTACGGCACATGTAGGCCGTGCTGATGGCTATTCCTTTTCTTTTCATCCAGCTGACGGGCACCATTTCCTCATCGTGTACTTTACACTTCATCAGGAAGCCCGGGACACGCTCTGTAGCGGGCCTCGACTCGATTCGGCTGTCTTTAATTATCGCCAATCAGGAAGCCCCCTCATCCCACCCGCGCGCGCGTACGCATGCACGCAACTGATCAGCTAGATCATCCAGACTGTAGACAACCTCTACATTCGGCCTGCGTATCTCCAGCTGCGTTTCCACGTCAAACCTTCTCGAGTAGTCGGGATGACATCCCACAAATATTGGCTTATTCGTCATGCTCCACGAGCCTAATTCAAAGAGAACTATGGGGCAGACTGTCTCCTTCGGGAACCAGAATATAATGCACGACGCCTCCTCCAAGTGCTCTGCCTCCCACTTGATCTGCCTCAGTCCCTCCTCCTTGTCACCCATCGGGAAGTCGGCTCGCCTCGGGTTGTAGACGATTAGATCCATATCCCGTATTTTATCGACGAAGTCCTGTTGCCAGTCCGGGCAGCCCGATATCCCGCCTGCAAGGAACACGCTGAAGAGCGCCATGGAGCATCTATTCGGCGCCTCTACATACTCCATCAGGAAGCCTCCTTCACGAGTTGCCTGATCTTACCATTCAACCTGTAAGTGAGATCCCGGATCTCCGCCGCGGTTAAGTCGTAGGCTAGAGCGGCCTTGTCGACGGCTTTATCGATCTCAGCGAACTCTTTGAGATCAGCACACTCGTCGAGTCTCCTGTTTAATTCGATGGACTTTTCCGTTACCTTATCCGAGGAACCCTCCTTTAGTTCCTTAGACACTGAGTTGATGAGGGCAACTGCGTCCTCTCCCTGCATAACCCAATCTCGTACCTTCACGTCGCCCCTTGATGGGTGTCCCGTGTATTGATGAAGGTGAATCTGGGACACCGAACCATCTTCGTTGTAGATGATTTTCGCCCAATATCTGTCTGTTATCCCACCGATGCTTTTAGTTATTCTAGTTTCCATCAGGAAGCCTCCATGATCTTCTTGATTTCAGACACTGTTCCATGGATGCCCTTTTCGAGCCAATACCGAGACATCACGACATCATGTGGCTCTGGTTTTTTATGTGCATCAAGATACTCTTTTGAGTCTTTTAGCTGGGGCTCTATTACCTGTATCTTGATGGCTTCGAGTTTCTTTCCATTCTCTAATAAGAGTTCAACTGCCTTCACTCTAGCCTCTGGTTTCTCGAAGAACTTATCCCAGTTCTCGGCCTTGGGCTCGACGATGGCGAGATACTTGTCCATCTTATCAGCATCATAAAGTCCAGTTTTATGATCGACTTCAATCCGATTCGGCTTCTCGTCCTTGAAACTCATCATGAAGCCTCCCACTTGATGCAAGTAGCCTGTATTGAGAGGAGAAACCCTAACAAGATAAACACATCATCCCTATAGATGATATATACTAGAAATGAGGCGATACTCGCTACCCTCGTACCAAAATATAGGGCACTCTGAATCGTTCTTATAACGTCCATCAGGAAACCCCCCCACACATCCTCTCAATCTCAGCAAACGCCAAGCTCGCAGGCCCTCGATTAGGAGAGAAATAAACGGCCCGGTCATCCACATAGGCGTGAGCTACGGCCTTACCCTCCGTCACAACCTCATCAACCGGAATGCCATGCTGAGCAAGCCAAGCTCCAATGGCGGCCGTCTGCTCTACCGCCCTGTCTGCCCCGAACACGGGGCTCGTACGACAACTCTGCACTACGACGCGATACCCGTTGGCCTTCAGCAACCGAACGAGCTTCACACCCTCAGGGTTCGGCTCACCAATGCCGCCATCCTTCCAGTGAATATAATGGGCAAGCACACCATCGAAGTCGAGGCACACGGTCTTTGGATGCTCACTCATCAGGAAGCCTCCCTAATTGCCCATGGGCAAGTCATCTACGCTTTCCTCCTGGACTTGACCCAAGGCTCCTCATAACGCCCGCTTGGATATCCTTGCTCTATCCAATATCTTCGCCTCGCGCGTGTTCGAGGGGAGTGTCCTCGGACGAACCTGCGCTTCTTATCTTGGTCGAGTGGTCTAAGCCAGTATTTCCCACACCCGCATGCACAGTAGACAATCTCGTTTCCCGGTGCTGGAGGCTGGATTGAAACTCGATCTAGGTACTTCGTTGTGAGGATCTGCTCATCGGATAGGCCTTGATCCTCCTTCCAGCCCTGTAAGGTTTCAACCATCTGATTTTTCACCTCTCTTGGGTTTGCGACGGTAGGCTTTGACCCTCTCCCCAACTTCGACAATCTCCAACCATCTGCCTGGCTGAAGACCGAACACCAAATCAATTATCTCCAAGTTGCGCAGAGTAGTCTCACGATCAACTCCCGCGGCATCGGCAACCTTGTTGACCGTCTCAAAACGTTTCGCACGCAAAGCTCCGTAGATCTTCCTGATGATGTCGGCTTGATCTCGCCGAGTCCGATGTTTTTTGGGTTGGTCGTTTTCCGTCATACTGAATCTATTAAATCCTATTTTTATTTAAGTGAATTGTTGTCACCAGTATAACTAAAAAACCCCCTAAAAACACCGCTTTAGCAGCAAACCATGTTAGGACCCAAATAGACTACTCCCCCTCAGTAGGGTGCTAAATTACCCCTCTTCACGCCGGAATCGGGGGAAGGGGGATTTCTGGGGGTTTTTCCTCTTTCAGTAGCTGTCGGAGCTGGTCGCATGTATCCGCTTTATATCTTCCAGGGCATACGAAGCAGGCCTGTGGGGGCCTAAGATGCTCGCAGGGGGGCTTCTCGAAGAGTTTTCGCTGTGCTCCGAGGCATTTGCCGAGGCCGCCTCTCTTGAGTTTCCACGTTTTCACGCGGAGTCCGCAGCTATTGCAGGTTGACCAGCCTTTGAGGGGGCTGTTCCGGTCCCATTCGTGTCTGGTCATGCTCTTATCCTGTTCCTAGGCGCGTCTGGGCCATACGTAGGCGCCCTCTTTATTCTGATAGCTGATATTGAATTCTGAGGGGGCTCCACAATCACAGTGCGCGATGCTCGCGGGAGGTTTGTCTCCTAGAAAAAAAACACCTTCAATGATTATAGGCATCACCCTGACGAAGCCCTCCAGAGATTTATTGGCGAGCTCGCGGGATCTCTCCACAAGACAATCTGAGCAGCAAAACGACATTTCATTTTCTCCCATTCATGTCGAGGCAAGGTCGTCGACGATCTCCCTGAGGCCGTCAATCAACTCCCGGGTATCGACGAGCCCCGGAAGAGCGGTGAGAATACCGATCAGTTTCCCCTCGAGGGCGGAGAGCTGCCGGTTCTGGGGGTTGAGGATCATGACCGAGTCCGGCTCAAAGATGGCATCCATGGTGTCACCCTTCTCGACACCGTGACCCCTGCGCCAGTCTTTAGGCAGGGTGATGTACCACTGGGCGCCCTGAACCTTTCTCTCCGACTTCATATAGACTGACGTATAGAGGACAAACCTATAAAATCCCTTCTCTCTTAGAATGTTTGGAGAGAGCAACCTTGGGCGAAGACATAGTGCTAAGCGACGAAGACCAGATGTTAATGGCTTTTGACCCTTCCAAGATAGCCCATAGAACGCCTCGAGAGATCAAGAAGGCGGCACGGGAGGAGTGGCACTACAGGCTCTGGCTTGAGGGTAAGGAATATGCTTCTCTCCTAGAATGTTTTGGGGAGAGCACCTTGGTCGAAGAGTTAAGTGACGAAGACCAGATGTTGATGGCCTTTGATCCCTCCACGATAGCCAATAGGCTGCCTCGAGATATTAAGCGGGCATCACGGGAGGAGTGGCATTACAGGCTCTGGCTTGAGGGCAAGGAATATGCCGAGATCCAACTCATCACCGGCTTCAAGCGGAAGTGCGTCTGGAACGACATCAAGAGAGTCGATGCCCGCATGGCTGCCATCCCGAGTGACATGGAAAGCATCAGGAAGATGGCACTCATGTCCCTCCGCGTGACCCGGTCAAAGATTATTCACTCTATCGAGCTGGCCCATGAGAGCAAGGGTGGCAGAGGTCAGACTCCCTGGGGGCACATCGCGAAGCTCTATGACGTGCTTGCTGGCATCGATGTAAAAATACTGGAGAGGTACACGCAGGCCGGCACTACACAGACCGCGTCGGACATGGCTGACATCGAGAAGGCGGAGATCGTCATGGACTACATGACGACCAAGTTCGGCCCCGAGGCCCTCGACGGCTTCGAGGAATACTATACCCGGAACCTGGCCCTGAAGACGAAGATAGTCAAGGCCAAACAGAACGCTAATTAACCTCTAGAGTGGCCTCTATACTGAGGTAGTTAGTCAGCTAAATTAGGAGAACACCCCACACCCGCATGGTAATACATGCACTTGGACTGTCGATCCAATCTGAAGCCGAAAGGCACAACTCAGGGCTCATGGCTTAAGGCTCAAAGCTCAGGATTTAGGTGCTCAGGATTCATGGATCACGGCTCACACAATTCCAGTAATGAGGGAAACCTTGTCGTTGGGCCGTGGGGCCCCGTTCCTGTGGCTGCTGGTGGCTGATAGGACGCCTCACCGTGATCGAAATGGAAACCACAGAAGCAGAGACCAAGAAAGAAATGACGGTAGCCGAGGCTCTTACCGAGCTGAAGCGCATCGCGAAACTATTGAAGAGACGGAACCAGAACATTCGCAGATACTCGTCCAAGAAGAAGGGCGAGCTGGACGAGGTTGAGGGACAGCGGGGGTGGATCGACGCGCAGTACCAATCCGCGGAGGACCTCATCGTGCGCTGGACACTGATCAAACTGAAGATGAACACCTCCAACCTCGTGACCATCATCACATTCGAGGGGAAGGAGTTCACCGTCGCCGAGGCGATCCTCTTCAAGCAGAAGCTGTACGAGATGAAGGGGGCCCTCCTGAACTCCTTCTCACCCGAGCAGGGACAGCATCAGGTCAGGGCGGCGGCAACTATCCGACCTGGGAATCTCACCGCCGAGGAGCTGGTGAAGATCGATTTGGTGCCCGAGTTGATGTATGACGAGGCCGAGATCCTCAAACAGAAGGACGACCTGCTCAACCTCTACTCCTTCATCGACGCGCTCATCGAGAAGTCAAACCACAACACCGTCATAACCATCTAGCCCTTTTTTGCCTCGGTAGTTTAAAGTCGTGTGCACACGCTAGAATAGCAAGCGGCTGGTGAGGGTTCAACTCCCTCCCGAGGCACCAATAATCTAATTAACTCTATACAGTCCTCTGTAGCTACGGACATGGCCTCGAATAACTGATCCTGACTGCGAGCTAGTGTGTTAGCATGCAGTAGGGTGAGTTAATGTCCGGCTTCTCTAGTGAATTGAGCCCAGGAGTGATGCCCCCGCTTGGGGCCATGATAGTGTTCATCAGAATCCGGCAGCTCACCCCCCTCTATCCAATCAGAATAAAATGAAAGGAGGGATGAGTATTGAGGAAGCAAGACAGAATCCGGAAACTAAAGAGGGAGAGGAGGCAGAGCGGCAAGTACAGCCCTAATAAGGCGCTCAACTACCGGCTGGAGCAGCACCACAACAGAGCCAGCCACACAAACGTATCTGATAAGGGCAGGAAGAAAGCCGCCGAGCAACTTGTCCAGTTCAAGGCAAAGTACCCTGACCTGTTCAAGTAGACTCCTTCCCACCAAATTGCCCATGGGCAATTAGGGATCTGGAACCTTCGGAGGCCCGAACAGGAGCTTCCAGGATCCAAACGGGGTCGCGATCTCCTCAGGGAGCGATGGGTGCTCAGTCCCATACTTCTCGTAGTAGTCCCAGAACTCCCGCCCATCAATCCAGTAGCAGTTTCCATCCGGGAAGACGGCGGCGATCCTGAACCCCTCCACCGCGCACCAATGGACGAGCTTTATGTTGGCGATAATTCCGTGCCCCTTCTCGGGGACCTGAGGGAAGTGCCTGCTGAAGAAGTGATACCTCTCCCTCTTGAAGAGGACGAGATAGGTTATGCCTCCTGGGACGGCGAAGGTTGACCCGACCCGGAGCTTCGAGAGCATGATGGGACGGAGTTTTCTTGAACCGATGACGTTTGCCTCGAACACCTTGAGGGCGTGGACTAGGTTGTAGACTTCCGGCTCTCCCGGGCGCCTCTGTCTATCGGGTACCTGATACTGTCGCAGACTGATGGGGGCCGAGGGATCCAACTCATCCGCTGTCTTATAGCCGGACATTTCCCCGTGGGCAGTCTCAACGGACCGCGGAAGCTTTTCTTGACCCATTTCACTATTAAATTAATCCAAGAGGGCATTAATAGGGTTTTTGACATGGATAGATCTACAGGATTTGCAGAGATACATCCGCCCTAACACCAAATTTCTGTTTCGATGGAACTCTTCAAGGGGCTTTTCCACCCCACATCGATAGCAAATTCTTGTTCCCTTCTCGAAGTCCGTGACATTGTTTCTTCTATTTCGTTGTTGTTCCTGTGGCGTCACCCATCTACAATTATCTGGGGAATAATCCCCATCGTTGTCGATGCGGTCTATCTGTAATTCCCTTTTCCATCCATGTGTAAGAGCCCAATCAACAAAGGCATCAACATCATCCAGCCATTCCTGACAGATGGTGATTCCTCTTTCTCCGTAAATTGAATACCAAATATGCGCTGGATTATAACATCTCTTCTTTATGTCTTGATATCTCCTGCGTAAATAATATCGATCATCGGTCCGTCTTTTTTGCCGTCTTCGTTCATTTACATCCTGTTTACAGGTCATGATGCTCAACTTAAGTAAATGTTAAAGAATATAAAAGAGGGATGGGATTCACGGCTTTTAGTAGTCATGATGCTCAACCCATCCCCCACCCTGAGGGATATGATGGAGTTCGATATCTGGTTTCGACGACGGTGATTTATCCATTTTTGAGATGGGCCTCCCGATGCTGAAACGCTTCGGATTGAAGGCCACGGTGGCCATCGTCACGGGCTACGTCGGCAAAAACTATCCCCTTTACAGGGTTCAGCCGTGCCCCTTTATGGGGATCCCCCACCTCGAGGAACTCATCGAGGAGGGGTGGGAGATCGCGAGTCACAGCGTAACCCATCGGCACTTCTTGAAAGCGGGCGCGGAGCTCATCAAAGAGGAGGTCCTGAAGGAACTGCTGGACTCGAAGCAGTGGATCATCGATAACCTGGGGGTTGAACCCACGAAGTTCGCGTTCCCCGCCGACATGGCCACGTCTTGGCAGATAGAGCTGGCGAATGAACACTATGACTATGTGCGCCCCATCCCCTCGAGGGCTGACGCTATCATCCACAGGATCAAACTCAACGACAAGGGGCAGAAGGTTGTGGACTCTGCCTACGACATCAACCCGAAGCTGAAGAAGATCCTGCGCATCGGCTCGGGGACCCCCACAAACACGCGATCACACACGCGATCACATACACACACGCGATCACGCGAACCTAATTGGATCTTCCTCACGGGATGCAACAACAGCGGCACAACCCTGCTCGACTATCTCCTAGGACTTCACCCCGACATCGATCCCCTGGTTGTCGAGAGCCATCAGATCCAAATCAATGGAATCGTGACGACTTATCCCAGGCAGTTCATCCTCCCAAGCCCCGCGGTAATCCGCAGGCCCGACGGCAAGAGACTGAACAGGGTGTGGACGGAGAACTTGCCTGTTTTCAGGGAGCCCATCGTGGAGCCACCCATCATGAAATATGGCCTGCAGCAGGCCCGGAAGACAACCGATGGGACCCTCACCATGGGGAAATCTCAACTGACGATGGTGAGGATGCCATGGACTCAGAAGCACTTCCCACGCGCGAAGTTCATCATCCTGGTGCGAAACGGCTACTGTGTCGCCGAGGGAACACGTCGACGCTACAACGTCTATCTCGAGCGCTGGAAAGATGAAGCCCCAATGACAGTCGCGCGCGCTGCGAGGCACTGGAATAAGGCACATGAAGTGATGCTCAATGATACCAAAGACCTGAGGGATTACGCGGTGATCAGATACGAGGATCTCTGCAGGGACCCAGCGGATATGCTGAGGCGCCTGGTAGAGTTCTTCGATCTTCCACCGTTCGACTATGAGGAGGTTCTGGCTAAACCTATACCGATCTTCAAGGGCTACCGGCGCCACCAGAAGATCCGGAACATGAACGGGGAGAGCTTCAAGAATCTATCCGAGGAGGACATCACAGACATCTCCCGTGAGGCGGCACCGATGCTCAAGCGGTTCGGCTACCCGGTGCTGTGAGTCCTGTCCAGCCAGTCGAGGCGCCTAAGCCCTGACTTCCGCGCCTCCTCGCAGAATACAAGCAGACCGGCCTGGACTGACCGCTGCACTGCGAGCCTTATTGGAGTTTGGGGAACTGTTTCTGGGGACTCATTTGCGAGCCCAATCACTTTCCCGCATCTTCTCGATATCGAGATACCGAACTCTCTGACCGCAATTAATGCAGCCGTCAATCTCCTCGAGTTCCAGCAACCCTCTATCGCGACCTACAAGAAACAACCCATTCACACAGAACGGACACTCCCTCTTGTACGATTTCTCATCTCTGAGTACGGGTCTGAGTCGTGACCAGTAGACCGCTATGATCTCCTTATACATGTTATTCATTTACTTTCACTCCTCTACAGAAAAAAGGGGATGCTCCTTATTGGAGCAATATGCCTAACGCCCAGCGCCGGGACCGCCACCGATAGGATCTCCGAGTACAAGACCCACCGCCAGCGGAATCAGCACCATCGTAGCAATGAGGACTATTCTCCTCACCCAATACGTCTGCCTTGGTGTCAAATCAGTCACCCTCCCTCGGCGACTCAGGGAGCGACCCCGAGACACTGACACCTCTAGTGTTATTCGTGAAGGCGCCCCACGCCGATGAGGGGTACTTTCACTCCTACGCACTCTGATAGATGGGGTCGTTTTCCATGATCTCATGGGCCCCACATATCTCAGCCTCAAGCGCACTATCGATCAAGGCCTTCGCTTGGAATAGACACTTCACATAGATAGTGTCTCCGTGATCGCCACAGGACTCCCAACACTCTGTCCCGCCAAGGCCAGTCCCGAAACAGTCAGGTAGGCCAAGTTCCTTTATCCGCTCCTCGTTCAATATCTTCACACTTTCACCTCCTTTCACTCCTCCATACCCCTGCATCTTTCTCTTTTGACCCCACATCGATAAGGGGATGCTTCCATCCGATCTTCATGTACTCGAGCTCCAGGAACGCCACAATCGTATTCTTCCCATACCGTCGACCCCAGTTCACTATGGTCAACGTGGCTACCTTCTGCTCTTTCAGGCTATAATACGCCTCGAGGATCTCATCAAGCCAGCGGAACTCACGCCATCCCGGGAACCAGTTGTCCCTGAACTCATCGAGGTCCTCGAACCCGTCGCTCTTCGCGAACTCGGTGTCATGCCAGCGGTCGACTATCTTGACCGACTCGTAGGCTACACACTCGGCGCGCCCGATGTAGTGAATGGGCTTCTCCTCTTTCTTCTTCCTCACCATCCAGTACATCGGGAAGCTATACCCAGGCTTGACGTGGGCTCTCCCATCCTTACGCCGCTTGCGCAGCGTCAGCGTCTTCCGGCCTGAGTGTATCTGCTCGTAGAAGGGTCCCGCCTTCGTGTCTCCGCTAAAACTCACTATTCCATAGCTCTTCATCTTCTCCATTTCTTTTGTTCCTCCTTCATCTTCCAACACGAGTAAACTTTACGGATTGGTTTCTTATGATGTGCACAGTAATTATATGTCCTCCTTATTCCACTATCACTGATTCTCTGCTCGAGGAAGTAGCATTTGGCGTATCCCCTACAGTCTTTCTCTCTCATTATTCTTCCCCATTCAATACAGCCATTGCTCTTGCAGTAGGCACTGATTTCCGACCGTCCCTTCGCGCTAAGACTCCGTGCAACTTAAGGCGCATGCGCTCACGATCGTTGAATAATTCACTTGCCCGTGTGCCCTCAGTGATTTTAATGAGTTCCTCCCTGTTGAATTCAACAAGGTTGCGGAAACTCCTTTCTTCAATCTCTTCTTCTCTCAAGAATCCATTCTCCATTGATTTTGTTATAGACGAATAGGGGCGGCGCGCTCCTCATGGTCCAGACGGTGTAGAGGGCCACGTCTCGAGGAGGGAACCCGCAGTTGAAGCCCCAGAAGAATCCTAGAATTGTTCTGAGGATGTGATAGACGTCGTTATCTCCGATCCATTTCTCCATCCAGTGTTTGATAGGATAGAAGAAATAATAGTCCAGGAACTCATGGACGACGAATCGCCAGTGTGAGGGTCCTGTAAATGGGATGAAGTCGCCGTCCTCGTCGAGGTCGACGGTTCTCATCATGCTCATGTGGTGAAAGGGATCGCCGAAATCATGCTTGAACCCGGGCATAAACCAGATCAGCTTGTCCGAGATCCTTACGATTCGGGGAAGTCTTTGAAGGGATGATAGTCTCATTTCTTCACCTTTGAACTATAATCCCACATAGCGATCGAGGCGGCACAGGCCACGTTGAAGCAATTCACCACATCCCTCATAGAGACTTTAACTTGCTGTCCCACCCCGAGAATATTATCGGGGATGTCTCCGTTCTCGGGACCGACAACTATGAGTGGGTTCTCAGGCCACTCAAACTCAACCAGCTCCTGGGCCTCTTCTGTGAGCTCCATTGAAACCACATTATAACTAGGAACCACTTCCTCCATGAAGCGCTCCATTGTGAGTAACTGGAACATATCATGCGGCCTGCGCCCCAGGTCGATCTTTTTACGGTTCATCCGCGGAGGTTTTCCCATCCCCAAATCCACGAGGTACACGTAATCGAAGCCAAGTCCATTGGCGGTCCTCATCACCGAGTAAGCATTATTCCAATGCTTCGTTCTTATCATCGCCACAGATCTCATTTCTTCACCGTCAATTTCCATCTCGCACTCTTAGCGTAGTTGACCAACGAGTAAACGGGATCCTGCCTTGACACCCTGTTCGCCTCAGCGTAGACCCTGTTCGGATCCCTCACGAAGTTGAGCACGCCCCAGAGGAGCGCGATCTCGAAGACGTTGCGGAACGGCAGGTGGTGGGCATCACCCAGCACCACGGGTCGTCCCATCTCTCGAGCGGCGGTCACGGCTCGTTTGTCATTGTCCAAGCCCACCGAGACGGGGAAGATCATGTGTCGGCCCTTTCCACAGCCGACGTCCAGCACGACATCGGCCCCGGTTAGCCTTCGCACGTCCTCGGCTGGCTTACGCCTGCTCCACATCCCGGTCCTATCCAAGTCCATCCTCTTGACTCCTTATCACTCCAGGTGCTCGGGACCAACCCCATCAAGGACGTGATACCACCTCTTCTTCTCTACATCATACCGCTCTATCTTCACCGTCACCATCCAGATGTCCCAATATTTCCGCAGCTCCATCATGGTGGATGTGCATGCGTCCGAGCAGCGAATCTCAGACGGCTCATAGTTCTCTGCGAGCCTCGCGATCTCCGGGCAGAACCCGTGGATGGCGAGCCCGTTTCCCCGTAGCTCG
>LAZR01001770.1_pt1 | contig 13269 bp, 25 predicted proteins | sample 329461 | NCBI WGS metagenome assembly LAZR01 (sample SAMN03002196, study PRJNA259156) | marine sediment metagenome | biome: sea floor; feature: Hydrothermal impacted sediments; material: marine sediment; isolation source: Loki non-amplified sample from Loki's castle hydrothermal vent sediment ...
GAGACCTACCAGGACTTTCTGCGCCTGATTGACGAGTACCTGCCCGGCCAGAGGCAGGACATCCTCCAGGCGGGTAGCCCCCAGGACATGGTGGAGGCGTTCGCCCGGCGCTTCTCGGAGCCCTACTTCCCCCTGGCGGATCACCTGGGCCTCGGGGATGTCGAGTCCCTGGGCGACCTGATGCGCTTCATCCCCATCGAGGTGCACGGGTACGACTATGACGATTACCACGGCCTGTGCGATGAGGGGCCCGCCTTGCTCCTGTCCTCCCTCCTGGTGGACTTCGAGGGGGAGCTGTCGATAGGGGAGGAGGGGGTAAGAGTCACCATACTGGAGGCGGCGGTGCAGCACGTCTCCCAGGAGCTCCTGGGCCATATCCCCGGGCAGGGGTACTCCCTGGAATACCTGGAGCAGGTGCTGCCCGGCAGCAAGTATGAGGGGTTGCTGGACCGCGCCCGTCACCTCTGCCACACGGCCAACAACGTCTTCATGGACGTCACCGGGGAGGAGTTTTGGAGTAATCCGCCGGAATGGTCCCGGGAGCAAGTGGATTACCTCACCCAGGAGTGGCGCCAGGCGAACGAGATGCAAGACCGGATGGTGACCTTCTTCAAATGGCTGGAGGAGGACCTGCAGCGCAATTTCGCCCGCCTGCTGAGGTTCCTGGGGGCAATCGAGTCGCCGCCGCCGCCGCCGCCGGAGCAGATGCGGCTGCCGCTGGAAGGAGATGATGCCGAAGAAGAAGACGACTGAGCCCGGTTTCCGGTGGGCCCTGCCGGAAGGGCTGGATGTGTCCCCTGACAAGCTGGCCCTCCGGGTGGACATCTTCCAGGAGACTATCGTGCTGCACAAGTTCGGGGAGGACGGCACCACAGTCCGGGTGGTCTCCGCCCTGGATGTGGCCAGGGCCTTCACCAAGGACATTCGCCTCCACAGCGGGGCCCTCCCCGAGGGAGCCCTGTGGTGGAGCATGGGCCCGGAAGGGGATGAGGTGGCGCTGTGGCGGAGTCCCCGGGTGTGGCAGGCGGCCCTGGTGGTGGAGGCTTTCAAGCCCCCCCAGCGCTTCAACCTGCCCATGCCCGGCCTGGTCTTCGTGTGCTCGTCGGGCCGGCCGCCCCGGGTCTTCGCTGCCAAGGGGCGGCCGGCTGGTCCCAACTATCCCCTCTATCGCGCTCCCCTGTTGAACCTTTTCCACGATGGCGGGAGCTGCACCGGCACCCATAAATACGGGCAGGATGTGGGCCAGCACCCCGAGGAGTTCTTCACGGCCTTCTTCAGCGACGCGGGACACACCTCGGGCAGGTCCAAGAAGTACCCCGACGGCCTGCTGACCCTGTGGGCGGAGCTGGACGGGAAGAAGAGCTACCCCATCCGGGACCTGGTCTCCTTCGGGACAGTGGAGCAGGTGATGGGGGCCAAGTGGAGCAATAACCCGTGAAAAGGAGGATGTATGGCCTTAGCACTGGGCCGCACAGTCATGACGAGGGGCGTGAGTGACCTGGCGGTCGACGATCCCTCGGGCAACTTCCGGGCGGTTCTGGGCGACCTGCTGCGCCGCCACGCCAGCGGGGATTGGGGGGATCTCTCCCCAGATGACCGGAAGGCCAACGAGGAGGCCCTGAAGAATGGGGACAGGCTCCTCTCCGCTTACCACCTGCTGAGCGGCGTCAAGCTCTGGGTCATCACCGAGGCCGACCGGAGCAGCACCTGCATACTATTGCCCGACGAGTACTGACATGAACTTGGCTGGCCACATCACCCGCACCCCTGAGGGGGATATCGGTACCCGGGGCAGCGTCTACACCTATGTCCTGGCTGGCAACGGCCTGTGGCTGGAGGCCGACAACGGCCTCCTGGAGGTCCGGGCGTGCCTGGCGCGGAAAGAAGTGAGGGGGCTGCCCCCGGCCGCGCCCCTCTTGGAGCTCCGCCACGGACTGATACCCCCCCAACTATTTTCCCAGGCGATAGAAGCCTTCTCAGCCCGGCCCGACCTGGAGTGGTACGCAGCTATCGTCCATGACGGGCAGGGTTACAGGTTGGTGTTGCCGCCCCAGAAGGGGAGCGGAGGGAGCGTCACCTATGTGCCCGTCCCGGGGACGGTGGTGGGGCTCCACTCCCACGGCCGTATGGGGGCGTTCTTCAGCGGCACCGACGACCAGGACGACCAGGGCTTCCTGGTGTCGGTGGTGGTGGGGGGGCTGGACCGGCTGGTGCCGACGGTCAAGGCCCGTCTCTGCATCTACGGCTACCATGCCCTGGTGAACCTCTGGGCGTTGTTCGCCGAGGCCCCGCGCTGGATGAAGGAGGCGGAAGCGCCTGGCGGTGAGTGGCGGTTTTGAGGTTCTCTCCGGCCCCGAAGCTCCCCGTAAGGTCGCATACGCGCCGGCGTCTCCTGCAGGCTGAGAGAACCATTGCGAGGCAGCAAGCGAAATACCCGATGTTCGCTGACCAGTTTACGAGGGAGACGCCAGAGGAGCGCCTCAACCAGTTAGATGAAGGCGCCCGTCTCTTTGTGCAGCAATTTAGGGCCGACCGGGCAGCGCTGTGGCGCCGGGCCCGGGGCGCTCTGTTTGCTCTGCCCGAGCCGCAGCGCAGGGCGCTGACTGATGAATGGAATGGCAACAGGTGGCTGCCAGGCTCGCCGGAGTACCTGCTGGATTTCCTAAGGGGGAAGGGGATTGGATTACCGCCTGAGCAATAAGTTCCGTAGCTACCTCAACGGCATTGCACTAATCGGTGTAGGCGGCACCGGGAGTTTCGCCGCCGAAGGGATGGCTCGGCTCCTGGCTGGCCACCCCGATATCCGCCTGATCCTCATAGACGGGGACCGGGTGGAGGAGCGCAACCTGGGCCGGCAGAGCTTTTACCCTGAGGACCTGGGCCGCTTCAAGTCCCAGGCCCTGGCGGAGCGCCTGGCCAGGAAACACAGACGCCCTATAGCATACTCCATCAGCCCCCTCCTGCCAGGTGGGGTTGGGCACAGGGCTGTGGACGAGTGCTCCCTGCTGGTGGGCTGCGTGGACAACGCCGCCGCCCGCTCCACCATCGCCAGCCTGGTGTCTCCCTCCAAGTGGTGGGTGGATGCCGGCAACGGAGAGGAGTTCGGCCAGGTGCTGGTGGGTAATTGCACCGTGGAGACGCTCCGCCGGGGCTGGTCCTTCGATCCGGAGGAGGGGGTAGTCGCCGCCCTGCCCCTGCCCACCCAGGTGCGCCCGGAGCTGCTGGTTCCTCCCGCACGGCCCCAGCGGGACTGCGCCGAGGCGGTGGCGGTGGGGGAGCAGGGGCCCACCATAAACCAGTTCATGGCCGCCATGGTGGTGGAGGCGGTGCGCCGGCTCCTGGAGGAGAGGCTGACCTGGTGGCAGCTTTTCCTGCAGCTGGAGTCGACAGGCCTCTACACGATGAGCCCGACACCAGAGGCGGTATCGAGGCTAACGGGGATACCCGTAAAGAAGCTGGAAAGGAGGTGATGAAGATGGAAGAGGAGAAAGGCGCCAACCCGGTGGAAGAGGTGGAAGGGGAGGAAGGGGAGGAAGGGGAGGAAAGTACGGCCGCACAGGCCCCCACCGCCGAGGCCCCCCAGGCCGCCCCGGAGATGAAGGTGGTGATTCAGATGAAGGGGGATCGCGCCCTGGTGGGAGTCCAGGGGGACGGCACCGACCCGGTGGTAGAGACCCTGGAGGCGGCCTCCCTGGAGGAACTGCTGGCGGCCGTGCCGGGGGTGGTGGCCCGAGCCAGGGAGCGGTGGGCAACCAGCCCCCGCAACCCCAAGTATGTGGGGCCACCCCCACCACCGCCGGCGACACCAACACCAGGCAAGCCGGCGCGGCGGTCGCCGACAACCCCCGCGGCACCGACCCCGAGAATGTTCTAAAAGAAAGGAGTAACAATGCCTAAACCCAAACAGAATAAGGGGCCGGCTGGCGGCCGGGTCGAGGAAGGCCAGGGCCCGGAAGGCCCGGTCGAGGAGGCCCAGGTCGAGGAAGGCCCGGTCGAGGAGGCCCAGGCCCCGAAAGTCCCGGCCCAGGTCATTGAGGTCGGCGTAGCTGCGCTCAGGGAGGTCCTGGACCTGGTGGTCCCCGCGGTGCCCCGGAAGACCGCCCTGCCGGTCGTCCAGAACGTGCTGTTGGGTGACGGCCAGGTAGTCGCTACCGACCTGGATGTGGCAGTTGCTGTAGCCCTGCCACAAGCCGAGGGACACGTACTGCTGCCCCCCCGGGAGGCGCTGGAGGTCCTGCGCTACGCCCCGGGGCACTTGACCGCCCGCATAACGGGCGAGAACGGCGCGGTCTCCATCGCCGTGGGTGGCATGGAGAGCAACTTCAAGGTGCCGGATCCCGAGGAATTCCCGCGCGTCGCCTTCGGTTTACCCGACCAGATGGAGCACCAGGGGGTGCTGGAGGGTGATGCCCTGGTTCGGGCCATGACTGCGGTGCTACCGGCCGCCGCTACCGAAAGCGAAAGGCCGGTGCTTAACGGCGTGTGTCTCACCCTGGGGGACAAAGTCCAGGTGGTGGCCGCCGACGGCTACATCCTGTCCTGGGAGGGGGTGCCGGGACGGCTGCCGGGGGAGGGGAACCTCTTACTGCCCGCCCCGGCGGTGCGGCTCCTGGCACACCTGTGGAAGAGGGCAGCCTCACCCGATTTATCGGCTGCCTCGAGCCCGGCGCAGTTGGCCCTGGCAAAGAGGCTCATCCGGTTGGAGTGGGAAAAGGAGAAGCTGCAGATGAGGTTCGGCCGGGTGGCCCTGCTATGCAAGCTCACCCAGGGCAACTTCCCCGATTTCAACCAGCTCATTCCCACCGAGCATATGGCCAGTGTCACCGTTGACGCCGGCGACATGGTCCGCGCCCTGCAGCAGGTCAAGGGCCGGGCGAAGGCAGGCGCGGGCATCGTCCGGTTCAAGTGGGAGGGGGACAGTCTTCAGGTCTCCGCCCGGGCTGAGGACGTCGGTGACATCACGGTGCCGCTGCGGGTCCAGAGCAACGATCCGGGGAAGACGGCCATGAACATCACCTACCTCCTGGCGTACTTCAAGGACAAGGAGGGCAGCGTCACCATGACCCTCGCCGGAACCGAGGGTGCGCCGATAACCTTCACTCACCGGGGCACACCCCATACCCTTCTGATGCCCATGGCCGTGCAATGGTAGTAAGGGGAGCAACAGCCCAGGCCCCCTTGATACAATAGTCGTATCTCTCTCAGGAGTGGATGAGTGGATGAAGTAGAAACTGCCTTCCTGGTCACTGACGACATGTGGATGAGGGAGCCCGGCGGGCGGAGGGATCCCACCGACGAGGCGATCTTCAAGGAAGTTACCCAGGGGGGGAAATACCGTGTGGAAGTCATTTCTGGACGGGAGATGCTGCGTAAGCTCGACGAGTCTGACCCGGAGAAACATCGGCAGTTCCATGGAGCCATGGAGCAAATGGCTGGCATAGCCCTCACCGGTGACCAGCTCCTCGAGTACGCCAAGAACGCCGATGATAGGCATAAGGAGTTTACCCAGCTCGCCCGGGGCATGACCCCGAAGCAGGCCGCCGTAGTGCGAAAGGTTCGCGTTGAGCGCCATATGACCTGGAGGGCGGTGGCCAGGACGTTCCACAAGCTCGGGTGGCGAAACCTCCGCGGCTGGGACCCGCCCTCGAACCAGCTTATGGGGATGGCGCTTGCAAAGCGAGCAGCTGAATTACTCGGCGAAAGCTATTTGGAGCCACCCTGGAACTGAATACCCCTGCCCCTACTGCGGGCAGGCGATGAAAGGGGGTGATAGCCGTGACGCCAGCTGAAAAAGACTTGCACTTAGGGCAACACCGGGGGGCCACCGAGCCGGACTGAACGAGTGGCCAAGAAGGAGGGGGGGCAGGCCCGCAGGGGTTTGCCCCCCTTTTTTGCCCCCCAGGCGGCTACCCGGGCAGCACACTTATTGCCTCAGCCTCCTGTCGAAGCATCGTGCCTACACGTGAAATGCCGCTGGAGAAGCCCGGTTGTCTGAAGGTGGGCTCCGCTATGGCCAGGAGGTCCCCGGCCAGGAGAAACCAGCGATAGTCGGCCAGCAGGATAACCTTGGCCATGATCCTGGCGCCGGCAGGTGCCGGCTCCGCCAGGAATCGCTCCCTCACCCACTGAGCATAGAGGCCGAACATCCCTTCCAAGTCGCGGTAGAAAAGGGGGATGGTGGCCACCGTCTCCGGCAAGTATTGGGTCAGCAGGCGCAGGAGGCCCTCCATGGAGTCCACATCGCCCCTGTAGATGGAGTAGATGAACCGGTCCGGGGCGGAGAGGCCGGCGGGGTCGAGCTCTACCTTTGGCAGCGTATAGCTGAGCCCGGGGAGCTTCAGCGGCTCCCCGACTTCCTCGGCATCTTGTCTCAGCAGCTGGGTGAACCTTTGCCAGCCATCCCAGAAGCCCTCACCGACCACCTGAAGAGGCCGCAGGTCTCGCTCGATCTGCTCGTTCCAGGCAACGGAGTAGATGTCTCCCACATAGTGGAAGCGCCCGAATGGGCCAAACGCCCCCAGGAAGGAGACAACATCGTTCTGGATGGTTAGCCCTACACCAGCACCAAGGACGGATGCATAGGTCAGGTATTCTCCGGAGACGGCCCGGTACAGGGCGAATAGGTCCCAAGAATAGAGCCGCCCGGTGAATGCCGTTTGTATTGCGGCAAGGTTTGGTCTTACACCTTCTGGGAATAAGGTGGCCACAAATGGCAGTCTCAGGGGATCTATCATTCCAGGCGGAGAGGCCAGCGGAGCCGCTTCACATCCCGCTGAACGCCATCAACGAGCCCTAAAGGGTCAAGGGGCTTAGCCGGGAGGCCCTGCTCCATCTTGTCGGCTAAGGCGTTGAGCCGCCGGGTGATCTCATTAGTCTGCAAAAGGGCCTGGGGGTCGGGTTCCTTCACACCGCCCGGGGGTGGCAAAAGCAGCCCGGCCGCCGTCGCCAGGAACCTGCTTGCCTCCCCCAGGTTCTTTACCACCTCGTCCTTTCCCAACTCCATGGCTGCGTCTCCCAGTGCCCAGAGATGGGCCATCTCGTTCTGGAGACTGTCCGAGAGCTCCCTGATATCCATTCCGCCGTCCCCTCCCTCTAACGTAGTTTCCCGCGGATACGCTCCATATCCCGGCGAACGCCATCAGCGAACCCCACAGGGTCAGGGGTTAGTCCGGGGGTGGTTGGCTCCACCAGGCGGATGGCGCGGCCCACGGAGTCTTTGGCTGCCTCCAGGTCATGCGCCAGAGCGGTCAGCCCGAGGTGGGCGGCGTCGGCCACCAGGGACATGAGCAGGCCGCTGACACCCTGCAGGTGCTCGGCTATCTGTTCTTCGGTCATTACGGCCGCTTTGCCTCTATCCGCTGAAAGGTTCTCGTCCACTCCTGCCACTGCTGCTCCTCGCGGACATGGTGTTCAACGTTAGCCTGGCTGAAGTCCCTGAACATACGGAGCAATTCCTCATCGGCGGCGTTATCGCCCGGGTTATGGCCCGGGTTATGGCCCGGGTTAGAGTGGCGGTTTCGGTCGCGGCGGGGCAGGTAGAAGCGAAAGGTAGCCACCAGAGTCCCGATGACGCTGACCAAGGTGACGATGATTTGAAGAAGTGCTCGGCTGAGTTCGTCCACCCGCCTCCCTCAGAGGTAGGGTATCACCTCAGTGGGCTGTTGTCACCCCCGGGAGGATTTTACCGATGCCACCCTTCATGGCGGAAATGAGCATACTCTGGAGTGCCTGGCACTCCTCCACGGCGGCCCGGTCCGACCTGCCGATGTTGACTACAAGGTATTCTTCCCGGGCCATGAAAGTCTCCAGTTGCCGAGCGCTCCTGAACCGCCTCACCCCGCCCCCGCGCAGGATGGCCACCGCCCTCAGGCGCCCGCCCGTCATATCAGCCCCGCATCCCTGAGCAGCTTCTCCACAACGTCGGCATCCTTTGCTCTTGCGACCTCCTCCCTTATCTCCGGTGGGATGCTCGGGTCCTGCGACAGTTGCCTCATTTGCAGGCCCCAAAGTACACTCTGCAGCTTCATCATCGACGCCATTTGGCCCAGCATCCGATAAAGTTGGCTTGTTTCCTGAGCCACCACCTGGTCAAAGCAGGTATCCCTGTCGGGCATCCATTTGACACATGTGTTGCCCTGACACGTGGCACTGATAAACGGGCAAAACATCAGGGGCTTCCCCCTTTATGGTTGGCACTCACGAAACCAAATCTCCTTTAAGGTTCCTATCTGGCACTTTAGGGTTCCCCCACATCAACGAGGGGGGGTTTGCTCTGACCTGTAGCCGTCTCGGCCCTGTCAAGGGTTTCCCCACATCAACTATGAGCCGACCGCCGGTGTGGTCATACTCGTGGAGGGCCGTCCTGGCCTCGGGGCCGGAAAAACGGAGCTTCACCGCCTGGCGGTGCTGGTTCTCGCCGCTGATCACCACCAGCATGGCCCGGGTCACCACGTAGAACTGATCCGGGAGTGAGAGACACCCTTCCTCAAAGGTCTGGTGCCCCCGCGCCTTGTGGATGATGGGGTTGACCAGACAGATGGGGGGCTGCTCATTCATCGCCATGACGAAGACCCGGAGCTGCCGCCCGAGCTGGTTGGCTGACAGGCCCTGGGCCCCGCGCTCCTGCAGCTCCCGGAAGAGGTCGCGCACCAGGTCGTCGATGGGGGTGTCAGCCGGCACCGAGGCGCAGGGCTGCCGGAGGAAGTCCAGGTCAGTGATGATGTGCATCACGTTTCTCCAGAAACGTGTCCCGGTGGCCACCGACCATCAGACAGTCCTCCTCATGCTTAAAGAGGCCCCGCCCATCGTCCCGGTGGTGGCGCAGGTCCTCACACAACAGGCCCCAGCCACCCCAGACCTGGCCCAGGACAATGAACCCCACCAGCCCCAGGAACCACTGCCCGGTCAGAAAGGCCGGGAAGACGAACAATGCCCTGACCAGCACAAAGGCAAGCCCCTGGACCCAGGTATGACGCAGGCCCGATGGCAGGTGCGCAGCATGCAGGCGTCCCTCCAGGCGGAGGGCCAGGACCAGGCCCAGGGCAGCCAGCCAGGGATAGGCCACCGCCCCTGTCACAGACTCGCCTCGTAGAGGGCCAGGGACTCGTCGGCCACCTCCTTGACGCTCCTCCCCGACCGCTGGGCCAGGGCCTCTATCTGCTCCATGTGGGTAATGGATTGGCTCATTGCATCCTTCAGGGAGATCCCCTGGCTCTTCACCAGCCTACTAAGAGTGGCCACCAGGCGCCGCCCTTCAGGGCCGGCCAGCATCTGGGCGATCTCCAGCCCCAGCATCATAGCGCCACTGCCCTGGCCATCCAGGAGAAGGGGGCATCCTCCTTGGTTGGGCCCCACAAAAAGCACCACGCATACGGTGCAATCTGGCCCTCCACGACCTCGCAGGCCGCAACCACCGCGCTCTCCTTCTTGAAGAAATCGCAGGTGCTGCAGTCGTAAAAGTATGCCCCGGGCAGGATCGGGGAAAAGGGAGCGTAGCCAGTCTCAAACTTGGTGAACTTCGCTCCTCGTTCCTGGACCAGGCCCCGCAGCTCCTGGCGGAGCTGGACAACCGTCTCGGGGAAAATCAGGCCCAGCCCGATGCGCAGCGGCGTCATTAGCGCCGTCAGGGGTAAGCCTTGCTGTTGAACCATGAGGACCTCCTTCAGTTTTGGCCTGTCTGCTCATCCGCCGCCGCCAGGAAGCGGTCCAGTACTCCCCTCAGCTCGGGGCTGAAGTCAAAATGCCGGAAGAGTCTCCGGAAGAACACAAGGTCAGATCCCAGGTATGCCCGGGCGATGGTGGAATTCCTGGGGCCGCGGCTGAGATGGTGTATGAGCAAAACGGACTGCCCGAGAGCTCGCAGGTCCTTCAGATGGTGGACAAGGCCCCACCGGGCGGTTAGCCGGATGACCGCCCGTGTCCAGGCAATATCATGCGCCAGGATCATCAGCCCAGGGTTGGGGGGCCATCGCGTGACGAAGGGGTATTCGGAAACGCGGTCCCCCGGGCGCACGGGCCTCAGCCAGCTGGCAAACTCGATATGGGGACGCGTGAAGACCTCCTGTACCTCCTGGAGGAGGAGGCCCTCCCTGGGTGGAGCTGCCCACCCCACCACATCGGTGGTGAAACGGACGGCCCAGACGGCCACCGCCCACCAGAAGGCGTCAACAGCCGGCTGGTGAGGAGGGCAGGGGTTGTCGTCCGCCCATTCCCGGGCACAGTTCAGGCTCGCTCCGGCGATGCTCTCGTAGAGCTTGACCAGGGCGCCGTAGCCCTGTCGGCCGGCAGGGGTGGCCCGCATGTAAGCCACATTGGTGGCGGCGCATTTAAGCATGACCGCCCTGGCAGAAGTCATTTTACCTGCCCCGCACCGGATTCCCCAGTCCATCCCAGCCCTTCACCTGTAGCTCCTCCACCAGCCGGTTGATCTCGGCCTCCAGCTCCTCACTCAGGTAGCGCAGGAAGACTTTGCCCTCTACACCCAGGACCTCGGTAAGAATCCGGCTGAAGGCGTTGAGCTCCACCCGGGCCAGCACCCTACCGTTCTCAATATCAGTCAGAAACTTTAACCGACGCGAGGGGTCCTCGCTCACATGGTCCTGGAGCCGCATGATTGTGAGGCGACCCAACCTTTCGTACATTTCGCGGCACCTGGTGGCCTCCTCCGCCCCAGCCGCCTTCTCAGTGCTCATTTTAGACCTCCAGACGCCATAGTAATAATATTACTGCTTCTTCGGGCTTTTCGTTCGGCCTGGTGGCTTCTTGGCCTCTATGAGCATATCGGCCCACAATGCATCCAGTCGCGTCACAAGCCGGGGCGGCATCCTCTTGTTTCGGCCCTTATCTTCGCACCTTGCGCAAGTAGGGATAGTTTTCATGTAAGCGCTCTCGGCATGCGGCCCCGAGTAACTGGCCATCAGCTCAGGGCCATATAATCTGTTCTTGTGCGCCTCGCAGAAATCTTTCCCGCACCAGAAGCACCTCCCGACAGCTATGTTGGAACAGACCTGTCCCTCCTTCCAGCCCACTTTCGCCACCTGTTGCCCTGGCCCCGTGATATGGTCGCGGAAATCCTCTTGGATGATTATCAGGTCGCAGTAACACTGTGTCCTATCACTCATATTGTCCTCCATAAAAGTAGTGTTGCCGCCAGCACTGGCATAGCGAAGGACAGGAGCATGAGGGCCTGGTCAACAGGCTTCAGGAGCCAGGGGACCCCCCCGGCCGGCGGCTCCAGGGTGAGTCCCCCCCGCTCCGAGAGCCAGACTATGGCATGCCGCACTTTTCGTCTCAGGTACCGGGCCCGGGTGCTGAGCACCCGCTGCGCCCAGGAGGTCAGGAAACAGTAGGCGGCTCCGAGGACCAGTATGAGGGGGGATCCGCCCCCCATGGCCAGGTAGCCCACCACGAAGGGGAACACCCCCCAGAAGAGGGCGAACTGGGCATCGCCATGCATACCCCGAATTTCCAGGTTGTAGCCGACGACGATAAGTAACCCCGCCAGCATCAGCCAACTCATCCACCCGGGTACATTGCCCCAGTAGAGGTTGGCCGCCCCCACGTTGGCAGCCAGGAAGAGGCTTATTGCGCCCACCAGCACCAGGTGGCGCCGGGGCAGCCGCAGCGCCAGGGGGTCACCCATCATCAAGTCAAAACAATGGGCGGCCACCCCCATGCCCAGGAAGAAGGCCAGCAGGGCCCACCCCAGCACATCCCAGCGCAGGGCCGGGGCCAGGGCAGCCCCGAAGACCACGTAGCTCAGGTGCCATACGGTGTAGGGAAGATGAATGGTGTTCACCCACCGGGCCAGGTAGTTATTGGATGGGATGATGTACCATGCGGTGGCTGCTCCGCCGGCGCGCTGCCCTGCCTTTTCTTCAGACATACAGCTCCCTGGGGAAGTACTCGGTGATGGTGATGGAGACCCCGGGGCCCTCCAGTATGTACTTCCGCCAGCACTCCTTATCCCCCGCCCCGCAGTCCATCAGCCGCGCCTGGCAGTTGATCCCGTGCTGCGTGAGCAGCTGGCCGATGCCCATCTCGCCTAAGATGATGTCATCGAGGTAGGACTGCTGGGCTATGGTGCAGACTATGTGACTCCTCGCCGTGGCCACCACCCTGTCCCCGGCCACCAGCTCCACCTCCCGCTCCACCTCCCAATCGGAGGCCACCTGGCCGATGAGCCGCACCTTCACCTCCTCGCCGAAGAGGAGGGACAGGGCGCCCTGCAGGGTCCCGAAGACGGCCATGAGGGGCCGCAGCTTTGGCGGGAAATCCCTGGTCACCTCCAGGACCCGGGGTATGTCCAAGGGTTCCATCAGATAACCTCCTCTCTCAGTTAAAGCTGTACCCGGGTTGCCGGCCAGGCACATAAAGCAGGGGCTTGGCCACAAACCTCATCAGGACAAGGGGATAGAGGAACCCGCAGTCCCAGCAGCAGTCGAAGTGCGCCACGGCCTTGACGGGAGGCACGCTTGGGAAGATATGCTCAGCGGTGAGCAACACCGGGGTCTCATCCGCGGCATCCTTCTCCATCTTCAGCCCCTGGGCCACCTCCTGGAGGAAACGCTTGGTGGACCCGCAGGCGGGGCAGCTCGCGAATTCCTTGGGGAATTTGTGCTCAGTCATGGCCCTCCCTCCGCAATATGACTTTCAGTATAACCCGGCCGGGGCGCCTGGTGTACAACGCCGCCGGGGACTGTAGTACGCAGCTATCGGTATCACAGCCGCTCCCTCCTGGACGGCTCAATGTAGGGCAGCCCCAGGGTCCCGAGGATCTCCCCCTCGGACAGCCAGGCCACCCGCTGGCCATCCTTGTTGAGGATACCGCGGCCGTCGGCGGCGAAGTGCAAACCCTGACCCTTGGCCCTTATCGCCAGGTCGCGGTTAAACGCTCCGCTGCCGGTGCGCACCAGCACCAGCATGGGGAAGGTCTCGACTGTGGCGATGTAGATATCTACATTGGCCCCCTTATACTGGAGGCGCTGGGCCTTTGGCCCCCCGAAGCGGCAGCCCATCGCGTGGAGCTTCACCGCCAGCTGGCCCTGGTTGGCCGGGATGATGACTAGGTCGATGTCTTTGACCAGGGGCCGCTGCCGGCGGATGCTGCCGGCGACCATGATCTCCTCGCAGAAGGGCTGCAGCTCCTTCACCAGCGCCGCGGCTATCGCCTGGGCCCGCTCAAGCTCCATCTTCGTCCCAGTACCCGGTAGACTTTCTGACACATATGGTTTTGGCCTCGGGGCCACCAGAGTCCTCAAGCTTCCTGGC
>LAZR01001771.1_pt1 | contig 13263 bp, 19 predicted proteins | sample 329461 | NCBI WGS metagenome assembly LAZR01 (sample SAMN03002196, study PRJNA259156) | marine sediment metagenome | biome: sea floor; feature: Hydrothermal impacted sediments; material: marine sediment; isolation source: Loki non-amplified sample from Loki's castle hydrothermal vent sediment ...
TGACGCTAAATTTCCTTAAATGAGCATTTTTATCATGAGATATTGCGGTATAATATGAAATATCAAACAACATTGCTTTCTTATACCATCCATATAACAAGGGTTCTACTTAACTCGATTCGGGATTATAGTTTAATTATTCTTATAATTGTTTGTTTGAAGTAAGACTAATGTCATTTTAACATAAGAACTGCTTAAAAGAACAATATGTAATAATAAAAATATTACCAGAAAAAAAAATATTGACCTCACTCTGTTGCACACTGAAATATATCATCGACCCAAGGCTTGGGCGTGAAAAGGTTTACAATAGCGAATCAAAAATCTTATCTTAACATTTTTTTAACTTTATCAAATAAAACGAGTTTCCTACTTTTCCCTCTTTATCAATAATCGTAGCCGTAAATCCTTGCTTCTCACAAAATTTGGTGAAATAATTGACATTCAGAAACAGACACTTAATGGGTATTCCAAAACGTCCATCATACTCAGGTGTGTATACCACATGCCTATACCTAAGCGTGTGAACTTGCCTCATTATCATTAAAACCTGGCCATTATCTTCTAATAGGGCTTTAAATTTTTTTAACATTTTTTTTAGACCATGCAGAGTTCCAGAGAGTGCAATATCGTTCCCAACCAATGTAATAGTATTAAATTTGTGGTTAGATTTATACGAAAAAATATCACCCACAACACAATTAAAATATCCTCTTCCCTGAGCAAATTTAATGATTATATCTGAGATGTCTATTCCTGTGGTAGTTCCCTTTTCCATTAAGTAAGGAATATAATATCCAGTGCTACAACCAACATCAAGGATTTCCCCATATACTAAATCAATAAGCTTCTTTTCCAAAAATGTCAGGTCCTTTTTATCTCTGAAATAGATTCCTAAATAAAGATCCCACTCATAGTTATTATATTTTTTATAATAAGAATTTCGATGAAAAATGACCTTAGATTTTACATCGTTAGACGAATAATTCTTGATGGCACTTGCTAAAAAATTCATAGTTCTTTGCTTAGGTCGTGAGGCGAAAAAAGGCAAGAGGCGAGAGAGAGAAGAAAATCCTTTAAAATGCATTGACAATACCCTAGATAGATGGAATAAACAAGCTGAGAACCTATGCAAAAATTTCGCCCTAAAAAATCTTACGTTTACACACTTAATTAAGTTAACCATGAATTGAATATATTTCTTCACTAAAGCTATTTAAAGAAAAACTTCCGGTTGGATACAAAATTCAGTGATGGCGAAATGATCTGATCAGAATTTGTATCATAATTATTAAAGCTAAAGATTTCCCAAACCAGATTAATTGGAACACCTTAATTTCCGATGGAAAATGATTTAGGAATGGCGAAAGATTTATAGGGAGCTTTTCCCTTAATTTAATTATGCAAACAATAATCCAATTAAATACAAAGCGAGATGCTATAAGTATTCTTCAAGAATTATCTCAAAATCAATGGAAGGGTGATTTTTTTAGACCTGAGTACATTAAAGTTAATGAAAGTGGTCCACCACATAATAAGAAGTTTGAGTACAAAGTTGAGGTAAAGCTTAATTTCAAAACTATCATATCTATTGATAACACAGACAGTTTTGGCAATGTACGAACATTTTCAGCAAGCTAATTACTGACTTTCAAAACTCAAAGTACTATTCAAAATCAAACTCATTAAAAAAAAATAAAAAAGTCTTTCCCACCCGTTTTTTAAATAGACTTAATATTTCTTATGTTATGATGGGGGAAGATAAGATTTTAGAAGAGTTTTTAAACAAATTTAAAGATAAAAGAAAATTGCTCAAAAAATCGGTTCAGACAAAATTTACTCGTAGCTTGAACATGATTACACCAAATGAAAAAATAGGAGAGAGATATAATATAACAAAAAAGAAGTTCCGAAAGTTTTAGCCATCAAGATAGAATTAGAATCTATTAATGAATTTAAAACAGTAATTCCTAAGGTCCTTTTGATTAATATTGAATTATTCCAACTATAAACTTAATGACGATTTTGAGTAAAGAAACTGAACGTAAAAGAGCTCAGTTTACCCAGGAAATTTTGGATTCAATACGCAATGCTCCCGCATATTGTTCATTTTATTCCCATGTTTTTAACAGGCTTGCTGCTTTAGGGTTGCAACGTAAGGCGAAGAAGGAAGGACTCTTTGGAAATGAAGATTGGTCTAACCTTGAGAACAGAGACATGTTATTGAGGAAGATTGAGAAATTTATTGTTAAGCATACCTGGTAAATTATTTCTTTTTAATCACTTTAAATTTTTTGTTTAAATGCTTTCATCTTTAGGTTAGTCTATGGTCTCAGTTCGAAAAAAGATAATAAAACAAGTTTTGTTTACTCTTGCTATGATTGTTGTAATGTATATAGCATATCTTAACAAGGATGATTTTTTTAAGATGTTTCACAGAATTGATCATGAGGAGACGGGCTCTGAATTTTTACGCCTTCTAAGAGGGGAATTTTATTGGCATGAAGTATATATACTAGATCTCTGTTATGTTTTCGTATTCTATACCTCACTTGTTAACCTTATTGTTGTTTTATACCCGGTAAAACCTCCATATAACTCACTAATTTTAATGTTAATAATATGGATTATTGGGTTGAAAGGAAGGATAAAAGAAACCAATAAGATTATATATCATACACAAAGATTAACTAAGTATTAGGAGTTAATTTCAATTCTGAGTTTTTTACGCATCTAAATTTATTGGATATTGACTAATAAATAATTTCACGTTTCTTAATTTCATTTTCTTTAATTTCATCACTACCAGCTATATACCTATTATTGATTAGAGATTAAAGTTAGAGATTATTGTTTCTGGAATTAGGATAGAGTATAAGATAATACTCTCTAGAATCATTTCTATGATGACGATTATAATAATGATTACTATGGATTCCTGTATTTTTTGTTTGTACACAAAATTAAAAATTTTAACTCCAAGAAAGATATTAATAAAAAACGATAAGAGTAGCAAAATAATTGGATAAAAAAAATGAAGTTCATAAACATTCAAAAGAACACTATTAAAAATATAGTTTATAAATAATACTAAGATGAATATCAGAGTTCGCCAACAAAGAATAAAGAGTAGTGAGGATTTAAATTGTTGATCCCACCCTTTTTTTTTCTCATACCATCTGATAAGTGGTATCCCTATTATTATGATAATAATATATCGCAAAAGCTCAGTGATAATGTTCATTATATTCTTCCCTTTTTTCTTCCTTCTAAACCGGTTTTAGTTTCCTATTAGACCGATTAAAATTAAAAAGGTTTGATAAAACGAATTTAACTTGGTCCAACCAAAACTACTTGTTTTATAGTACTTTCATTAATTTCTTTTATTTCCATTATCTACATTCTTTAAATTTTGTGATTTAGAGTCTTTAATCGAAGGAAACGTTTTTATAATAGTATAAATATTCACAACGATGACTAGCAATATGATAATAGTCATAAGAGGGTAACTTAATAACATGTATGGTTCGAGTGGACCAACGCTTGAATAAAATGCTTGAGCACCCATATTAGTAAGTAACAGTTGAAAAATATTTAAAACAACTACTGTACTACTGACAGAAAGAAATATCACTGAATTCTTTTTGTCTAATCGGGTTTTAAACCATTTAATTCTAAATTCTTGAGAGTTATTTATATATTCTAAAGCTTTTTCAAAACGATTGTTTGCCAATATTTTGAAAATTGGATAGCAACAGAATATTATTACCGGAAATAATATCAAATGATATATGTTATAAAAAAATGGGGTTAAAAAAGAGAAATCTCCAAACATAAAAGTGAAAGTCAGATATAAATAAGAAAAAAAGGTTAGACAGATAAGAGCTGACGAGATTAGGATCGTGACTCTATGAGGGGTTAATTTTATGCGAAACCAGGAGAATTCATTGAAAGGTTTCATATCATTATGATTTCGTTCTTTAAGATAAAAACTGGAAATCATAAGAGCTAGACATATACAAAATAATACGAGTGTTTTGATGAAGTCATTGTTTTGGTATGAATTAGAAGCAATATAATATGTCCCTAGAAGACGGGAAATTTCGTAATTGAAGATTGAGAGATGAAAAAAGATTCTGGCTGAGAGCATAACGAATACAACAAAAGAACCAATAAATATAAGAATGCTATAGTTCTTTGTAATATTTGTTGAGGGAGTTATAGGTTTACCTCTTCTCGTTATAAAAAGGCTGTACAGACAAAGTATAACAAATATTGAAATTATTGCAGTCGTAACATTATTTGATAATGTTCCATCCCCTCCTATCCCTTGATTGGGACCAGTTGGAATTATAGTCAGAGATTTAAGGCCTCCCCAACTTGGGCCATAACCATATGAAGAGGAATTCCAAGAAAGTTGCAACAGGAAAAATAATCCTGCTAACGAAGTACAAAATATAAATAATGATTGTCCGTGAGAAATTTTTAATCCAAGCCAATTTACGGTTCTTTTTTGTGAAATAGTTTTCCTTCTAGGTCCATTCTTATTTGTTCTATTTTTTAGAATTCTTCTAAAAACATAAACACTCATGGAAAGAAATATAACAGATTGAATTATACTTAGAACGATTGGGAAAAGAGAGCGGAATAGATAATCTTCAACATATACCCCCGGATTTTCCATATATCTTGGTATAGTATAGAAAATATGCTGAAATAAATTGAGGAAAATATCTCCGGCTAAAAGGTAGGGGAGCATAAAAATTCCTGTCAGAGATAAAATTAAGAATAAACTGGCTTGCGAATGATTTAGTTCAAATCTAAACAATGTTATTGTTGATTTACTTATAGGTGATTTATTTTTTTCTTCAATTCCTCCCATACATGTCACTTTTTAATTTGTAATTTACTTAATTTACATTAATTTACTTGATTTGTAATCTTGCTTTGTGTTTTTTAAAATTGTGAAAAACAGCTATAAAGTTAGTAAAGAATATTACTCCTATTATTATAAGCATGAGGGGGAGGTTATACCCTGGGATAATTAATTTAGGTGCTCTAATTATATCTCGATCAAATAAATAAACGAAGTGTCTCCCCCCAACTACGATATATTTACCATCTGAAGAAATATCTAAACCATAATCATAACTAGCAGTAGGATATCCATCTAATCTGTATCTCCAAACTGGTATTGAACTAGATCTATTAAATAGATAAATAAAATTATCCGTACTGAGTGCAGCAATATAATCTCCATTGGTTGATATAGCCACCGAAGAAATTTCACCTCTAGTTGTATAAATCCATTCGGGTATTGAACTTAATCGATCAAATAAGTATATACTCCTATCTGAATAGCTACTTCCCGCAACAATATAATTTCCATCTTTAGAAATTTTAATGGAAGTGATGTCATCAGATGTATCATATGTCCATATTGGAATTGAAGCACTTTTATTAAAAAGATATACTTTGTCACCCCCTGATGCAACATAATTACCATTTGCAGATATAGATAAAGCAACACTCATATCTCCTGACAGAGTGAAAGTCCAATCAGGTGAACTCTTAGATGTATTAAAAAAATAGAGGTTGGCTGTGTTATCAGTGGCTGCCATAAAACTTCCATTTGAGGAGATCGCAGTCCGAAGTGTTATTCCTGTTGTCGAATACGACTTTGTAGGAGAGGAGTCTGTCGTTTTAAAAAGTAAAGCCTTATAACGTTGTCCACAAGCGGCAGCAATGTAATTGTCTGCAATCGCTACATCATAAACCCACCCATAGGCAGGATAAGCCCATTCAGGTGAAGATTTTGAGTTATTAAACAAATATACTGTTGCATCAAAGTACCCTCCTCCTGCTACAATATGGGAACCATTTAAAGAAATTGCAAGCGAAAAAAAACTATTTGAAATTGAATAGTTCCATAATGGACTCTTTATCGTCGAGTTTAAATTATCAAATAAAAATAGTGTTCCATTTGCTTTTATTGAAATGTCGTATACTAAATTCTCGCTTGCTGCAGCAATATAGTTACCATCAGAGGAAATACTAACAGCAGAAATGTATTGCTTCTCTGTCGAATAAGTCCACAATGGAGTTGTAGAAGGATTTGAATAAGTAAACGCAGAAGTGTCAAATATAAAAAGCGAATTCCCCAGAAAGATGACTGTTAATAGTAGCATTAACTGAATTTTTAGTTGTTTTGAATTCATTTTCAATAATGAATTAAGCTAAATTTTTCTGATTTCTTTTAAAATTCTATTGAAATTTAATTGATTAAATCATTTAAAAGGATTTAGTTGAGATCTTTGTCTTGTATAGCATAGTTTATGTCTTGTATAGCATAGTTTATGTCTAAAAAGACATGATTATTGTCTATGCAGAATATATGCTTAAAAAAATAAAAATTAGGTACAGAAGGTTTTATTAATTTTTATTGCATGTGTTATACTAAAGATGAATTCTATTACTGATTTTATTGAAAAATATCATTTAGATACCTTTGAGGAAGTGTTAGAACTTAAATATATTGATAAAATTAACTTTCTTAATGATTTAAACATATTATTAAACACCATTTGCAGAATTTTTGATAAAATCACCACAATTTTTTCTCTTAGGGGGGGGCAGGTGTTAATGAGCCTGGCAAAATTAAAAAATTCTGAGGAGATTATATCAAAGACAGATGTACAAAACTGTTTAAACCTTGATAGACGTGAAAAGTTAATCCATGCATTTGATTTCTTATTAGAACATAATTATATTGAGATTAAAAAAAAGACAAGTAAATTTCATGTGGTTAAGTTAAATGAAAATGATAATCCTGATTTTAAATTATTTCGTGAAATTGTTCAAAAATTTTGGATATCTCCCGAAGAAGAGAAAAATAAAACAAAGAAATGGGGTGATGAAAATAAGTGATTTTGATGGTACATACCCTAAACTGAACCTTGAAAACAATGGTCATGACCCTAATTTTTTTACTGTTATCAAAACTGAATATTTAAAGAACCTGCTAAAAGTTTATGTTCTTGTCATTGTTTTAGTTGGTTTTTATGTGACTTATCAATTATTTATGATGCCCTATGAGCAAACTTATACAAAATATTTATCTGACCAAATTGTATTCTGGTTTCTTCTTTTTCTCTTTTTATTAATCCACTTCGTTTTCTTGTCATATTACCGATTTTCGCCTACATTGGTAAAGTTCCTTAAGAGAGAATTGCATGTCTTAGGTTTTGAAATGCTAAGAAAGTACAAAAAAGGTGTAAGCTTTATTTTATTCAACATTGTATCAATCATCTTCTTTGTTTTAATGAATGTAGGGATTTCATATTCACTTGATTATGTCATTACTTCTCTCAATATTAGACTATTATTGATTTATATTTTTTCGAGTGTTACTATTCCAATCTTGAGAGGAATACTACATGATAAATTTTATGTTAAGTTAAAATCCCCATACTTTGTACGATTTGATCTACAATGTAAATTAATAAAACGAAGAGAAGTTGAATCACATATGATACGAATTTATATAACCTCCAATAAATTACAACCAAAATCAAATGAATCGGGATATAAAATTCATAAAGAGATATCAGAAAAAAGATGGCTTCCAAGAAGAGGAAGATTTACCTTTAAAACTTATAATTTAGGTTCAAATTTGTATTTTCATCAATATTCAACTCTAATTAACTTTAAAGAACATTTCTTAAATATTGTCTCAGCTATTAGAGAATGGGATATTATTCTACAAAAAATAAGATAACTATTTTAAATGATTTATGGTTTTTCAAAAATCTGTAATAACCAATCTGGCAGAGAAAGTCTACATATTGCTACAAAAGCCGTAATAGATAAAATAGAAGTAGATGGACCTTCAGAAGGGTTCATTAATGAAGGTTCTCTACCTAGACTATGGGATTGGACACTTGTTGATGACTGGACAGAAGATCTAGAAATCGCCGAGATTGCAGTAGCAATTATTAAGTACAATTGTATAAGGCAGGATATCGCACAGCTTCTCAAGTAAAAAAAAAGGATGCGTATACTCTGAACCGTAAAACTGGACTAGGAATAAATCTATGTAAAAGTATCTTAAAATCTTCAGAATGAGTTTAATGGACACAAAGCCAAAGGAAGAGTTTAATAAATTAGACTCGAAAACAGCCAAAAGCGATATTGAGGATAAAAACGTTGAACTGGAGAACTCTATTGAACATGTATCCGAAGAAATTAAAGATGATGATCTTCTCACACTCCATAAAATTCATTCCATCCTTCTAAACTGTATTAATTTAAGCAAGAAATATAAATTAGAGTTCTGTAATAGTCAGAGATATTTTATGAAACTATATTTAAAGAAAATGAGGGAACAGTTAGAGAAGTGATAACTGAAAATGTTTTAATTAGGGATACTAAGATATTTAAGGAAACAAAGAGAATTGAGTAATGATGAATTTAAAATCTAAGGGTATATCAGGTGCAGTAATTATTGTATGTGCTATCCTACTCCCCATTTTATTTATTTCCATAACAAATGAATTTTTAATACAGTTTGAAACACTCCCCGGAAACAGTTTTAAAAGGCATGAAAGTGAAACTTTTTACGTTATAAATTCCGAGGAAGAATATTTAAGTATAGCTCGGGATCCCTCAAAATCACCCCCTCCTTCTATAGACTTTACTCAATTTACAGTTATCGCTGTTTTTGGGGGAGTACATGGTTCCGGATCAAATTTAGAAATAACCAAATTGCAATTTCAAGGAAGTAAAATATTAGTCTACTATAAGATAGAACTTTATGTTACCGCGGTTCTTTCATATCCTGGTGATGTAGTAAAAACACAGAAATTAGAAGGCGAATTTGAATTTATTAAAACCTGAAAAAAGTTTTCTAATTTTTCTTAGTAGATTTGGTTTTAAGTTAGGAAAAAAAAGAAGTAACTTTTTCTTTAAATAAATTCCAGTTAATGGTATTGTACTATGAGTTCAAATGTCAAAAAAAGGAAATATCAAGTACCTGAAGAAATTTTGATATATTTCACTCATCAAATAAGATAATTATGGTACATACTAGGAAATGCGAAATTCAAATAGAGGTTCAATAACTATTTTACCGCTTTTATTTTTAAATCCCCATTTTTCTTATTAACCTTGACAGTAGCAACCACTAATTTCATCATTAAATATTTCACTCATCAAATAAGATAATTATGGTACATACTAGGAAATGCGAAATAACTATTTTACCGCTTTTATTTTTAAATCCCCATTTTTCTTATTAACCTTGACAGTAGCTAAGCCTTCTGATTACTAACCTCAAATTTATTAAATAAAAATTAAAAGACAATACATATTTAAAATCACAAACTAATTACTTTATCATGACTGAGAATGAAATCCAAGATGATTTAAAAAATATTGAGAAAAAACTTGATGATGTTAAAAAAATTAACAATGCTATTCGAAGTTTACTCTTAGTTATTGTTTTTATTCTGGTTTGTTTTTTCATTATGAGTTTTATATATTTCTCTGGTCAATTCCCTCCTATATAATAGCTACAGATAGTCTTGTCTTCATTCCTGTAGAATAGTGCTCAACATATTCATTTAAGAAAAAAAAGAAATTAAATATTTGATTTCAGAGAGGAATTTGCTCTAATACATACAAGTAGTGTATAGGTACAGACAAGTACTAGAATTAATCTTCCTACGATTCTTACAACTGTCAACGAATAGAAAGTAGGGGGGACTGGGGGACCGTAAAGCAAACGATCTAATTGTGAAAGAAGAGAAGTCAGAATAGACACAATTCTAATTATCGAAATGATTCCAAGTACTATTACTGATATACGGTTCAATTTAAGACCAAACCATCTCTTATCAATATCCTCAGCCTTTCTATCTAATTTCCTTGCCCTAAAACACTTAATGAGAATATAGAAACCGAGAAGCATAAGCGCTAAAGGAGATAAAAAAGTCACCCACCACATAAATTGTCTTAGAGAAAAAGGCTGTACTATCCATTGCTGAAATTCTTCTACTAAAAAACTTATGCTGAAAAAAAAATAGTAAAATTCATAAAAATGATCAACAAGCAATATTAAAACAAGAAAAAAAACGATGACTGCTGATGCATTACTAATACGAAACCCAAACAATTTTATTTGTGTATTTTCTGTCATTTTGATCATCCGTTTTATAATTTAGTTAGGTATAGTATAAAAATATTAAGCTAATTTAAAGGAAAAATGAGATTAACAGGAAAAGACTTTTTTTATTTATATTGGATTAGATTTGAATATTTCAACTGTATTACTTATCCAAGGAAGACCAATGTATTTTATCCATTGGTTTACATAATTTCGCAGATCGAGCCTTTCAACGTCAAAAATATGATAGCAAAAAGAAATTATTATAAAAGTATTGGAACTTTATTCATTTTAGAAAAAGATAGAACATATTGCGTTAAATCTTTTTTATAATCTTCTAAACTCCATTTTTGATTATTTTCTCTCATTTCTTTTTCATTTTTTTACCATTCGAATTTTACGCGGGGATCGTTAAATTGAAAATAATACATGAAAAAACTCACCCCGAGGTAAAGAGGGGAATGGGAAGGTAGTCCAAACAAATTTCAAGGAGATAGAAATTCCATCCTATTATTAACAAAAAATCTTTTCCAATTTTTAGAAACGGCAGTGACTGCCGTTTTAAATTCTCCATTTTTTTTTAATTTATTATTATTTATTTTTTTTTTTTAATTTTATATAGATGGATTGAAATTAATAGATTAGAAAGAAAATAAAACCAAAGATGAAAATTATGAAGTATCATAAAAAATATGGGACGCTATTATTGATAATAGGAATTCTCTTACTTGCATATTTTCTTACCGGTACAGTGACAGTAATTTGGGCAATTAATAGGGATTATCAACTTATCATTCAGCTTTGGGATCAACTTAATTATCTGTTTTTTGATCTTGTTATTACCATAATATTATCGATAATCTCTGTCTTAGTACTTATACTACCGGGAATACTCCTAATAAGAAAAAAGAACGCCGAACTTCAAGGCACTAATGTTCTGGTTACCAAAGTCTCATAAGGTCACTTATTGTATCCATTAAAACTCTGTGATATTATAGAACAGATCAAATATAAATGGAATTTCGACTTAAATCAATTATTCTGAATTTCTCACAAAACTTTAAAAATTAGTATTATACTTAAAATCCTATAAAAATCAGATTACAAAATTGGTGATACTATGTCAGAATATTTTAAAAATTTAAAAAGTCCAATTGAAAATATATTATTGTTCATAGGATCGGTATTTATAGCTTTAGGTTTCATTACATTGTTTTTCGCGATACCTATGCTCTTTGGGAGTCTTTATAATGGTTGGCCATGGACTATAACCGGGAGTATTCTTTTATCAATTGGAGCTAGTTTAAACTACTTAGAGGTTAAATTATCCAAAATTAATATTAAATAAAGGTCTAAATTTTAAACTTATGAGATCTTATAACGGATTTTTAATTTTCCCAAATGAAGAAGTTAATAATGAAAATCGAACCAAAAATTAATACACAGAACCTAAAGCAAACAATTCTAGAAGAATATGGATTTAAAATTGAAAAAATCAAATTTATACCTAGAGGTGACGTAGGATTAAGTTTTGTAGCTCAACTGAAAGAGAAAAAAAAATTATTCATTAAAATATATCCCACTACTAGGTCTGCTAAGATCAGTATTCAGAATCTAGATTTTAGTTTAGGTGTTTGTTATGATTTCTATACGAAATGCTCTATAAAAAACATCTCTTTTCCTTTATTAACCAAAACAGGTGAACTAAAGATTAATTTTGAGAGTAATCCCTTAACTATTTTTAATTTTATAGAAGGCAAAAACCAGGATAATGATAAATTGAGCAATAAATAACTCGTAAAAGTTTCGGAATTACTTGCTTCTATTCATAAAAATTCAAACAAAATAGACCTAAAGAAGGCACCTATAGAGAAATTTAATATTGGGTTTAAGGATGAATTAATTAATGGAATTAATATATTAGAACAAAATAAAAGACTAAGTAATAAGTACAAAGTAAAGCTAGCTAAATTATTAATACCAATGAAGAATGAAATTATTAGTTTACTAGAAAAAACAGTTAAGTTAGGTAAATCCATAAGATTAAAGGAACCAGATTTTGTATTATGTCACACTGATCCCATACCTCAGAATTTGATAATAAATAAAAACCATGATGTATTTTTAATAGATTGGGACGGAGTAAAATTGGCCCCTAAAGAACATGATCTTTGGTTTTATTTATGGGACAACCCAACTCTTTTTCTAACCAGCTATAAAAATATTTATGAAAGCTTAACATTAGATAAGGAAGTGATTCTCTTTTATTTTTATTTTAGAATCCTTGAGGATCTAACATATTGGGTATACACTATTCTAAACGAAAATATTGAAGGTAAACAAAATAAGAGCGATTTAAGAGAAGTTGAATCCTACTGCTTAGAAAGAATTGAAAATATTGATAAATATAAGAATAAAATTAGTACAATCATAATTCATTATGAAAATCGCTAAGTTTCCACTCAACCAAAAGCCAAAAATCTTTTCTAATATAAGAAAAATATATATATCAAAGATATAAGCAACTCTTCAAGAGGTTGAATTGTAATATGAAAGATGTAATAATTCAAGGTGTTAGGGATAAAAATATTGATATAGTATTTATGAATGAGAAGATTTCAATTCCCACTAATATTCAAAATCAAATTGATGATTATTGGTTAAGATTATTAAAAGATGGAAGAAACCTGAGAAGGGGAGATGTTTTTACAATTTTCGGAATAGAAACTGGGAATAAGAAGTTAAAAATAAAAGTCAAATTAACTGATTATGCGCATTATATGGCTACAATCGAAAATATAATAGAAAAAAAATACGGCTGTAAAGTTGTTCATACTTCTGCTTTTGTAGAAACATTAGATAATAAAATTATAATTGGTGAAATGGCTTCCAACACCTCGACACCCGGCTATTTACAATTTCCAGGAGGAGGATTAGACAAAAGCGATTTAGAAAAAAATAGTATAAATTTAAATAAAAATATTACAAAAGAACTAAAAGAAGAATTAGGAATTAATGTAAGTAATAAAGACCATGTAAAGTATTTTAACCTGCATTTTCTAAAAACTGGGGGGAAGCATGATTTCTATGGGGTAATATTT
>LAZR01001772.1_pt1 | contig 13255 bp, 18 predicted proteins | sample 329461 | NCBI WGS metagenome assembly LAZR01 (sample SAMN03002196, study PRJNA259156) | marine sediment metagenome | biome: sea floor; feature: Hydrothermal impacted sediments; material: marine sediment; isolation source: Loki non-amplified sample from Loki's castle hydrothermal vent sediment ...
CTCCATCTCATGGATGACCGCCTGAAGGGTGCCCACTACCTCCTCAAGCTCGATGATGATCTTAGAGAACACCAGGTGGGGGATGTGCTCAAAGTTGGCCAGTTCCACGCGCTTGGGGTCGATGAGCACGATGCGCACGTCCTCCGGGGCGTTGTGCATGAGCAGGCAGCCGATGATGGAGTTGATGCAGACGCTCTTGCCGCTGCCCGTGGTGCCGGCGATCAGCAGGTGCGGCATCTTGGCCAGGTCGGTGGCGACAGGTTCGCCCATCTCAAAAAGACGGTCGGGCGCACGTTTCACCAACCGCGCCAACAGCCCCTCGGCGAAAGCCGGTTCATCGAGATAAGGGATATAGACCTTGACTGGTCCCGAGTTACTGTCTAGCGGCTCCAGGTGCTCTGCCTGGAGTCTCCGGAGCCGGTCAATGTAGACTTCTTCTTTCTTGTCTACGTCCACTTCCTGATGGCAATAGTAACCGGCCATATATTCATCTACGCCGTCACCGGTTATAATGCTGTCGCAGTACTTCGCCAGCTCCTTATAATGCTCTTTTACCAGATCATCACCGGTAGAGCTGTAGACCATCCAGTGAGCCTCCAGTTTATCCTCTCCGAATAGTCTCTGGTAATAGTCAATACCTATCCTGGAGTATTGCGCATCCGGATGGTCCTCTCCACAGGTAGCAGTGAATGTCACGACTTTCCGACCAGTGCAAAGCATATGATATAGCAAAAGACTACTATCAAGTCCACCGCTATAAGATAAATACCTGCAGGGTATATTTCTGATTGTCCTCATTAGAGAATAATGAATCATAGTTGTAGTTACAAATCTGCCAGCTTTTCGCCAGTCTTCCGGATATACTATCATACCTTTCTCCCACTCAGCATATCGTAGCCATCACCTAAGCGCCTAGTGAAGACGAACATCTGCGGCTTACCACCCTTACCATGACCTACTGCTCTACGAGCTGATATAATGTGTCTTCCATTAAGATGCTTTATAGTGTACGGATGCTGTCCGTTAGAATGACAATGTGTTCTGCCGTTTTTATCATGCTCGAAGTTATGGAAGTGCTGTAAAACGCCGTTATACCTTCTAGCTCTTTTCCTCTTCTTGGCTTTTGCTCGTATGAACATTAATTAAAACTCCGTCCTCTCAAACCGTCTCTTCTGTTATTCTAACTTACTTTTTCTTCACCGGCTTTTCTTCCTCAGTTAAATGATATCTTATAGCCCCCCCCTTTTTACTTTATCTAACTTTTTCAATAAATAGATTATAGATAGTCTCTTTTTGGAATTTACCGCCACCTACCTTAAAAGTAGATGTGAATGGCACAACTTTAGTTCTTCTTCTCTCCAGCCTTGTTATCCTCATACCTACTATGTTAGCAGCTCTTCTAGTCTTAAACGCCTCTACAAATGTCCATTTTGTCTTTCTAGTTATCTTTCTAGCCATAGTTATCTCCCTGCCTTTTGTCCTTCAATCTTTATCAAAACTCGCTCCTCTCAAACCGTCGCCGGCTCTCTCTCCGCCTAGCCCTAGTCCTGGTCCTCATTGACCTAACTCCGGCTCCGGCTCTCGCTATCTTTCTCTCTAAGGCCTCGCGTGTCCTGCCGTAGTCCAGGAGCCCTATCTTAACGTGCTGGTGTACCAGGTGGCCACCAGGGTGCTTATGGCCTATTATGCGGTTGGAAGAGAGCCGGTGATAATGTCTCATCTTTTTATCTACCTTGCGTTTCCATACGCTCTACGACAGAACTCAACTGGTCGTAAAACTCTACCCATTCCAACTGTTTTGATAAAGGCATCCAGTAGACATTGTTACTATCATAAGCTCTCTGGTGGCTGTCTCTGGCTCTTTCCAGATTATCCAGGTAATATGACTTCTCCCATTCGCCAATCAGGGCAGGGCTCTCTCTGCCTGTTTCCATTCCTAATAGTAAACCAAAACCAAACAAGGCAGCTCCCACTAGAATTATCAATAACCACCGGTAATATCTCATCTTTTTTGCCGTCCTCTTTTCTCCTGGTAGCGGGTGCCGGAGTTGAACCGGCTTCTGCGGATATTGAGTCCTCGGCCTTACCGCTTGGCCTACCCGCGTTGCTCCTGATCCGTTTCCTGGTGGTCGAGAAGGTGCCTACCGGCCGAGGTCGCCCTTTTTATTAAAACCACGTAGTACCAGGTGCCTGTTATTACCGCCCACATGCCTAAGCCGATATATTTTGCTGCCTGGCTGGCTATTTCGAGCGTGCCAAATATAACAATCAAAGCACCAAGTAAGGAAATGGCTGCTACTGATGCGATTAGCCGCCCTCGTCTCTGACTAAAATACCGCCGCTCTCCGAGTTCTTTTACCTCTTTTTCTGTTAGTATTACATTGTATGCCATGACTTACCTCTCTTCTATATATTTAGTTTACCATATCTTCTAAGATTTTAAACAAATATTGAGTCCTCGGCCTTATGCCTAATATCAGCCAGTAGAGGCCGAGCAATAATATCGCCCCTGTTAAGAAATACACGATTACATACCCATTAACAGAGGCTTCAGTAGTAGCCACGTATTTATTAACCGTAGCTGCTAAGGTAACTGCGAGTCCGGCCGTGCCGGCTCCGGAAGCGGCCATTATTAGCCGCTCGTTTCTTGTATATACCGCTGTCCGCAGTTTGTTCTTATCCATCTTTCGCTTTGCCTTTCGGTATCTTCTTGCCAGGTGTAACCCTAAGGCCATTAAAATAGGCGCTTGAATGATAAGGGTATTTATTCGCTGATAGGCCGCCTGGTATACCCTGAAGGCTTTACTGATCAACGCCTGCTCTACCGGCGCGTAATAACCCTTTACGTGCTCGTTGGCTACCCTTTCGCTTCCGCCTATAAAGAATAATGCCATACAAACACTAACAAGGCCTAAGATGATAAGCATTTCTACTTTATCACTCATTAAGATATTCCACCTGATACCATAAATCAAAGACTAGCCTGAAGGTATCCAGCTCGGCGGCCGTGAAGTTATCCGTTATATTGTCTACGCTGCCGGCCACCAGGCGCTCTACCTTATCGTTTTGCCTGAATAGTTCTGCCGTTACAAAGTTTAACTCTTCGTCTATGCTCTGCCAGCTTTCTTCTTTTTTGGTGGCTCTCAGCATTTCGTCTTCAAGGACTCTCCGTATCTCCTGAAAGCTGTTTTGCAGTAACTTATTATTCTCCTCTAACCACGATCGTTCTATAGTTAAGGCCGTATACTTTCCGGAAAGGATATTATGCCTTTCTACGAGGTCGGTATTAGCCTTGCTCCTGGCTTCTATCTGCTGTGCTACCGCCGCGGTATAAGCCTTGAGAGTTGCCAGCTCTGACCTTGCCGCCTCATATTTATTATGCCAGTTAAGAGCTTCTATAGAGGCGCGCCATTCGTTGTCTACGTCCGCCGTTTCTCCGCCGCCGCCAGCCAGGACGGCGCTAAGAGCGATTATAACTATTACTAAAGCCGCGATCGTGTACCGTATTCCGTTTCTCTTCGATAACATTATCCTCTCCTATTTTAAGGTCTTCCATTACCAGCTCCAGGCCAGGAACTACCTTATAGAGCTTGCCGCTCGATTCCTGGTCTATCTTGACCGTGCCGGTGCCGGTACGGTAGTCAAAGACGAGCCTCACCGTTATCGTGCAGTTTTCAATCCAGTCCAGTAGCCACCAGACCGACGGGACAGGACTATTAGGGTTGATATAGACCTCGTATACTCGCGCATAGGTTAAAGAGGCGCCAGAGCCGTCATGTATGACCTGGCTGACGAATATATCCGGATAGCGATTGTAATTGCCAGTAGCTCTTATCAGCTCTTCTATTTTCTCTATCTGCCCTACTCTGCCTTGTCTTTTTATCATACCAGCTCTCCCCTGTATAGATTCGCGTTTACCTGGCCTGACGCCGTGCTCGCTCCTATTATAGCCGGCCACCACGGCGCCATCTGAGTAAATATCAAGTGGTCCCAAACTCCGAGAGCAAAGAGAGCCACGTAAGCATACCGCCACCTGGTTTTTATGATTCCGTAGACAATAAGATATACCCATGCCAGAGCTGCCGGTATCCCTAGTTGCTCAATTATTATCAGTAAGACGTTATGAGGTATGCCGTGATAGAAGGCGCTAATATTGTAGCCGTATCCTAACGGACGAATTGGAGATAATGTCCAATGAGTCATAAAACGGTTGCCGGTTGCTTTGCGTAAGACTTCCCGCACGCCTAGCTCTTGCACGCTCACAGTCGTCTTATTCTCCAATATCCTAAAGACAACTTCTTTTACCGGCTCCGGCACATATTCGGCTACGGCTACTACCGTCTCGCTTGCCTCTGCGGCTTCCTTTACCAGGGATAGCCTGAACATGAGAGACTGGTATAAGTCCTCAGTTATACCGACAGGAGTAGCCACGGCCAGGGTTATAGCAAGCATGCCTACCGGCAGTAATATCCTGCGGCTTATGTCCCTTGTAACCAAGAAGTAGATTGTCAGGACTCCTAAGCCGAATACTCCCTCTTCGGCTCCTGTGAAAAACAGACCGACAAGAACTATGCCGGTTAATATCCATTGTCTCTTATACGCGCTGACAAACGTGCCTAGTATCAGAACGGATGCGGCTATATCGTAATTCCCGCTTGAGGATAACAGGCCTCCAGTCCTGACACCTGGATTGATAAGGCCGGCGATTATGATACTCAGGCTGATAACGACGACAGCATAGGCAAACGGCCGGAATAGGTCTTGACCATATTTGCGCGCCACCAGGTAGATAGCAAACAGGTAAACGCCGTAAAAGGCGTTAGCCAACCCGTTCAGCGTTGGATTGTAAACTACCTGAGCGACTATCGAGCCGCATATCACCATAACCGGAATATATACTCTCTTCGGTCCTAAGTCGATTTCGCCATGCCTTAGTAAGCCGGCCAATATAAATACTGATACCGCAAAGGCTATAGCAGGCAAAAAGAACATGACCCTACCTTCTGAGTCGAATAGGGTAAGGTGCCGGTTGTGGATGGTAAAGAGGACCAGGCAGACGCCGAGCGCCGAGGCGAAGTATTTTTTATCTATCGTTATCATAACCGCCCTGTCAGCCGGAATCTCCTGTCTCGGGCTTTTTCCCTTACCTTGCCGGTTTTACGCCTTCCTTTTCCTTTACGCTTTATTTCGTGGCGCTCCTGCCGTTGCTCGCGCCGGCTCTCAGCCGCGGCCGTCTCCTCGTCCGGCTCCTCTTCGCTGAATATATCGTCCGGCGTCTCCTCTACCTCTACCTCGTCCCTTTTCTCCCTGACAAATACTGACAGGATTGCGCTGCCGATACCGGCAAAGATGGTAACAAACCCTATGACGTAGTTAGTGTCCCATGTGGCCGACGTTTCTGAGAATCCCTGCCAAGCCGCTAACACCCATACCAGGGTAGCCATCATCAATAAAGGCGACTTCCTGGCTATCAGGCCGGCTCCGGCGAGTATCGCAGCGACAAATACGAATAACCCTAATAATATTGAGAAAGCCATTTCTGCCTCCTGACCGACTATATCTCCGCGCGGCACGTGGACGCCGGTATGCTTTATTACCACCTCACCCGCTATTTCATCAGATGTAGCTGCTATCCTTCGCAACCGGAAGCCTAAAACATCTTGAGACTGTATCGGGTCAGCCGAATCAATATCAAAGTCTATTATAAACTCAATATCAAACGACTGATATTGAGCTGCCGTCCCGGTGTCTACTTCTATTGTGACTGTATGAGTCGTATCCGGCACAACATCTTCGCCAGCGGTAAAAGTGTCCCACTCTAATTGCATCTGGAACTTTTTGTCTGTATTAGCCGTATCCAGCCACATATCTACGTGAGCTTCTATATCCTGAGTCCCACTATACGAAAACGGCACATTCAAGCAATAGTTTATCTCCTCATCATTATTGGCGCCAGCGTTCCAAATGGGAAGACTTAAACCAGTAAATACACCACGGCTAACAAAAGTCGGTTTTCCGCCTGCGCCTGCTATTTTTGTCTGGTCTAATGCCGCATGAACTTCCTGAAATACTACGTCCTGAGCGCTGGCCGTAAGAGGAGCCGTAAATATCAAAGTAAAGGCTACTACCAGGACGACCCTGATAGTTTTCATTCTCCGCTATCTTCCTCGTCGCGCTCTCCGCGCATTTTCTTTATCAGGCCTCTCTTCCGGCCTATCCGGCATAGATGTTTTGCCTTCTGCGTGGTCATGCGGCAATTCTCCGCAATCTCTCCTACCGTGGAAGGTCCCCGCTCGCTCAGGTGGACAACTATTTCGTAAAGAGCACCATCACCCTCAAATTGCTCGGCCTTGTCCTTCCCCAACGGCGTGAGGCAAAACGTGGTATCCCGGCTAAGTAAAGAGCCTAAGATTCCTCTCATAATTCACCCCCTTTGTCCGGTATATACATTCGGACTGATAGATACGGCCGACTTAGAGTTGAAGAGGCTGAAGGCGCCTTTACCGCCTAGAGCCTCGCGTGGCTCTCGGCCGTTTATCGTCATAGTAACCCGCCGGCGCCTGACTGTCAGAACTCCGTTAGCTCCTACACTCTTAGGAAAGTATATCCTTACCAGAGTAGTATCCGGCTTGCTTTTCATCCAGCTACATCTTACTTCATGCGTAACGTAAGGAAGGCAGGAAAAGCGGTCTAGCTCATGTTTCCGCGGCGCCATGCCGATAATCAGCGCGTCCAGGTGCCGCCATATCTTGACAATACCGCCGAGGACAATTCCCATAGGGTTGAACGGCTGCCGGTTATGAAAGTAGCGCCAGTATTCGTCCAGGATAATGACTGAGTTTTGCAGTAATACCAGGCCGTCCTTAGCCAGCCACAATTTAGCCGCCTTTTTAACCGCCTGAGCGCTGAAGGACTGAGCTGCCTTACTCTTACTTTCGTTATCAATGCCTAACGATACGTCGGTCATTTTGCGCAGCTCGTTTTTTAGCACTTCCTCGGTAAACGGCACATAGGCGCCGAAGAGCCGGCGCGGCCGGTAATCGAGAAGCGCCTTTTTACCTGAGTAGTAGCGTTTCATCTTAAAGCCGTGAAGGTTTGCAAAGAGTCCTTTACCGCTGCCTATCTCGCCGGTAACTATCATGTGGCCTCTCATAAGGTTTTCCAGCTTGACAGCGTCTTCTATCTCCCAATCGCTCAGGCCTAGATTAAGCTCCATAGTATAAAGCTCTTCCGGCTCCGGCGAGTCGTCGTATAGCTCCGACTGAGTAAAGCCCATACCGGCGACTATTTTGGCTATGTCCTGCTCGCCTGGCTCCAGCTCCGGAAGGCGCTCGCCATACTTCGGATTGTCGTAAACTTCGTCCAGGTCTATGTCGCTGAGTTTCATTATTCCTTGCCGTAATCCTCTTCGTCGTCTTCGTACTCTCCGGCAAGCTGCACTTCGGCCAGCTGCCGAGCGCCGACTAAATGCTCGCCGTCCAGGCTGCGCCGGTGCCTATAAAGAGATTCGCGGAATAGCTTATTCAGGCTACCTGGCTCCCTGTCTTCCTCTAAGATAGCGTCAAACATTTCCTGGACGGCAAATAAAGATACTTCCTTCCGGCTAAGGATTGTCATTTCCGCCATACGCTCAGGCGGCGTATTGTAGGCCGCCTGAGCAAATATCAAGCGGTTTTCCTCTCTGTCTTCCTCTCTGCCTTCTTTGTCTCTGTTTTTGTCTGTCATTCTATTGCACTCCGGCGGCCTGCATAAGGATTGTTATAGCCAGTTGATTTTGGTAGGCAATATAACCGGCACCGAGTCCGGCCGCTATTGCCAGGATAATAGCTACCTGAAGGAAACGAGGCGATATTTGCTTTTGTAGCTTCTCTTCCAGGCTTTTGATAGTAGACGTAAAGGCAAAGGCAAGCTGAGCCGTAGACTCGTCCCTGAGCGCTCCTATCAGCGCAGGTGATACTACCGCGTCGTCGCAGCGCTTCATCTTCGGCTCAGAGTCGCCTTCCCTGAAGTACGCTTTCTTGATAGCTACCTGGACATACTTCGGCCAGCCGTCAGGGTAAAAGGCGTCGTAGGTCGCGTCCTCTCTTATATAATACTTCCTGCTCGGTAGCTTGACTCCGGTTATTTTGTCTTTGCGGCCTGGTATGCTTATCTCGCAGCCTTTATAGGTGTGTACCTCGCAGTATGACACTCCGGTAGCCGTGGTAAACTCGCACTTTATACGACCTTGCGCCTGTTTAGCGAATCTCCCGCGCATGATGAACATTGACGCCAGGACACATACGCCAATTAAGAGTAGTACCAGTAAGTTTTGCTCTATTGATAACATTTCTTTCCCCTCTATTTTATTTGTGGCTTAGATTCTTAAGGCTATCCTTAAGGTCATGGCTGCTGCCGAAGAGCCTGGCCTTAATCATCTGAGCCGCGGCCGGCCGGCTTCTCGTCCTGAGCCCTACTATCTCGAACTGGCCGCCGGTCTTTGTATAAGCCATTTCCTGAGCTTGCTCATGTGTGTCAGCAGGACCGACTAAAGTACGGCTCTCGGATTCGTATGCCCAATAATAAAGAGCGCCGGATGGCACCTTGTCTTTGATATGCCTGATTTTATCTCGATAGCGCTTTATCCTCGTATCGCGGCTGTCGCGACGCCGACTAGGCCTGATTTTATGCCTCTGCCTCATACCTCACCTGACTAATACCGACCTCAATACACCGCCTACCGCCGGAAGGACCACCAGGCTTAAGGATATGACGAAGCCGGCGCTGATAATAAGAAAAAGGAATCTTACATAAATCATACTACCATCCTTAAGGTATCCGAAGTCCCACAATATAAGGCGCGGTACCGTGATGGTAATAAACCGGAAGGCAAACACCGGCAGGGCAAATACTCCAGTCGTGGCCGTCGTGGTACTGACATTAAACCCTAGAGTAGTATTGATTATGCTGGCCTCAGGGTTGTATACCCTGGCGCCGCTCAGGTGGCCGGCTACGTCGGTACCGTTTACCCCTCGCGTGATTCCGGTAAACTGAGTAGGTGTTATCGCGGCATAGCTCATTTGCTCATTCCCCATATATACAGTATCAGAAGGCATAAATCCTTCTGTGCTTTTTACCGTGGCCACCGTGGCGTTATCTGACATATCTGAGCTGAGAGCCGTTACGTTTATGCCGCCACTTCCCTCAAAGATACCGGAGAATAGCGCGCAAACAAAAAATGCCAATATAAATGATATTGTCAGTCCGTTCATAATTTATATATTATTCCTTTTTTGCAGTTTTCGCAATCATCCTACCGGCGCCTGAGCGCGGTCGAGGAGAACGGATGCTATCGTGCCGCCTACTATTGGTATCATCAGCCACCAGTCTAACACGCCCATAGCCACAAACAGGCCGGTATTTACGCAGACGGCAATCCCTGTATACCATAGATGATTCAGAAAGCGTATACCGGCAGCTATCAGCGCCATAGTCGTCACTCCGTATATCATCCACCACCAGTAATTTACAGGTATATTAGGCGTGAGCGCGGCAAAGGCGTTTACTATAGGCGCTATGACTCCGCCGGTTATTTGCCCTTCCGGCAGCGTCAATATAAAATTATCCGGCGTCGTAATCTCCGGCGCTACGTCAGGCTGCGATTCTCCGAGAGCCGTTACGGCTCCTGGAGTTACAGGCAGCAGGCTTCCGACGACCAGGGTTATTCCTGCCGGCAGGCTGCCGAAATTAAAAGTACCGTCGTTATCGGTAGCATCGCCGGCTCTATCCGGCAGCTCGGTACCTATTATCACCAGGTTAGGATTATATAAGATTTGTTCGACTTGTCCTATCTCTATTGATACATCGTTTGCGTAAGGCATGGAATCGCCGGCAAATAATGTATAGTCAAAAGCGGTATCATTTACCCTCAGGCCTATGCCGGTATCCTGCTCGACCGTATCTATCTCGATAGCGAGCTGCGAAAAAATTAGTCCTTCTCTCCAGGTTACAGTAGCGTCAAGTATGCCGTCGTTGCCGAATCCGGACAAATCAGTAGTCGTCAGGCCTTTACCGTCGTCGTTTCGGAGCCATAGGATAAGACCGGTATCATCTTCAGGGAATGGCTGGCCTAAGCCGCTGTTAAAGTTGGCCGTTATCTCCGCTTGCCCCATTACGCGATCATAAAACTGTATCTCTTCAATGAAAACGTCGGCAAATCCCGAAGTAGGCCTTGCGCTACCTAAATATAAAGAATTAGGGTTACTCGTAGTTCCACCTGTGAAATTGTCTGTATCTGCCTGTAGAACAGTCTGCTCATAAAGCAGCATGCCGCTACCACCAAATGTCCCAACCACCATGTACCATATTCCTGTAGATTGTGCGGCGTCGCCTAACACAAAATGTAAAGTGCCCGCTCCGTCCTCGATACCGAACCTCACCTTGTTGCCTGAAGTGCGGTCTATTTTGGCGCTACCGTTAGCCGTGCCGGAAGCTTCGCTACTGATTATTCCGCCTGTTACCGCGCCATCCCACTGATACCACGCCAGCCAGGTACCGTTATCGCTGCCAAAGTCGGAACTGTTAGCTATAACTACATTCTCGGACTGGGCGCTGTCGAAGTTAAGCGCGCCGGTAGTCCTGGAGTGATTATTTACTCCTATAACATAGACCTGGTCGGTCAGGCCGGTAGCGGTAACTCCACCCTCCGGTAGCAGAACACTTAGACTAAGATATGACTGAGTTAGTTGCCCAGGGTCTCCGGTGGTTCCTCTCAGTGTCATACCGAGCTGTAATTCTTCTATATCAGCCAGGCTCCAGTCGCCGCCGCCTGGCCTGTCTAGCGTCTCGGTAAACGTTCTCCACGTATTACCTGTATTTTGTACTTCCGTTCCAGTAGTATTGTCGCTACTTAAAAACAGAAGAGGCCGTGCGAAGGCGGAATTGGCCGACGCGGACCTGAATCTGAAGGTAACATTGGCGCTATTGATCATTGTGCCTATCGGTAGGTCATGGCTGGATAGGTCGTATATATCCAGTTCCGCCGTCGTATTGACCGTAGACACCATAGTAACCGCATCATCCGGAGAGGCCGGCGGGTCGTCCACGGCCTCCCAGTGGGTAGCCTCGGTCGTGGCGGCTATGCCGGTAACATCGTCGCCGTTTACTATTATATTGCTGGTGCTATTGGCTGAGGCATAATGAAAGGCAGTAACATTCCCGCTTCCGCTGTTGAATATCCTCATTGCCTTTGGCTTTATCAGAAGGTCGCCGCCTGAGTCCACGTCCAGCCAGCCGTCAAGAGTTATCGTATAATTATCGGCTGAGCCTAGCTCTATATTCGCTGCGTCGTCTATCGTTACGTTGCCTGACGCTCCGGATATTATATTAAACGAAGAGGCCACGCTTTCGTCCGTGCTAAATTGATAGGTTGTAGAAGAGCTGCCAGGAACCGGCACGGCAAACATAACGCGGTCTTCTACCAGCATGTGAGCTTGTTCTGTCAATCCGAGCAGTATTCTAGTATCCAGGCCTGAAGGTAGCATAAAGTTAGCGTCAGAAAAAGCCGTTACGTTGGTTGAATAAGACAGGCCTACCATATCACGGCTTATAGTCTGATTCTCTGTAACAAGAATATCCGCCTGGTAAGGGACAATCGCCAGCGCGGCGCCGGCTGCGACCATTGTTATAAGGAGATAAAGTAGGGTTATTCGCAGTAATCGCCTTAAGGACTTCATGCTACCGACCGCCTGTAAAATAATAGCCACACGACACCGCTTAGTATTAGCAGTATCGAGAACAATATCATAATAGAAGGCTCAAGGAATCCGGCGAGAGCGCCTAAGGTCAGCATGACGACGACGGCGAGAGGCATAAACTTTTTGCCAGGCTCGCCAAACGCCCATACGAGCCCGGCGGCTACAACTCCGGTGACGAGGAACCATACTATAGTCGCCATCCATCCGGCGGATATATTAAAGTCAGTAGCCAGGTCGTCCAGGCCGGCAAACTGAGTAGCCGCGCGCCGGCTGCGGAGAACATTAGCATAGGTATCATCGTAGTCTCGTTCCTGAAAGTCGGCAAAGCCACTTACGTCGCTGAAGAGGCCAGGAGTTATCGTCCTGAGGTTGTCAATGATAACCTCAAAATAACCCTCGCCTACAGGCGTCAGCGTGTTACGGCCTGGTATCGTCTCGACGAGGATAAAGTTTGGGTCAGCCCATGATTGCTGAAGCGAAAAGGCGAGCGCCCGCAGGCGCACGGTCAGCCGGTCGCGGGTTGCTGATACCGTGCTTTCGTCAAACCATAAGCTGAAGGTACTCAATTCCCTGACCGGCGGAGTTCCGTCAGTCCAGGAGAAGGACGGATTGCCCTGCACTCTCATTGTATACCCGCCCACAGGGTCAAAAGCCGGAGCTTCGGCTGCGTTGAAATAGATGCTGCCTATACTGACATTGAATCCATCATCAAAGTAAGGGAAAGGTATGTTATTGCCTAATTCGTCGGCTCCGTCCATGAGCCTCACCAGGAAGAGGTCTGCCGCCGTGCCTTGCGCGGGATTTACGGCGTATTTCTCAGTATGCACAAAGAGGTAAAGAGAATCGCCTACCTCAAGAGCATTACGGTATACCTCGACGCTATTCATGGTGTAAGTGTCCGGAGTGTCTATCGTAGACTGGCTCCTGGCCGGAGTGATAACGCCGAATAGCGAGACGATACCCGCTATCAATAGAGCTGCTACTAATTTTCTCATGGTTTTATTATACCATACTATATTGTTACAGGACTGATTAACGGCCGCGGCGCCCTGCGCCTTGCTCGCTTCGGACACTTTTTCCGGTTATTTTTGGCATGATTATATCCTTCCTACCCTGGCTAACTTTCTTGCCTTCTTGAGATTGATTCTCAGGGTAGTCCTCTGCTTAGGGTCGCGCTTAAACCGGATAGCGCCTGCCTTGCCTGGCCGGCGGCTAGGCCGGTCTATAATCGCGTCCATGATACCACGATCAGCTCCAAAGGTTACATTAGCCTGGCCGCCGAGTGCCTGTATAGTCCTGGCCGCCGACTTCGGACCTTTCACCTTGATTGCTCCTCGCGGCGTCTCAGTAGTCTTAAAAACATCTTCCTGCTGGTACGGCGGCTTGATAATATAGTAAAGATTGCGCCAGAAAAATACGATGGTACCTTTCGGCAACTTAGCCGGCGCCTTTTTCTTTCTATCTTCAGCAGCTCTCGGCAACGGTGGCGGCGGTGGCGGCGGTACGTCTTTGCCTGGCGG
>LAZR01001773.1_pt1 | contig 13250 bp, 16 predicted proteins | sample 329461 | NCBI WGS metagenome assembly LAZR01 (sample SAMN03002196, study PRJNA259156) | marine sediment metagenome | biome: sea floor; feature: Hydrothermal impacted sediments; material: marine sediment; isolation source: Loki non-amplified sample from Loki's castle hydrothermal vent sediment ...
ATGTTAGTATATTTTCGCTTTATTGGGTGGTATTTCTCATGAAATTTTTTATTCTTGAGTTTTTTGAATGCTATGGTGTTGATATTGGAGGAGGAGGGGATTATAGACAAAATGGAGTCATATTTCAAGCATTCCATAGGAACTCTTAAGAAAAAACCTCTTTAATCCTCACTCTGCTTTAAGAAATTTCAATAAAATTTTTAGAAAAGATTTTTTTACCAATTTTTTCTAAATTAAAAAATCAAGCAAAATTTAAAATGCAGCTTTAAAAAAAAAAAATAAATAAAAAAAAGTAAAGATTATTTTAAATAAAAATTAAAACACTCTCAAGCGCTTAATTAGATAAAAGTAATATCTTGATAATCAGAAGTCCCAATCTCTTTTTTAGCTACACCTAATTCCCTGACCTGCTGATTTAGTTTTAATACTGCCTCTCGAACAATTTCTTTTTTTTTCGCGCCAGTACAAACAATTCTTCCTGTTGAAAAAATTAAAAAGACTGTCTTTGGTTCTTGCATACGATAGATTAGCCCAGGGAAGACTTCGGGCTCATACATCGCATATTCCATCACGATAGCAGCCATGTTGAGATCTATATTGGTGTGGAGGTCCCCCGAAGCTACAATATTTTGAATTGTAATTTCTGGATTAGATACTTTTATTCCAGCCTTTTTTATGTTTTTTACAACCTTGTCAACAACTTTTTCGGCTTCAGAAGCTTGTCTAAGACCAGTAACAACCATTTTTCCAGTAGAAAAGATTAATATGGTCGCACGTGGTTTTTCAATTCGCATAACGAGACCAGGAAAACGTTCTGGATTATACTCGACTTCAGCATGTCGTCGGGCTATTTGATTTAGGTCAATTTTTTCAGTTATTTCCACTACAACTGTTGCTACTACATTTTCTATTTTATAATCTACTTTATTTTCAAGTTTGAGGGTTTCTTCTTCTTCTACTTTTACATCTTCAATTTCGGCTTCTAATTCCTCTTCCTCTTTTTCTTTTGACATAATAATCTAAAGGTGATAAATATGATTTAACATTTTAGAAAACAAAACGACATTTAAGGTAAGCTTTTTTTGAAAATATTGTTATTTTTAGTTAAATAAATCTTCCTTTATAAAGGTTTTATAAAGGTTTTTTAAATGTATTATACCTTAGTTTAAAACAACAAACAAGAGAAGTTAAAAAAAATTTTAAAATTTCTCTAGAATATTAACATTTTTTATGGTTTATTTTTAAAAGATTCTTTAAATTGAACCTCCATTTCTTCAACAAAATTCTCATTTGATTGGTGATTGAAGATTTATAGAAAGAAGGGAAATTAAAAATTATCAAATAGAGAGATAATTCTTTCTTTAATGTTAGACTCTTTAAATTGAAAGTTAAAACTTAATTAGTTTTTTTCCGTTAATAGCATTAATAGAATCAATATATTCTTTATATAACGCTTCTAATAATTTAAATTCCTTAGCTTTGTTAAATGCTAAAAGTAATAATTGGTTTAGGGTTTTGTTATTGTTGGTTTTATAAACATCATCGTCAAGTCCTATCTTATCACTATACTGGTCAAGAAAATTACATAGTATGTATCTATTTTCATTTCTCATGTTTACTTTGTTCAAAGCACCATACATTTTTAAAATCAAAGGTATTTGAAATTTAATTTTATTATGATGTATGGATTGAAACATTCTTAAATATTCATTTCTTTTGAGAGAACCCGACATAAATAAAGAAATTAATAATTCATTATTGAAAGGAAGTATTATGAAGATATTACATCAAATAGATCAAACATTAACTTATGATAAGATAAATACTAAAGTGAAATTTTAAAATTCTCCCTTAAAAATCATAATCAAAATCCGTAAATTGATGTTTAGGATGTAAAAATTCGTAATTTACATGGTCTACCTGTGCATGTTTAGGTCCTTTTTTAGAAAACTCTAATAATTCATATAATTTATCTTCAAAACCTTCTGCTTCAATATATACACTTCCGTCTTGCAAATTTTTAACGTATCCTCCAAGTCCTAATTTTCGAGCGATTTTTCTTGTAGTATACCGAAAAAACACACCTTGCACGAACCCAAAAACATAAATTTTTATTCTTGATTCCTTCATACTCTTAAATAATAGGTCTCTTTAGTTAAGATATAACCTATTACTTTATTTTTTACAAGAGTTTCAAGAACACTAACTAACCATCTTTTACTAGTGTTGATCATTTTTTCAAAATCTTTCAGAGTTAATCCATCGTTTATAGCCAATAAAAACAAAATCTTTCCTTTTACTGATAAATCATTTGAATTAGTAACTATTTGGAATTTTACTTCAAAATCATACTCTCGAGTTTTTAGAAATGCTACTTCATTGCTTAGTTTTGTTATTACTTCATCTGTAGTTCGGAAAGCATCTAGACTAATGTGAAACATGGTCTTTAAGTGTTCTTTTAATGTTTCCTCTTCTGTTTCTTTATCAATCTCTTGATTAAATTTTTCGAGAATTTCTAAATAATCATTACCATCATCATATTTACTTAAAACAAGAACAATAATCATTTCTTTATTTTCATTATAATAAGATACAGAGTTCCAGTTTTTCTCTTCGGTAATAATATAGGACTCTGTAAAGTTGTGTGATATTGTTAATTGTTGAACTACTGGATTAGGGATCTCTAAATCTTCAGGATATTTATTGTAAATAAGACCACCTTCAATCTCATCCCATTTAATCAAAAAAATTCCATTTGGCATTAGTTCTGTATCAACAACTCGTTTGAATCTTAATAATAAAATAATCCTTTATTAATAATAATTTAATTCATAATTATTTAATTAATCAAATATGATATTGTAATATATATGTTTAATTAAGCTCATAATATAAACAAAATTTGAGAATTTAATCAAAAAAAATAAATAAAACTTTATTGATTTATTACTTAGGGAAATTGAAATGGTAGTGTATTGTGTCTATATTTTGGAAGTCATTACTAAGAATGGAAAAATAGAGTTTTATACTGGTTATACAAACAATCTTTTAAGGAGATGGAAAGAACATAGAAATGGGACAGGAGCAAAATTTTGTCGGGGCAAAGGAATTGAGTTAAAATATTATGAGTATTTCCCAAATAGAAAAGATGCCATGAAAAGAGAGATACAAATTAAGTCTTTTCCAAAGCAGAAAAAAAGACAATTAATTGAAAGTATAAATAACAATTCAAAAAAGTTGTATTAATTGTTGAAAAATCAAAACTTTTTGATATGTTTAGCTGGATTACCTGCCTCTGGAAAAACTACATTTGCTATTAAATTAAAAATTGTACTTGAGAAAACTTTTAATAATTTACTTGTAAAGATTGTCGATCCAGATATAATTAGACAGAAATTAACTCCAGATAAATTTGAACCTGAAAAAGAGCAACTTGTTAAAAAGGAGAATTTAAAAATAATAAAAAGAGAACTCAAAAAAGGACATGTCGTAATTAGTGATAATTTAAACTACTATTCCAGCATGAGGCATAATTTGAAAGAAATTGCAGATATCCTTAATCTAAAGTTTTTTATAATACATATTGCCACACCCTTTAAAATTTGTTTGAAATGGAACGAAGACAGGGGTGAACCTATTCCTAATAAAATTATTAGAGAAATTCGGAGAAAATTTGATAAATTTGATAAGTATAGTTGGGATTTTCCTGATAAAACATTTATCATACCACAAATTCTCGATATCGAAGTTGCAATTGAAAAATATGTGAACACCCTCACTGAAAGGTTGGAATATTTAGAACAAATAGCAAGAAAAGAAAAAAAAAAGGAGAATCATTCGAATCTAGATATTGAGAAATTAGAGAAAATTTCAAGAATGTATGTGCGAAATCTTTTACAAAACTCGAATTATCTTCCTAATAAAGATAACATAATTAAGCTAAGAAGGATATTTGTGAAAAATAATAGAAATAAATCTCTGAAAGTTTCAGAAATTACAAAATCATTTAAGAACTATTTAGAAAAAAGCTTAAACATCAAGATTTCTGAAAATTCTTTTTAATTAATTCTTATAAAAATTAAAGAAAAAGAAAATAAATAATCGTTACTTTAATTTACTTGTTTTTAAATGATTTACAAATTTATAATAATTCTTTAAAGTTGAAAATGTCTCAAGAAAAAAATATTAAAAATACCGCTAAATTAAGGATTGAAAGGTTAGAAATTAGAAATGTCAATAGATAAGATACCAAAATTAAGAATTGAGAGAAATGTCAATCGAAAAAAAGCTAATTAAGTTAAGGATTGAGAGATTAGAGAAAGCTCGCTCAGGACGTTCTTTATGTTATATTGATCAAGATATCATGATTGATTTAGCTTTTAATACTGGAGATATAATTGAGATTAGAGGTAAAAAGAAGACTACTGGTATTGCCGTTTCAAGTGTTAATGATAGAGGAAAAGGAATTATTAGACTTGATGGTCTTCAGCGACTAAACGCAGGGGCTACAATAGGAGAATTTGTTACCGTACAATTAGCTGAGGTATATATAGCAACAGAAATTGTTTTAACCCCCACAAGAGCAAATATTGATTTAAAAAGACAAGCAGAAGCAATCAAGGGAAAATTGATTGATAAACCTGTCGTAATTGGTGATATTGTTGATATTCTCGGAACTTTCATCCAGAAACAAGATAAAGATAATCCAATGTCTGATATTATGAAAATGTTTCAATTTGGTGGAAAAAAAAGACCAACTTTAGGAACTTTAAGGTTGATTGTTGAGAATCTAAAACCTGCTGATAAAGTAGTAAAAATTACACGGAATACAATAATAAAAGTTAATAAGAGAGTTGCTGTGCTAAATGTTTCAGGTGGAGTGGTTACCTATGATGATGTTGGGGGATTAACGGAAGAAATTCAGAGAATACGAGAAATGGTAGAATTACCTTTAAAACATCCAGAATTATTCCATCGATTAAATATCGATCCTCCAAAAGGAGTATTGTTTTATGGACCTTCCGGAACAGGAAAAACTCTTATGGCTAAAGCTGTTTCCCAAGAATCTAACGCAAATTTTATAATAATAAATGGACCAGAGATCATGAGTAAATTTTATGGAGCTAGTGAAGGAAGATTACGTGAAATCTTTAGCGAAGCAGAAGAAAATGCCCCTTCAATCATTTTTATCGATGAAATTGATTCAATTGCTCCAAAAAGAGTTGATACATCTGGAGAAGTAGAAAGACGGGTAGTTTCCCAATTATTGTCATTAATGGATGGTTTACGTGGAAGAGGTGAAATAATTTGTGTTGGAGCAACAAATAGAATTAATACTATTGATGAAGCTTTACGCCGACCTGGGAGATTTGATAGGGAAATTGAATTTGGTGTTCCAAATGTAAAAGGAAGGAAAGAAATTTTCCAAATCCATACAAGAGGTATGCCCCTTGAAGATGATATTAATCTCGATAATTATGCTGAAATAACGCATGGTTTTGTAGGAGCAGATATCATGGCAATTAGCAGAGAAGCAGCAATGTTCTCACTCAGACGGATATTACCAAAAATTAATTTAGATGAACCAATTCCAAGCGAAGTTATTCAAGAATTAACAATAACGGATGAGGATTTTGCAAAAGCAATTAATTTAATAGAACCTTCAGCTATGCGAGAATTTTTTGTTGAGATTCCTGATGTTGCTTGGGAGGACATAGGTGGACTTGAAGAAATTAAGCAAGAGTTAAAAGAGGCAGTAGAATGGCCTTTAAAATATCCTAAATTATTTGAGAAAGCGGGAATCCGCCCATTGAACGGAATACTTCTTTTTGGACCACCAGGATGTGGGAAAACTCTATTAGCAAAAGCGATTGCAACCGAAAGCCAATCAAATTTCATATCTATAAAAGGTCCAGAAATCTATTCAAAATGGGTAGGAGAAAGTGAGAGAGCTGTTAGAGAAATATTTCGCAAAGCTCGCCAAGCAGCTCCTTCAATAATCTATTTCGACGAAATAGATTCGATATCTGCAGGGAGGGGTAGTTCTGAAGGGACACATACATTTGCCTCAATTGTAAACCAGATATTAGTAGAAATGGATGGAATTGAAAATCGCAAAGGAGTTGTAATTATTGCAAGTACTAATCGCCCAGATATAGTTGACCCCGCCTTTTTAAGACCAGGTAGATTTGATCGCCTAATTTTTGTGGAAGCTCCTGATTATGAAGCCAGACTAAAAATTCTAGAAGTTCATACAAAAGAAATGCCTTTAGCTGAAAATGTCTCCATAAAGAAATTAGCACATACAACAGAAGGGTATAGTGGTGCTGATTTGGAAAATGTATGCCGGGAAGCAGGAATGCAAGCAATTAGAGAGAAAATGGAAAATCTTAAGAAAATAGAGAATAAGCATTTTGAATTCGCATTATCTAAAATTAAGTCAACCTTACCTAGAACTGTAATCGAAAGATATGAAAATATGGCAAAACAAATAACGGAATCTCGAAATATCAAGGATTCTAAAGCTGACTTATATAGATAAATTAAATTATTAAAATCTCTTCTTAGTTTTTCTATACTTTCTTAGGCTATTCTCCAAACATATGTGTAAAATTTTAAAAAAACACATTGCTTAATTATCTTTATGCAAATAATTCATGAGAATCTGAAATTTTTTTTTAGTTTATAAACTATTAACAAACTTCTCAATTCGATTCATCGCTTCTTCAAGTTTTTCCATCTCAGTTGCATAAGAAATTCTTATCATATTTTCTGAGAATGAGCCAAAGATAGAACCAGGTACAATTGCTACAGCTTGTTTTTTCATAATATCTTTTGAAAAACTTTCTCCACTTATCTTGAATTTCTCAGTTGAGGGCATGATGTAAAAAGCCCCAAGAGGTTTTATTACATCAAAGCCAATCTCCTTAAGCCGGTTATATACAAAAATTCTTCTATTATCGAAACTTTCCAAAATCTCATGAAAAAATTTTGGATCTATTTTTAATGCTTCTATAAAACCATATTGAGCAGCATGATTTGTTCCAGCAACAGTATATTGGTGGAATTTCTCCATTAAATCTATTATTTTTTTTGAAGCAACAGCATAGCCTAATCTAAATCCAGTAGCAGAAAATAATTTAGACATAGCGTTCACAGTAATAGTTCGCTCAAACATCCCATTTAAAGAAGCTGGGCTTGTATGCTTTAATTCATCATAAAGATAATTCTCATAGACTTCATCTGAAATTAAATATAAATCATTATCAATAATAATCTCAACAATTTCTTTCAGTTGTTTTGGATTTAAAGCCGCACCTGTAGGATTATTTGGAGAATTTATAATGATTGCTTTTGTTTTATCTGTAATTGAATTTTTTATCCTTTCAATGTCAGGACTAAAATCTTTATTTCGCTTAACCTCTTTCACTTTGACACCAAAAAATAAGCTACAATAAAAATAGGACACAAAATTTGGTGAAGAAATAATTAGCTCATCACCAGGATTAAAGATTGATGCAAAAGCTAATGTAAGTGCTTGACTCCCTCCATTAGTCACTATGATGTTTTCTCTCCAATTTAAATTGATTTTATTGAAATTCCTTAACTTCTTTTCTATCAATTCCAACAATTCTGGAACTCCTTTTGTAGGGGCATACATAGTAATGTTTTTTTTTAAAGCATTGATATTTCCTTGTATTGCTAACTCAGGAGTTTTAAAATCTGGTTGTCCAATCCCAAGACTAATAACATCCGAACGTCCAGTAGCAAGATCAAACAATTCTCTTATAGCTGATTTAGGTGCTTTAGATACCCTATAAGATATTTCTTTCATAATACCCTCTCTTATCTTAAGTATTTTAGTAAGTGTGGTTGGTGAAATATTAATAGAAAAAAGAATATTTTTAGGCTATTAAAATTTTTTAAATCTCTACTCCATGATTACTTAAAATTTGCTCTACTAGGAGACCAAATGCTTCCTCAATATTTTCCCCTAACTTTGCACTGGTTTCAATAAAATTACTAGCGTTTATTTTTCTAGCTAATTCTTTCCCTCTCTCTTTAGTTACTACTCTTTGATCTTTTAAATCACTTTTATTTCCTATTAATATAAATACTCCCTCTTTCTTAACGTATTTTTTAAAGTCTCGCAACCATATTGAATCTATACTTTCTAATGTATTATATCGAGTGACATCATAGACAAGTAAAGCCCCCGCACACCCTTGAAAATACATGCTGCGAACTACACGATACTTCTCCTGCCCCGCTAAGTCCCACATTATTAATCGGACTTTAAAGTTTTCTAAATTAACATCTTTTCTGATTATATTCGCTCCGAGTGTTGGCTTATAATCCTCTTGGAAGGAGCCTTCTATAAATTGATTTATCAATGAAGTTTTACCTACTGCTGCATTCCCGAGAATTACAACTTTGAACACAAATTCTCTCATTTTTTCAGATTTGATCGTTTCGGTAATAGTTTCCTCACCTTACATAGTTTTAGTTTGACTTCTTCCATAATCATTTGGCAATTTAATATTTGTCTTATGTCTATTTAATACTTTTCTCAATTTTCAATTTTAAAATAAAATTATTATGATTTGGATCATTTATATCTTCTTTATTTTCCTCATAGGAAACCTTATATTCTGAAGGTTGTGTTATTTGCAAAGAATGAACTAAGAATCCTTTAAACATATCACATGGAACTCCAATTTCAGAACAAAATATACATCTTCGAACTTGGACTGTTATTTCATTGTTATTATTTTTTATAATTTCAACTTTCCAATCTGTTATTATTAAAGAATTAATTTCTTGGATTATTTCTTCAAAATTTTTTCCAAAGGGAAACATATAGAATGAGAACTTTTTTCCAATCTCGAAAAGAAGAATATTTGAGTCATATAATAAGCAATTTTGAGCAGAAATAATTTTTTTAAAAGAAAACATATCTAAAGACTTATTAGGATCTTTTTCTCTTATATTTTTTAGATGTAGCATCTCTGCTTCTCTTAAAATAGATTTCATTCCATCATAATCAAGTATATCTTGATAAGCTTGAAGTAGCGCCGTTAAAACCTTATTCTTTACGAATCCTTTATAAACTCCAATCATTTTGGTTTAATAATACAATCTAATTTTTAATAATTTATATGATGTATGAATTATTCGAGTTTATTTCTATTCTTATTTAATATGTGGGAAACTAATTTTCTAAATGCATCTTCTACGTTTTCGCCGTCTTTTGCACTAGTCTCAATGAAATCTACTGCCTTAATCTCTTGAGATAATTTTTTTCCTTCTCCGGATGACACTTGAATTAAATCTTTCAAATCTAATTTATTACCAATTAAGATATAAACTCCATCCGGTTTAGCGTATTTTTTAAAATCCTCAAGCCATTTTGAAGAGATACTTTCAAACGTGGAAGAGCGTGTCAGATCATACACTAGCAAGCTTCCGGCGCTGCCTTGAAAGAACATATTCCGTGTCAATTCATATTTAGCTTGACCAGCTAAGTCCCATAAGAGTAGCCGTATTATAGAATTTTCCTCTTCAATTTTAATATCTTTTATTAAAATGTTTACCCCCAAAGTTGGCTGGTAATTTGTCTTAAACGTGCCTGTAATATATTTATCAATTAATGAAGTTTTTCCTACTGCCGGGTCCCCAAGTATTGATAACTTCAGCGCCCACTTTTTACTTCTAGAGTCTTTCTCCTCTTTCCTATTTCTATTCTGGTCATTCTGTTCCTTACTGTTTTTATTCTGGTTAAATTTTGTCATTTAAATCACTAAATCTTTTTATATTGTTAATAATGATAAATTAAATTTTTGATCAACTTCCCGGTTTAATTTTTGATCAATTTCAAATATACTTACCTCACCGGTAATCGAGACTATGCTTGGTTTGCCTAAATGTCCTCCAAGCACGTTATAATTACTTCGTCCAACAGAAATATGAATGTGAATTAGAGGTTCTCCGTCGCTATATGTCACATTTCCCACACATGAGATTAATTCTACATTTTCATCAAAAGTTTCCGTTTTATATTTTTTTGACTCAATGTCGTAGTATCCAATGGTGAATTGTTTCAGGGCGCCTATACAATTAATAAAACCAGATTTGATATCATGAAGTTTCACTATATTATGGATGGAGTCGATTAAATCCTCATCTGGTTCGATTTTGCCAACAATTATTCTTGTATTATTTGTTTCAATACTTTTCAATTTGTTACCTTCATTCTTTTGTTTAAAAACAATTTATATTAATACCCAATTTGCTTATTATTTAACTCCTCTATTTGTTAGAACTTTATCGACTAATTTTTTAAATGCAATTTCTACATTATCTCCATATTTTGCGCTTGTTTCAACAAAATCACTAGCGTTTATTTTTTCTGCAAGTTTTTTTCCAGCTTCCATTGAAATAACTTTGGAATCCTCTAAATCTATCTTGTTTCCAATCAAAATATAGGCGGGTTCACCTTCGCTAAATTCTTTCACATCCTTTAGCCATTTAGCTTCAATATTCTGAAAAGTAGAATTCCTGGTAGTATCATAAATAAATAGAGCTCCAAGGGCTCCTCCAAAGTACATTTTTCTGCTTAAATCATAACGATTTTGTCCTGCTATATCCCAAAGAATCAACCTAATTTTGGCATCTATTTTTTCAATTTCTATTTCCTTAACAACGATGTTAACGCCTAATGTAGGTTTGTAATCTTCTTTAAAATGATATTCTGTATACATATTGACTAAGGAGGTCTTTCCAACACCTGCATCACCTAATAAAACGAGCTTTAATATGATTTGTTTTTGAACCTTATCCTGTTCTTCCTTATCTTTATTCTGGTTAATCTCTGTCATTTAAAAAATCTTTTTCTCCATACATTATTATTCTTAAAATCAAATTTCAGTTTTTATAGATAACATAGATTCATATTTTTTATATTTGCGCTAAAATGAGTTTTATATACATTAAATATTAAATGGTATTATCTTTTTTTATAAAAAAAATAATTAAAACGTACTTTTATAACCTTTATTAGTACATTAGAAAATGAACAAGTATGCCAGAAAAAGTTATAATATCAGGTGTTGAATTCTTGAAATTTATATTTGCATTTGTTAAGGAAAAGACCATTTTAAATAGTAATATTTAGTTATTAATTTTAGTCAAGTAATTCTAAATTGTGAAATGATTTTATGGCAGAAAAAGTGGTTATTTCGGGTGTAGAACTGATTCTTAGTGCACCTGCAAATGTCAAGATGGACTGGGTTGGTAATGATGATTTAATTAAACAAATGAAAGCAGCATGGATGATCGTCGATAAGGATGATCTTCCTCTCAATCCTCGGATTCTTGGTAAGCCTGGTGTTGGAAAAACAACTCTTGCTTATGCGGCGGGAAAAAGATTGGAAAAGGAAGTATATATTTTTCAATGCACAATGGATACACGCCCAGAAGATTTATTAATCAGTCCTGTTATAGCTTCGAATAAAAAAATAGCTTATGTTGCTAGCTCTTTATTATCTGCGATAATAAAAGGAGGGGTATGTCTGCTGGATGAGGGAAATAGAATGAGTGAAAAAAGTTGGGCTTCCTTAGCACCGTTAATGGATAAAAGAAGGTATGTTGAGAGTATAATCGCAGGAATTAGAATTTATGCTCACCCAGAGTTTAGATTATGTGTTACTATGAATATTGATAGTAGTACATATGAGATTCCAGAATATATTATGTCAAGATTGAATCCTCGTATTCTAATAGAATTCCCAAACAAAGTTGATGAGATGAAAATTATAAAATACAATTTACCATTTGCTTCAGAGGAAATATCAGATTATTGTGTTAATTTCCTCCAGAACGCTCACAGACACGAGGAAAACTATGTTGTAAGAGATGGGATCAATATACTTAGATATTATATGAAATCCAAAGCTTTGAAAGGAGAAGAAAAAGGAGTTCTAGATGAGAACGATTTCAAAAAAGCTATTCTTTCTATTTTAGACGAGAATGCTATAAACTATTGTTCAGATGAGTATGAGAAATATTTAAAAAAATTAGGAAATGTTTTAGATACAACATTGTTTTTTAAAGAAGATGATGATGAAAATTAATCTTTGACAAATTAATTTTTTATAGAAAGTCAAAAAAACTTGGTATAATCAGAATAAGTTATTTAAAGAAAAATATAATATTTAACCGTTTTAATGAAATTTTCCATATATTTTTTATTGATTTTTGCATTAAAATTTTAGAAAATTTCTAAAAGTTTTAAAATGTATAAGAAATTATTTGTTATAAAAGATTTTATAAGACATGTAGCTGTAAATGAATTACTATTGCAGATTATATATAATCTTAGCAAAAAATATTTTTAACATTTCAGCAGATGTGTTTGTTGACAAATATAGAATTCGCTCAAGTGAAATGCCATTATTAATTGGTAGAAATGATAAGATCGTAAAAAATTTAGGAAGACGGCCTGTAAGGTCTATAGGTGATATAATTAGAGAATACGTTAAATATTTCCAAGATCATCCAGAACATTTAGGGATTGAAACTCATTAATTTTTTTTAATAATAATTTTAAATTCTATAAATATAAATAAATGGTTAGAGATGCTTAATTAACAATTATTTCTTTTAGGTTAGGTAATAATATGTCGGGAGAAAAAAAAAAAATTGATGAATCCAATTTTAAATTAGACTATAAAATCGAAAATGTAGTTGCAACAGTTATTATGGAAATTACCGAAAAGATAGATCTTACCAAAATCTCCCGTAAGTTTGAGGATGTAGAGTACAATCCCGAAAGGTTTCCAGGTCTTATTATGAGAATCACTGAACCTAAAGCAACATTTCTTATCTTCACTACTGGAAAAATGGTTATCACAGGACTTAGAAGAGCAGATGAGGCAAGTGCTGGAGTAAAAAAAGTAATTAAATATATTAAAAGGGCCGGAATTAATGTATCTAATCCAGAAATAACGATTCAGAATATTGTGGCAAGTGGAGATTTACACACATATATAGATTTAAATATGGCTGCGATTGTAATGGAAAATGTTATGTATGAGCCAGAAGTATTTCCAGGTGTAATTTACCGTATACAAGATCCCAAAACTGTTTTCTTAATTTTTTCTACGGGAAAAGTAGTTTGTACAGGAGCAAAGAATAAAAAAATTGTAAGAGATGCGTTTTTAAAATTAAATCACGAAGTACGGGAACTGCAA
>LAZR01001774.1_pt1 | contig 13247 bp, 35 predicted proteins | sample 329461 | NCBI WGS metagenome assembly LAZR01 (sample SAMN03002196, study PRJNA259156) | marine sediment metagenome | biome: sea floor; feature: Hydrothermal impacted sediments; material: marine sediment; isolation source: Loki non-amplified sample from Loki's castle hydrothermal vent sediment ...
GTGATCTCGTTCTGGTACTGGAGGGCGAAGGACATGGGCTGCCGCTTCCTCAGCCCCTCCAGGTATTCCACGGTGAAGCGTTCGGGCCAGTAGGAATGGCCAGGACAGGTTACTTGAACACCATCAGTATCCACCGAAGCAACTTGAGCCCGATCACGAATGTCAGCAGATACACCACCAGAAACTCGATGGCGTACATCAGTATCCACACAACTTCCATCACAATCCTCGAGCGCCTTCATGTAGAGCGTGTGCCAGCCCTGGTTCATCGCCCAGGCTGCGGAGTCCTCTTCGTGCCACCTCGTACAGATCTTGATCGCCCGGCCCCAGGGAACGAGGACGGGCATCGCCGTGTTCTCGTGCCAGTGTAGGTTCTTCTCCCGTTCCAGCTTAGACCTCGTGTTCTCCTCGTCGTCGGTGTCGTCAAAGACGATGATCACGGCGCGGGCGCCGAGGAGCGGCCCGCCGACGCCGGTGGCGATGAAGTTGGAGTGGAGGGCGGTGTTGCCATCCACCTTCCATTCCGGCTCCGACCACTTCTCCTTGTGTGGCTTGACGCGGGAGAAGCACGCCTGAAATGCGGCGTTTCCCTGGATCGTCGCCTTGATCGCGTTCGACACCTTGTACGCCTGGTGGGCGGTGTTGGAGGTGTAGGAGACGCGGAACTCGTTGGCCCAGTTGCCGCCCTCTAGCGAGGCCCGGCCCAGGCGCCACTCCAGCCAGCCCTGCACGAGATACGTCTTCGCCGCGCCACGGGGGGCGACGATGAGAGAGTGGCCGAGGGAGTCGTCCGTGAGGACGTTGATGATCTCCATGTGGTGTTTCGCCGGCAGGGCGCCGCCGCCGAAGAGCTCCGGCATGTCCGTGTCATGGACCAGGGCCATGTAGGAGGGGAAGTGCTCCCGCGCCCGCTCCACGTAGGCCCGCGTGGTCTCGTCTAAGGCCTTACGAGGCATGGCTGCCCTCAAAACGTGCGGTACTTGCAGCCTCGAAAGCTGCCTGTAGACGATCTGAATCGCAGGTGCCCTTCCACCTCTCTTCGGTACAGACGCAAGCAGCGAACACAGTTTGAGTTGCGCCCCCTAGATAAAATCCGAGTGCGGGACACTTGCGACAGCCAGACAATTCCCCCCCAGACTGAGTATCGAAATGGTTAGGGTAGTAGAGTGCAGCCCTATATTGTCCTGGGTATGGTCGCCCCTCTAGGAGGATACCTTCAGTTCCTGATTTCGTTACTAATTCTTCAATGGGCGGATACACCGCCATGTTTTCGAGCCTCGGCTTTATCTCAACCCAGATCTGCTCTCCTGGCAAATAGAAGTCTGGCAAATACCAGCGCTTCTCCAACTGAAACCCTTCTGGCTCATAATCGTATTCGGTGCCATACGTGTCAAAAAACACAGCCCACCTAGCCTCCAACCGAGATCGGAAAAGATGCCCGTTCCAATACGTATCAATTGGCTTAAGCTGCCCCATCCCACCACCCATCCTTGTGCTCGCACTCCCAGTAGGCCCCGCAGCGGGGGCAGAGATCGGGCGCGACCTGGGAACCCCAGTTAGGCATGGGTCTTCTCGAACTCTTTTCTCTGCACTTCCAGAAACGCCCCCCAGGCATCCTCCACCATCAAGGCAGGCAGCAGGCTATCGCCCACGCCGTCGCTTGCCAGCCGATAGAAGCGATCCCCCACATCGTTCTCTATCAGGGCGACTACCCGCCCCCACGGACTGTGAAAGCCCTGGGGCACCGGAGTCTCAGGCATCACAGTCTCGGCTCCTTCTCGCCTACATGCCATTTCCAGAGATGCTGTCCATCACGGAGGAGTTCAACCCAGCTACCTATCGTGTACGGAATAGTCCCCACCATGAAGATGCCCTTCGCCATCAGTTTCCCAGATAGCGGCACCTCGATATCCTGTCCCGCCGACCACCACCAATCGTACAGAACCATTCCATTGTCTACCACCAACTGGAATCTCTTGGGCGCGCCCTGGGGCACCGGAGTCTCAGGCATCACGCACCACGCGCTTCTTCACGATGGCCTCGGCGGGGATGATGGTTAACTGGCACCAGGGCTCGTTAGCCGGGCCGACATCATGCGACGTCGCTATCGCCAGATGGTCGTCATTTTCTGCCACCAGGAAGCCGATGCTCTCAATTAGGGCAGCGCCGCGCTCTGCGTCGTAGCGGTCCCAGCCATGGAGGGCGACAGAGTCGCGCCAGGTGACGTGGACGACCTTGAGCTTAGGCATCGCTGTACCCACATTTCGGACACTTTACGATGAAGGGCATTCCCAACTCAGTCCACTTGTGTCCGCAGGCGCCACAAGTCACGATCATCGGCCACTTACGAAGGCCGGGCTTAGCCATCACGCTTCCGTTTCTTCGGCACCACCCGGCCGCAGTCGGCGCACATCTCAGGAACCCCTTTCCCTAATGCGCCGGAGAGATGGCACTGCCTCCTCGCACGTAGCGCACATCCCCGCGTGCCTCCCCCAGCGTGCCTGGAACGGGCCTATATGCCACCAGAACCGGTAGCCATGCAGCCCACTGCGGTTCCTGAAAGCGAACCAGTGCCACCACTCTCGGGCGAAGACCGCAACCCAGAGTCTACCAGCATTGATATCTAGCACAGGGAACTAGCCTTTTTACACAGTAGGAACATGTCTCAGGAACCTTCTAGCATAACTCATAGCTTGGCGAACGGGACCAAACTGCACCAGGCGGGCTGCTTGGCCGATGCCCCCCAGGGTGCTTGTTGCGCTGCCCCCACCCCCGCCCTTAGCGCTTCGGGATAGGGGGACTCGCTCGTAGACGTGGAGGATCGCACTATATGCCTTAAGTGAAGTCATATTGAGTCTGTACTTGACACGTTATGGCTAGCCCTCAGGCTCCACGTCTGAGCCGGGGTGATCGGGGTCACGCTCCGGCTCGTACCCAGGACGGGGAAGGGCGCTCGGTCCAGTGACCCCGCCGAAGGGGTCGAGGCCGTGCACTTCCCCAGCCTCGCCGCAGTGCCGACACCGGGGCATCACTCCACCACCTCGCCCTCCACCACGTCCCCGGGGTCACGAGGTATCGGGATGCTCGCGTCATGCTCCACAGTCCAGCCCGGCAGCTCTGCCACTTCCCCCTCTACCGTGTCCTGGTCCTGTTCAGGTGCCGGCAGGCTCTTCAGGGCCAGCTCTGCCAGGGCGCGCTGCCGGGCCGGGGACAGGGCCTCGACCGAGAAGGTGACGTGCTGGTCTATCGTGGTCTCTACCTTAGCCTCAAAGCGCCTGGCGAAGTCCTGGGGCCGACGGCGCTCCTCCCTAGTCATGAGGGCCACCCAGTTGCCCTTGCGCCCGTGCTCGGTGATCAGATCCAGCAGGGCATCCACGCGCTGAGCCTCAGCCAGGTTTACCACCTTCGCAAACCGGACATGTGAACCGTGTTCCTCGCCGTCCTGGAGCTGCGCTTGTCCCAGCTTGTACCACTCGTAGGCCGTACTCTCTCCAAGGCCTGCCAGGGTGCCAGCGGTGGTGATGGGGTGTCCCTTGCGGGTCGCCTGGTAGATGCGCCGTAGAACGCTGGGGTCGTCCGGCCTGGGCATCCGTGTCCGGTACTTGAGTTTAGGCATGTCGGCTCCTTAGTCTAGGTACTAGGTCTAGGACCTACTGCCCACCCGCCGCCCGTCTAGTATGACCTAGTTCTTAGGCTGTGTCAATACCCAGGCTTCACACATACATACCACAAGGGGGTTGACAGATGATGAATATGATGATACGGTGTATCTGTGGATAGACAAGAGGGTAAGGAGAGGGAGATGGTAGAGGCGATAGACCTGCACAAGAAGAACGGCCAATGGATGGCTACCTACGTCAACGCACCATTCGATCACCCTGTACGCCGGGCCTTCGGCACCGACACACTCCCAACAGCGTTCAAGGCCACGGTACTAGAGGGCACGGTTCGGGCAGCAATACTGGCCCGCAACCCCGGCGCCGACGTTCGTATCCGCAAGCCCACACCACAGCTGCGCTAGGCGACCCTGACGCCTGCGCGGTCCCCGACTGGTGCGGGCGCTAGGGCCGACTGGAAGCCCACAGGAGAGGAGCAGGAGATGGCAGAGATGACGGACACGCAGGTAGAAGCGATGGGCTTCACCCAGGAGGCCAGCATCGGAGCGCCCAGCATGGGCACAGCAACTATGGAGCACGAGCAGGCCACGGGCCACAAGGTACTCTCGTTCTTCTGGGACGCTCGCTGTCGCGGCTGCGAGGTTAAGTGGACGCGCACGTTCACCGGCGAACCGTTCAACCCGAACAAGGCCAGCCAGTTCTTCTACCGTGAAGAGCCCGCCCATGCCTAGCGTCACCTGTAAGCGCTGTGGGCACGCCTGGACGCCGGCCGTGCCCCAGCCTAAGTCCTGCCCTAGGTGCAAGAGCTACCAGTGGCAGGAGCCCAGGAAGCGAGACCGAGAGTAAGGAGCAGGAGATGAAAGAGGATCCTGATTGCGGCTGCACCATAGAGAAATGGGACGTACAGCGCAGTGCCAGGGAACATGTCTTGATGGCGAGGTTGTCTGGGCGGCTGATCTACTGCCCCATGCACAAGGCCGCGCCCGCGATGCTGGACGCGCTGGAACAGGTAGTGCAGCTCGGTCGGCACCAAGGGGGCAAAGACTTTAGGGCAATCGCCCAACCTGTTATCGCCCAGGCTAGGGGCCAGGAGGTGGGGGCGTGAGCAAACGCAGGGTTGGCTACGTCGGCAAAGACAACGTGTCAGTGGGCGCAGCCTGGGAGGGCGTCGTTCACTGGGAGGCTAGCCCGGGCAGTCACCAAGCCCTCTGTAATGGGCGTAACTTCACGATGGCGGGCGACCCGGAGCTACTCGTTAAAGATCGCGGCATCCTTACGGATAAGCTGAACATCTGCAAACGCTGTCTAGCCAAGTCCTAGCCCTCCCCGCACTGGTCGCAGGGCACTAGCTCGTGATCCCAGGCCCCCTTCGAGGGCCGTGTCGCCGGCGGCGCCATCTTCACGATCCGGGCATCCCAGCAAGTCCAGCACTCTATCTCCTCCTCGTTCACCATCACGATAGCTCCGGTGAACAAGAACTCCGGCCTGCTCGGGTCACGGTAGAGGTACGGACGATCCTTGTCCGGTATCAGCCCCCGCTCCAGCGCCAGCGGCTTCATCTGCACGGGCCTTGAGCGCTGCTTCAACCTCCTCGCGGCTGACGATGTTAAGGCCTCCGCCAGTTCCTTCTGCTGGCTGCGCTCCTGCTTGCTGGCCCCACCCAGCACCTCGCCTAGCTTCTCCATCTAGCGCCTTCCTCACATATGCCCAGGGATCTCCCTTGGCCGTGATACCCGCTACCATCGCATCGACCATTCGCATACTCGATAGCTTCTCGTGGAAGTCCCTCACGAGCGCGGCGGCGAAACCTCCATTTCGCTCGTACCCCAGGCTGTCACCGATGCGTACGAGGGCGCTTACCCGGTTGCCCTTGTTAGCAGCTAGGTACTCGGTCACGACCTCCTTGAAAACCGCAACCTCAGAAGCCGCCGCTGGTGGCGGCTGAGAGAGATCATTCTCTGAATGATCGAGCGAAGCCGTACTCTCGTTAACATGGCTCTCGTTCTCCTCGTCACCGGTGAATAGGGGGGGGCCGCTGTCTTGCATAGGGGTGTCGTCAGGTAGCCTCCTGAACACCGTGTAGTAGTTGGTTAGCTGGCCCTTGTACTTAGGGTCGCCATCGCGCCTAGCTTGTATGTGTAGTGCCTTCGCTTTCACCAACTCGCCCAGCGCACGGTCAACAGAACTTGGGGAACAGTTAGCCTTCTTGCCCAGGTAGGCGCGACTCGGATAGCTGCCCCCGTCTGCATCAGCGCACCTCGCCAGCAGCCCGTACAGGCGGATAGCGCGATCGCTTACCCCGCTCTCTAGCAGCCACTCTGGGATGATGGCGAACGGGCCGGTGTCGCTCTGTATGCGCTTCATGTTTCCCTCCTTCATAGCGTCTGCTTGCTCCTCGCTTCCGCCTCGGCCAGCGTCCCGCAGAACCTGATCACCTGGGCGCTCCGCCCCCACCCCTGGTGCCGGTCGTTCTGGTAGCTAAGCCTGAAGCTCAGCGTCCAGGGCTGCTCGCGGTCCCCGTAGCGGAGCACCTGCCAGCCCTGCGGCACATCGGCCTGCACGGGTACGCCATTGTTCTTGCCTCTCACGGTGCCTTGCCCAGCCCCTCGATGCGTCGGCGCAGCCTACTAGACCCAAGGCCCTGCCCGCCATCACGGACGGCCTCTTCCAGCACCGCCAGGGCCAGGGCGCGGACCGCGTCCTCTAGCGCGGCGGCCACGCCCGCCGATGACCTCGTATAGGCCGTCGTTGTCTGTACCCTGCCGAACGCCTCTTCCAGGGTCTGCGGCTCACTCATGCCCGTCTCTTTCCTTGATAGAATGCGATCAGGGCACTCACCTGGCGACGTGATAGAAGAACGCGCTCACTCGGCTCTCCTCCGTCGTGCTCCTGCGTGATGCCCAGGTAGCCGCCAGTAGTCTTATCGAAGCGAACTGGCCAGGTATAGTTGCCTTCTGTTCCTGGGATGGTATCGCTGTAGCGTGTGATGTCGCTCATGCTCCTACCTCCTTCTGGGCCTAGGCTGTGTCTCTGTTGCCCGCTCCGCTAGGACTAAGGCGCTAGGCGCGCCCTGGCGACGCCTGGGGGCATCCTGGCGGGTCATTGCTGCGCCCTCCGCACGGCCTGGGGCCGCAATACGAGGTTGCTCCCGCATCGTCGCTCAGCCTCATCACAGAATTGAGGGTTGATTTCGATGCCGATTGCTCTTCGCCCTGTCTGCTCTGCTGCCACCAGGACAGGGCCGACACCACAGCAAGGGTCAAGGATAAGATCTCCTGGCGACGTACTCGCTTCTATGAGTTGGCGCATTAAGGCGGCTGGCTTCTCGGTCGGGTGAGCCATCGCCTGGGCTGCGATGCGATCCGCGAATAGGACATTTGAGGGCCGTCCGTTCCTGAGTAAGTGCCGCCCCTTCACGGCGAAGATGATCTCTTCATATTGACTAGCCCAGTTGCCCTTCAGATCGCCCATGCCCCAGTTGTTCTTGACCCAAATGAGTTTGTTGAGGGGTCGAAGGTAGTTCCCAACCATGTGCCACCAGTCCGGCGAAACGTCGAAGCGACAGAACAGATAGAATGCGCCCTCCTTCTTGAGAATCCGCTGAACTAGCGGGAGCAGTCGCCAGAGAATGTTGCCGTAGTCACCAATCATCGCTTCGCGTTCCTGCTTGGAGCGATGCCCAGATTGATATGCGATGCCGTAGGGCGGATCAGCGATGATGAGGTCTACTGACTCGGCAGCCATTTGGCTCATATGCTCGATGCAGTCGCCCTGAATCAGCTCCATCACACGCCCTCCAGCTTCGCCTGCCCAGCCGGGGCGGGGCGGGGCGCGAGGGGCAGCACGCTCTGCGCTAGGCGCTGGGCGGCGATCTTGCAGTACTTCTCCCCGATCTCGATGCCGATGGCCTTGCGCCCCAGGTCTTTCGCTGCTCGCAGCGTCGTACCGCTGCCCATGAAGGGGTCGAGGATGGTCTCGCCCTCCGCCGAACAGTTTTGTACCAGCCAGCGCCAGAGCGTGATGGGCTTCGGGCAAGGATGGTCGCGCTCGGGTCCCTTGGAGAAGTTCAGGGGGTCTTGGCGGAAGTAGTCTTGGCCGTGCCACTTCTTCGGTGGGTATCCATAGAGCAGCACTGGCTCCCACGCATTGAGCCCGCGCATACGGTTGTAGGCGACGGCTGAAGGCTTGTGCCAGCAGAGCATCCAAAGTGGGGCAGGGTAATTCCAGGCATACTTGATGCCCGGCGTGAAGACTAGGCGCTTCGTAAGGGCGCTCGTTAGATCGAACCAGGTTTCACAGAATATCTGGTAGTCAGCATCGCTCAGTACCTCATGGTTCTCATACGTGCGTTCGTTTGGGCCGATATTCTTGGAGTTATACGGCGGGTCCGTCAGCACGACGTCTACCGGCCCCAGCGTGGGCAGCACCTCGCGGCAGTCACCGTGATAGATCACGATGCCGTCTCGCTCGTAGTAGGGCTTCACACGCCCTCCAGCCTCTCCTGCCCAGCAGGGGCGGGGCGGGGCGCGAGGGGCAGCACTCGGCCCGTCCCTCGGCACGGCCAGCAGATGTCGTGGCGCGTGATCTCCATCTTGTTCACGACGTCGTAGTCCTCAGGGAACGAGGAGCCTGAGCCGCCGCACGCTGGACAGCGGGGCTCCGCTACCATCCCCGCACCGCCTTGCTCCACGCCGCTAGGCGCTCCTGGTCGCGCTGCTGGGCGGGCCGGCAGTTAGGCGCGTGGCGGTCCGCGCATTCGCTGTGCGTCACTGCACCGCAGGCTGGGCAGAGCACCATACCGCCATCGACCTGCTCCGCCCAGTCGATGACGAGATGGCATGTAGCGCAAAGAGGCGGGCGCTCAGTCACGGGGCTGCTCCGCTGCCTTGCGACAGCGCACTCAGCGTGCCCTCGTGCTGGGCCTGAAGCTCCTCGGCGCGGCGCAGGCGGGCGGCGGGGTCAGCGGTCATCCTGCCCGTACCTTCCAGGGTGGGAGCTTCTCGTATAGCACGGGCTCCCGCCCCATTGCGTATGCAAGCTTCCGCGTAACGGCATCCGCCACATCCTCATCCTCGGGTAGCTTTAGCTTCTCCTGGACGTAATACGCAGCTAGTGGGCCACCACCACAGAAGAGATAGGCCCGCCCCTGGTCAGTCACTACGCAGTAGCCACCTGCGGGAACAGAGCCAATGAAGCCCCGACTAGACAACGGCTTAGGCAGCGGGCCGAACACTACGATCTCAACCTGATGGCCATTGGCTTCGGCAACCCAGCCGGAAACCTGCGTGTAGTAGTCCTTCATCATCCCTCCCTCACGATCTCCCAGGCCGCGCCTCAGCGGGGCCAGGTGCGGGACCAGAGCGCTGCCGCTCAGCCCACATCTCATGCAGCGTGAAGGCGAGGTGTGCGAGCTGAAGGTTCGTCCAGAGAGCAGCGCTCGTGCCGAACGCCCGGCCCAGGCCGTCCGCTATGGACTGCTGGTACATGTACTCGTCTTCCACGACGCCGCGTATCACGCTCACGTCCAGGCCCGCCTTGACTGCCAGATGCTCGATGCTCCAGCCGCGCTCCGCCAGTTCATCCTTGATGTGCGTGCTGGGCGCGAAGCTCTCTGCGCCCAATGGCTGCGGCCCGTGGCGGGCCATGATCTCACGTCTCATCTCACTTCTCCTCTTTCAGGCGGCGCCCCGACGGCGGGCGTCGGCCCGAACGCCATGCGTTTCAGCAGCATCTCGCCCTGGGGGTTCACTCACGAGGCTGCTCCGTTAATGTCTGTTGGCCTTCTAGTTCTTCGATCTTCCGTCGCGCCACACCAACGGTATCCCGGAATGGATTGGGGAATCGTTCATCGAGCAACCGACTGTAATTGATCCAGCGTGCCGCATGGTAGCCGAACATCCAGAACTTGTAGCCTGCTAGGCCCTCCCAAGCCTTGCGCTCGGCATCTCGCATCTCACGGAGAATGATGTCTCTCATGGCAGCGCCTCGGCGCGGCGGAGGCGGGCGGCGGGGTCAGGACTCATCGCGCTCCTTTACGGCCAGCCTGCCGCCGTTATCAGGGTGCGCGTGGCAGCAGTTGCGCAGCTCCAGTCCGTGTTCCACGCCGGCGTCGAAGGCGGCACGTACACGTCGGCCTTCATAGAACGCATGACTCTCCGTGTGATCAGAGACGCTATTCGCTAGCGACCAATACGTCAGCCACTCCTGGAACGCCCGCTCCCGCTCCTGCTGACCCAGGCTAGGCATGGTGCTCCAGGGCAGCGCGGGCCTCTTCTACGCCACACTTGCAAGGAAGTTTGCTGAAGCCAGCGGAGCACCCGCCCAAATGTTCGTTCCAGTTTGCTAGCAACGACAGCAGGCGCCCGGCCTCGGCCTGGGCCTCGGTAAGCTGCTCCTCGACCTCGACCAGCTTGCGGTCGCACATGGTCCCGCGACGGGCTGCGATGGCCCTCTGCTTCCGCGCCTCGTCGCGCTCTACCAGCGCATCAAGCACCTGACCTGCCAAGGTGACGTTGATCTCATCTAGCTTGACGCGCTCAAGCTCGGCGGCGGCCAGGTCGGGGGCTAGGGCTGCGAGGTCTGCGTTCTCGATAGGCTGAAGTCCTGAGTTAGATACCTCTAGCCAATGCAGAACGCGCACCCCGTTGGCGTCGTAGATGCCACCTACTTTCCGATACCACGGCCCAGGCCCCGCCGCCGCCAGCAGCGCCTCTAGGTCACGCTTAGGCTGCGGGCGTCCGTGGCACTCATGGTCGCATTGATCACGGGCGGGCATCACGCGGCCTCCGTCCTTGTCCACAACGCGCACTCCTGGGTGCGGGCAGCACCGGTCACTCTTCATCTTGGGCCTCCCCTAGCAGGGCGCAGATGTCGCAGGGATCGGCGTGCTCAACATCCACCCATTCGTCATCATCAAGAGACGCACGTTGATGCTCGCGGCCTAGCGTCTTCTCCAGCTTCCCGATGCGCTGCTGGGCGCGGAACCGGTCGGCCCTGAAGTCAATGAGGTGTTGGCGCACCTGGTTGAAGGAGTCCTCGCCAGTATATGAGTCCACGCGCTCGACATAGATAACCTGTGCTAGGTCAAGTGCCGCAAGTGCCTGAGTAAGAGCCGCATCCGTCACCGGCGCGGGCTCGTGGCTAGCGATGCGCGTCTGGTAGCGGGCGCGGTCGGCGAGGAGGCGGCCTGCGCGCTGAACCCACTTGGCGTTCTTCCACTTGGCGCTGTTGCTGGAGAACCGCCTTACTTCTGATGCCCACTCCTCGGCCTCCGCATCCGTCACCGGCGCAGGCTCGCGGCTAGGGGGCGGGGTCATCGGGAGCCCCCGTCCAGCTTGGCTCGTTCACGCCCTGCACAGTCACGTGGAGCGGTTGCAGCGGCTGGCCGAACGTCATCACTTCCAGGTCAATGCAGGCACCGTCCATGATGGCGCGCCGCTCGTTTTCGTTGGGTCGCCAGCGCGTAAGTACCGTTCCCCCATCGGTGAAGTGGGCGACCAGCGGCAGGTAGTCCGCTTGCTCGGCAGCGAACACTACCTTGCGGCCTGGTGCGTCAGTGGGCTCTACTGGCTCCATTGCCTCTCCTCCTCTACCAACATGACCAACCTCCAGGGGGCTCAGGGCCCACCTCGTTCGACCACCACGCCACATTAGCGCCAACATCGTAGAGGTTCTCCGGGTCCCCCAGCCCAGTCGCCTCAGCGGCCGTGGCCCAGCTCTGCGGGTGGAACTGCGCGACCGAGAGGTGGAAGCTCTGGCCCCGGTGCCAGTGCCAGTTGAACTCGCCGCCCTCGCACGGGATCACGACCTCGGTGAACCTCCGTTCCAATCCTGGGTTGCCCCCGTGGTTTCGGTATCCTCGGACGAAAGCGGCGATGAGGGCTGGGGTGTCTTCGCTATTGCGTTCTCTCCCGCTGCTACCATCCAGCCCTCCTCCCAGCCCATCTCCCAACACCTCTTGCAGTGGTGTAGGCCGTGGCGCGCCCCTGGGCGCTTCCTGGGCGAGCGCAGCCAGTGGCGTATCCCGTCCATGAGCCAGAAGCCCACCATGAACGCGCCAAGAATCGCCCACGGCATCTGTAGCCAGAAGACCAGCTCGTTCAGCAGAGATAACATCTTGTCCTCCTCCTCCCAGCAGGGCCAGCGCCACCAGGCCCACCAGGGCGTAGCGCCTCAGGAACTCGGCCTATCGCTCCGCGCCGCCACGACGGGTTCTCTGTCTGGATAACGAGTGTGCGCGTTAGTTAAGTCCATCGCTCGCCTATCCACGGTCTTGCTCTTTGCCCACTCCGAGTCATCTGCTGCCCAGAGCAAGCCATGATGTCCAAACTCGCACATGGCGAGAACGGGAAGTAGCCCAGCGGGGCCAGTGAGAGCTAGCCATCTGGCGAACCGCTCGATATCCCGCCGCCGCACATCCCAATAGTGTCGCTGAAAGTAGCCCAGCGTAAGCCCGTAGGCTAGGATTCCGCAGCCCATGTAGCTCAGCACCCCTACCGTAATCAGAATTACCAGTATCATCCCTTGCTCCTTTCTGGGCGGCCTTTTATTGCCGCCCCGCTTGCGGCCGCTCGCTCACGTACAGCACGCTCCCGTCGCCCAGCAGCACGGCCCAGCGCCCCTCGCGTACGGCCTTGGCGGCCAGCTTGATGTCGTGGGGCCACACCGTAAGCCCCGCCTGCTGTGTCCTGGCTAGCAGCAGCTCGGCGGTGAGCTCGTCCACCAGCATGAGCCGGGCCGAGGACAGGCGCGGAGTGGCGGGGGCGATCACAGGCTCGACACCTCGATGTAGACGCCTGGCCCCGTGCCGCTTTCGTAGTGCTTGATCGCGGTGAGTTGGGCGACCTGCCCATCGTCTATGAACACGATGCCCGTCATGCCATCCAGCACAGCTCGCACGAGCTTGTCGATGTCGGGCCGCTTCGCCATGTAGTAGTCGCTCTTCCTGGCCGACTTGGGCCTAAGCATCCTGAAAGAGAGGGCCACAGCGACCGCTCCCCGCAGGGGCTCGCCTTGCCACTCGGACTGCATGACGAACCCCACCGCCGTCTGCCATTCTTTGAGACCCTTGGTTTTCTGTGTGGTGACGAAGGGGCGTCCGTCGCCCGTCTTGAACGCGGTCACGCTTCCCTTCGGCGCGGGGATGCCGCGTACTAAGAACGTCCATGTGCTAGCATCCATGCTCTCACCCTCCCTGGCGGGCTGCCGAGGTGTGGGGCCGAGTGCCTGGGGAAGAGAAGGCAGGCACGGGGCACTCAGCAGCCCGCCAGGCGGGGCGAACGCCAGCGACTAGCGGGGGCCTAGACAACGCTTGCAAGCATAGTTCCCTTCAGCGAAGCGCTGGCGGTGCTTATTGCAGACGAAGCGCCCGCAGGCCCCGCACTTAACAAGGGTTCGGACAGAACACTGCTGTAAAAAGCACTCCACCCAATACGTCATGGCTACGGGCCTCCGGGTAGGTCTTCTGGGGGCGGCGCGGCCACGCCCTCGTAGGCCGCACCATCCACCAGCAAGCGCTCGAACTCAGCTATTGTCCAGGGCGTGATCATGCGGTTGGCCTTGTCCTCCGGCGGGCAGTGTTCCAGGTTGGCGACGAGGGCCTGGACTGCGACGTTGAGCCGGTTCTGGGGC
>LAZR01001776.1_pt1 | contig 13230 bp, 7 predicted proteins | sample 329461 | NCBI WGS metagenome assembly LAZR01 (sample SAMN03002196, study PRJNA259156) | marine sediment metagenome | biome: sea floor; feature: Hydrothermal impacted sediments; material: marine sediment; isolation source: Loki non-amplified sample from Loki's castle hydrothermal vent sediment ...
GCTTCAGGAAGCTGTTGATTCCCTTTTCGATAATACCAGAAAGGCGTCAGCTGTAAAAACGGAATCTAACCGTCCCTTAAAATCCCTTTCCGATTCGTTGAAAGGAAAACAAGGACGTTTCCGTCAAAACCTATTGGGTAAACGTGTCGATTATTCCGCTCGTTCGGTAATCGTTGTGGGACCTGAAATGCGACTTTTTGAATGTGGACTTCCAAAAGACATGGCGGCCGAGCTGTATAAGCCTTTCATCATTCGAAAGCTTATTGAGCGTGGGATTGTCAAAACGGTAAAATCCGCGAAGAAAATTATAGATAAAAAAGAACCTGTAGTTTGGGACATCCTTGAAAATGTTTTGAAAGGGCATCCAGTTCTTTTGAACCGTGCTCCAACACTTCACCGTTTGGGTATTCAGGCCTTTCAACCGAAATTGATTGAAGGTAAGGCAATCCGCTTACACCCATTAGTATGTACTGCATTTAATGCGGATTTCGATGGTGACCAGATGGCGGTACATTTACCTTTGGGCCCAGAAGCTATCTTGGAGTCACAATTGTTAATGTTGGCTTCCCATAATATATTGAATCCTGCTAACGGTTCTCCGATAACGGTACCATCACAGGATATGGTCTTGGGTCTCTATTACATGACAAAAGAACGAAAATCAACTCCTGAAGTGCCGATTCGAGGTGAGGGTTCTACTTTCTATTCTTACGAAGAAGTTGAAATTGCTTTCAACGAGGGAATGGTTAACCTCAACGCCGGTATTAAGGTACGGGCCCCGGATTTTAATGAGGAGGGGGAATTGGTCAATCAAATTATTCAAACGACTGTTGGGCGTGTACTCTTTAATATGGAGGTACCTGAGCAGGCCGGTTATATAAATGATGTCCTTAATAAGAAGTCGTTACGTGATATTATCGGTAGAATTCTAAGTGTTACCGATGTTCCTACAACAGCTGATTTCTTGGACAAGATTAAAACCATGGGCTATGATTTCGCCTTTAAAGGTGGTTTGTCCTTTAGTTTAGGAGACATTATTATTCCTCAAGAAAAGCATGAAATGATTGCTGAGGCCAATGGACAGGTAGATGGTATTATGGCCAACTATAACATGGGTCTTATTACAAATAACGAGAGATACAATCAGGTTATTGATGTATGGACGTCTACGAACGCTCAACTAACAGAGTTGGCTATGAAACGTATCCGCGAGGATCAGCAAGGTTTCAACTCCGTGTATATGATGCTTGATTCTGGTGCGAGGGGCTCTAAAGAGCAGATTCGCCAGCTAACGGGTATGCGTGGTCTGATGGCAAAACCTAAAAAATCTACCGCTGGTGGTGGTGAGATTATTGAAAACCCCATCTTATCAAACTTTAAGGAAGGGCTATCGATTTTGGAATATTTTATTTCCACACACGGTGCCCGTAAGGGACTTGCAGATACTGCCTTGAAAACAGCAGATGCCGGTTATTTAACTCGTCGTTTGGTCGATGTTTCACAAGATGTGATTATTAACATCGAAGATTGCGAAACATTACGAGGTGTAGAAGTTGAGGCGCTTAAAAAGAACGAAGAAATTGTAGAATCTTTAGGCGAGCGTATTTTGGGTAGGGTTTCTTTACACGACGTGTTTAATCCACTAACTCAAGAATTACTTCTAAGTGCAGGTCAGGAGATTATGGAAGCAGATATGAAACGAATCGAGAATTCTCCTGTTGAGAAAGTCGAGGTACGTTCTGCATTGACCTGTGAAGCACCGAAAGGTATTTGTGCCATGTGTTATGGTAGAAACTTATCTACCAATAAAATGGTACAAAGAGGGGAAGCTGTCGGTGTAGTTGCCGCGCAGTCCATTGGAGAACCTGGTACTCAGTTGACCCTGCGTACATTCCACGTGGGTGGTATTGCTGGAAATATTTCTGAAGACAATAAACTTAACGCAAAATTTAGCGGTGTTGCAGAAATTGAGGATTTGAGAACTGTAAATGGTGAAGATACCGACGGAAATGCAGCTGAAATTGTTATTTCAAGGACTTCCGAAATCAAAATAGTTGATAAGAAGACCGGTATTACCCTGAGCACAAATAACATCCCTTATGGTTCGCAATTGTTCGTTAAGAACGGTGCAAAAGTTAAAGAAGGTGAAATTATTTGTCAATGGGATCCTTACAACGGAGTTATTGTTTCAGAATTCCCTGGTAAAATTGCCTATGAGAATATTGAGCAAGGCATAACTTATCAAGTAGAGATTGATGAACAGACCGGTTTCCAAGAAAAAGTTATTTCCGAAACTAGGAACAAGAAGTTGATACCTACACTTTTAATTAAGGACAGTAAAGGAGAAACCTTGCGATCATATAACTTACCGGTAGGATCACACATCATGGTAGATGATGGTGATAAGATTAGGGAGGGTAAGATTTTGGTGAAAATTCCAAGGAAGTCAGCTAAGTCTGGTGATATTACAGGTGGTCTTCCTAGGGTGACAGAACTCTTTGAAGCCCGTAACCCATCGAACCCAGCCGTAGTTTCAGAAATCGACGGTGTTGTTTCCTTCGGAAAGATTAAAAGAGGTAACCGAGAGATTATAATTGAATCAAAGCTTGGTGAAGTCAAGAAGTATTTGGTAAAACTATCGAATCAGATTTTGGTACAGGAAAACGATTACGTTCGTGCCGGTATGCCACTTTCCGATGGTTCAATTACGCCAGAGGATATCTTAGCCATTAAAGGCCCATCTGCAGTTCAGCAATATCTAGTGAACGAAGTTCAAGAAGTATATCGCTTGCAAGGTGTAAAAATTAATGATAAGCACTTTGAAGTAGTGGTGCGTCAGATGATGCGTAAAGTTCGAATCCAAGATCCTGGTGATACCATTTTCTTAGAGAACCAGTTGGTGCATAAAGATGACTTTATCACCGAAAATGATGAAATCTACGGTAAGAAAGTAGTTGTTGATAAAGGAGAATCAGAAAACCTGAAAGAAGGCCAAATTATAACGGCTAGAGAACTTCGGGACGAAAATTCTATTTTAAAACGCTCAGATAAGAACCCGGTAACTGCCAAAGATGCTATAGCAGCCACGGCAACACCAATTTTACAGGGTATTACGCGAGCTTCATTGCAGACGAAATCATTCATTTCAGCTGCGTCGTTCCAGGAAACTACCAAAGTATTGAACGAGGCCGCGGTAAGTGGTAAGGTAGATACTTTGGAAGGTCTTAAGGAAAATGTGATTGTCGGACATAAAATTCCAGCAGGTACTGGAATGCGTGACTACGAGAACATAATAGTAGGATCTCGACAAGAGTATGATGAAATCATGGCCCGTAAGGAAGCAATGAAATTCTAATTACTCTCTAGCGAGCGAAGCCGAGCAATCTGTTCTATCCTTAAATTGGATTAAACAGATTGCTTTGTGCTTTAAGTAAATTTTAAATTATTAATTTAAACTTTTAAAGATGTCCGTCAAAGAAGACAAGCAAAAACAGATTAATATTGAATTGGATGAAAAAACGGCAGAGGGTATCTATTCCAATTTAGCCATTATCAACCACTCAGTTTCTGAATTTGTGGTCGACTTTATTAGTATGATGCCCGGGGCACCAAAGGCTAAGGTGAAAAGTCGCATTGTCTTGACTCCGCAGCATGCCAAGAAATTTTTGAAGGCTTTGAACGATAATGTACAGCGCTTTGAAAAAGCACACGGCACTATAAAAGATTATGAGCAACCCCCTATTCCGATAAATTTCGGTCCTACTGGAGAGGCATAAGATAAAAGCCCCTTACGATTTCGTGAGGGGCTTTTTTTTCCTCTAGTTTGTTTAAATATTATGCTCATTGCAAACTGGTACCTTAAGATTTAATATTTTGATAAACCATAGTTTAAAGGTCTGGGCTGAAAATGTATCTATTGAACTTACGGATTTCTACGCTAATCCTTAATATGGCCTTCAGTTTTAAAGAGGGATTATCGACGTCTGCGGGTTCTAAACCTTCGTAGATACTATTTTAGATAGTGTTTCGTTTTACTTAAGGGCAAAATTTAATTCATATCATAATAGGTATTCAAAAATTTATTGTTATTATCTTTTTATAAATCGTGGTTCTTATACTTAGGACTGCCCCCAATCTAAGGTTAAAATGAAAAGTATCGTTATTATAGGAGCATCTGGTCATGGCGGTATGATAGTGGATTGTATCGAAAAAGAAGGTCTATATGATGTTTTAGGATTTATCGATTCTTTTAAGAAAAAAGGCACTAAACTTAGTGGTTACCAAATTTTAGGTAGTGAAGAGCAGCTTCCACATCTGATTGATAAATTCAATATAAAGGGCGCTATATTGGCCATCGGCAATAATTGGACCCGGAAGTTGGTATCCGAAAGAGTGAGTCAGATTGCTCCAGACCTTGAATACGTTATTACAATACATCCAAGCGCCATTATAGGTAAAGACGTAAGAATTGGTAAAGGTTCTGTGATTATGCCCGGAGCTATTATTAATGCGAATGCGATAGTGGGCAATTTTTGCATTCTTAATACAAACTCTTCTTTAGGCCACGACGGCAAAATGCACGATTTTTCCAGCATAGCTTCAGGATCCTGTACTGGTGGCAACTTAAGATTAGGTCAATTTTCAGCCATCTCCCTTGGATCGAATATTATAGAATCAATAACAGTAGGTGAGCACAGTGTTATTGGGGCCGGCTCCTTAGTGGTTAATAATGTTAATAGTTACGAGGTAGTCTATGGTTCTCCAGCCCGTTTTGTAAGGCGAAGGAATGTTGAAGACCCCTATTTGAGCGGTGATACACAAAAAGGCGAAGAGCCTATCCTGATAGATTGGTAGCTTGTGAATATTATGAAGAGCTTAGTTGAATTTTAAAAAAATAACTGTATTAAAAATGATAATATTTATATTATTCACTTTATACCTTAGGGATTAGAATATATTACTGTCCTAAAAATTGAAGATTATACGTTTATGCGCTTTGTTTATTAAATAAATTATCTAAAAAGCTATAAGAGCCGGTTATATGTAATAACGCGCCCATTGTTTTCTCTGAGCTGTATTTTTCTCTTCGTGAAAATCTGTTTCAAAGCTTCTAAAAGATTTCATACGATAATCTGCAGCGCATCACAAAAAGTCTCTGATTATTAAAGGAGTTGCAAAGCAGGTGATATTTAATCCTGTAAGATTTACGAAACCCTTTCAGAAGAGGGAACGGATTAAAATTTCATGTTTCGTTTTGGAATTTTAATATAAATAATAAAATTTGTTTTTAGACTTTAAAAGTATCGCTCATAAATGGTTTGGAACAAAACTATTGTCAATCGAATCTGAGATAACTTTCGCGTGTATAAAATTATTTATAGCTATAGAGACACGTTAATTCAGATAGTTGCTTTTTACCTTTAATCTTGTGGAAACTTCAATAAAATAATTTTGGACATTTCTATGCCGATATTGAAATTCAGCGGATATCTCCAATTTTGACAAAACTATCCATAGTGAATGAATGATTAAGGAAGTCTTATAGTCTAACTAGTCGCGTAAGATTAAGAATTAATTTACAACATTGAAATATCAGTTTAGGCAATAGGTAAGTATCAATCCGCGGATTTTGTTTTAGAGATATTAAGATTAAGACAAAAACTATAAATTTCACATTGCGTTTAATTCACTTATAAAACCAAAATCTTTTATGAAGGTTTAACTTAAGTGTATCCCATTTCCTCGCACTTTAAATTGATAATTCTAACTTATATTTTTTCCTTTACTTTTACGATTTAAAGAACACCTTCACTGATTTTTTTTTTCATTCTATTCAATACTTTTTTCCGTTTTCCGGATGATAATAATGGTATTTCGTTTACGTACTCTATTTTAATATCTGCATCATTTCCTAAATACCCTTTAAACTCGTTTATTAATTCATCTTCCCTCAGGAAAGTTTTGCCAGTATTTAATTTGAATAGGTAGGTCTTTTCTGAGACTTGAATAAATTGGTACTGGTTTAAAGTGCTATACTTCCACATATTATTGTTAATGATAAAAGATGATATCGGGTTATTCTTCGTATCAAATACTGTATCCATTTTTCGGCCTTCTACCTTTTTAAGAACATATTGCGTGCGGGTATCTGACATTACTTTTCCGAGTACTCCTATGTCCCCAGTATCATAACGTATTAAAGGCATGGCCTTGTTGAACAAATCTGTGACTATAATTCTTCCCGGTTGGCCTTTCTTTGCTGGAACATCCGCTTCTAAATCCAATATCTCGATGTGATAACTTGCGAGGTTAAGTAAAAAATCACTTTTATGATCGGAGGTCTGCTGCGCAATCATACCACATTCCATATTTGCATACCGAGAAACGACCGGACAATTAAAATAGTCAGACAATCCTTTTTTAGTGGGGATATTAAGCGCTTCTGACATAGTAACAATGGCAATAACCTTGTTCTCTAAACTTTGCGAAGGATTTTGCTGTACAAACTTTACAATTCGGTCGAAAGCGGATGCATATCCCAAAATACTTATCGGGGTATCGGTAGTTTTTATTTTTTCAAGTAAGTTCTCTATCTCGGAATCACCCATTTTTCGTATATCAATGGGGGTAAAATTTTGTTTCCATTGAAGAAACTTACCTTTTCTGTTTTGATCTGTCCATACTCTAAGATAGAAAAATCGTGTTCCAAAGGGGTGTCCCACAGTTTCCCAAAAGAATCGAACATCAGCCCCATGTCGTTTTTTTTTATTTACATCGTGAAATACGGTGAAAGGTGTTCCTGTAGAGCCGCTGGTACTAGCTTTAAACGTTTTCCTATTTATAAATTTTTCAGATGCAAATGATTTGGAAGATGAGTTTATTACATTCTTGTTGGTTACCGGATAGTTTTCCAATCGAAAATCGGTTACACCCAGATTTTTGTAAAATGGTACGGTCTCCTGGCAATGTCTAAGAAGTTCGGATAGGTATTCGTTTCTTTTTGTAATGGCATATTCTGAATCATGATCCTGATTGATTTTAGTGATGGCATTGTGGTGTCTTCTGATTTTGGCACCTTTTAGCCAATCCGATAGCCAAAACATCAAGTTTCGAAAATTAGGGGTCATAAGTTTTATTTTGAAGCTTGTTAGATATAACGCAGTTAAGTGGTCTTAAAAATTCACATGGTTATACGTAACTTACAATTAACGTCTGCTAAGCACAATCCGTATATTTATACTATCCTTTCTTGAATTATTTTGCATTTTTACCATACATGACGTTGTCTATAATCTCTATGTATAATGAGCTTTTAAAATCGTGTAAGTATAAAGGTCTTCCTGAAAAACCCAAATAAAAAAGTTAGTATAGGATAATCATCGAAGTATGTACACTTTGGATACCAAAAAAAGGAGATTACACTGCATTACTTCACATATTTATAAAAAGAACTTATGGAATTATATAGATTATCTTGGTGTAAAAGAAATAATACGGATACATTCGAGTAAAGGTGTACATAGAATTGAATACACTTCAATTTAAACAATAAATTAAGTTTCGCGCTTTTCGGTGCCATTTCCGATGTGACAACTTTATTTTTAAAACCATTATTTTCTTATGGTTGCCGAGGCTGTTTCATTCTCAAAATGAAAATGCTATCCTAGCACATTAAAAACCAATTTGAAATCATCGTTAGCGGTAATTTTATTTGCACCGAAGTTGTCAAACAGCATTCTCAAATAAATTCTATTTATGCAAAGTCATTAAATACGTTACCAATAGTAATTACCATAGATGCTGGTAAAGTCGATATCATCTCTTCATATTTAAAATTGGGATTGCGTAAAAGTTAAATTGACAATATTTCTTCCGGAGGCCTTAGTGTGTGTGTCAATCCTGAAACAGGAACTTTGCAATTAAAGGCTTATCGAGATATCATATTTGACGGCTAGATTTCAAAGCACATCCTGATACCGACTTTGTATTTGAAAACGCCCCAATACCCTATTTTAAAGAAGCCTGTGATTTGGTACTGAGGGCAACTACATATATTCGCGACGCTTTAATTGTCTGGGATGTTTCGATAACACTATCTGAACCGTCCATTATTGAGGGAAATATAAATGCCGGACTATTTTGGTCGGACGTGGCATTTGGAGGCTTATTGAAAAATCCTCATATGAAGAAGCTTTTGGGGGCGTAGAGAATAATGCCATTATGTTACTTGGCTGTTGTTGTTCTCGATCAAGATTTATATAATTTTGAACCCAATGTGAATCAATATGCTTTGAATTTGATGAATCGGTCAAAAATTTTAATGATTGGGAAGCAGCTAAACCAAAATAAATGGATATTTTGAGTAAATAGCGCTTAACAAATTAGAACTATTAAAATATAAATATGGAATATAGAACACTTGGGAACACGAATCTAAAAATCTCCACTATAACTTTCGGCGCTTGGGCAGCCGGGGGATGGATGTGGGGTGGTAGTGATAGCAATAAAGCTATAAAGGCCATTAGAGACGCCCATGAAAATGGGGTTACTTCCATTGATACGGCCCCCATTTACGGTATGGGCGCCAGCGAAGAAATTGTTCGGAAAGCCATCAAGGATATCCCTAGGGATAAAGTACAACTGTTGACTAAGTTCGGAATGCGTTGGGATTTGAGCAAGGGTACGTTTTACTTTCAGAGTAAGGATAATGACGGTAAAGAGGTCGATATTTACAAATATGCTGGTAAAGAAAGCGTAAAACTGGAAGTTGAGAACAGTCTCAAGCGTCTGGGCACAGATTATATCGACCTCTACCAAATTCACTGGCCTGACGTTACGACGCCTATTCAAGAAACCTTTGAAGCGGTTGCTGAACTTATTCAGGAAGGTAAAGTGCTTCATGCGGGTGTTTGCAACTATAACGTCGAACAAATGAAGGAGGCCGAGAAGTATGTAAATGTAGTTTCAAATCAAGTACCTTTCAGTATGGTCAATCGCGATATCGAAAAAGAAGTCGTTCCTTATTGTCAGAAACATGGAAAGTCCATTTTAGCATACAGTCCGATGGAAAGAGGACTTCTAACCGGAAAAATGCAATCTGGACAGCAGTTTGAAAAAGGGGACCATAGGGCAGAAAATCCCTATTTCACTGATGAAAGTATTTCGAAGACGAACTCGTTTCTAGAGAAAATTAGACCATTGGCTGAAGAAAAAGATGCAACGCTGGCGCAGCTGGTTTTAAAATGGACTATAGAACGCCCTGGTATCACCATTGCCCTAGCCGGCGCAAGAAATTCTGAACAGTCTGTTCAAAATGCCGCTGCGGCTGATGTTAAACTGAGTTCTAAGGAAATTGATTTTATCAACGGTGAATTGGACAAGATTTCATAAGTATTGAACATAAAAATACATCCCCTAAATAACCATTTTGTTATTTAGGGGATGTTCTATTCTAAAGAAAATCCAACCCCAGAAATTTCAACGCAATTTTACCATATTAAAAAGGTTAATGCCTTGAAATACTTAGGTTTTATAGTTTTCAGTACGCTCATCTTTCCAGGTTTTAATAATTTGAATAGTATATCTCAATTCCATCCACCGCCCAGGGTACGGTAGACATTTACCATTGCGTTCATTTGCCGTTGCTTTGTTTCAATGAGTTTAAAAGTAGATTCCAGGGCATCGCGCTGGGTCATCAGCACCTCCATATAATCCGTCCGGGCAGAGCGACCCAGCTTGTTTGAAATATTTATGGAAGCATTTAGTGCTGCTACTTCCTGAGCTTTCACATAACTTTTAGCTAAACTATCAATGTTCGATAGTTGATTGGCCACTTCACTGTAGCCGTTTAAAATACTTTTCTCATAGTTAAAGATAGCTCGCATATGATGGCATTGGCATTTGCATAGGCCATTTCTATAGCGTTTCTGTTGATCAATGGTGCTGCTAAATCCCCGACCAGTGAATATAATACAGATTCGGGTGCGCGCACCAAATAGTTGGGGTCGAAAGCTAGAATGCCCATATCAGCAGAAATACCAAACGAGGGATAGTATCGAGCATGGGCGACCCTAAAATCAAACATTGACAATAATAGGTGAGGTTCGGCCTGTAGACTATCGGTCGCGAAGGTTGTCCTAAAAAGTCTTTCCCATCACGTCAAAGATTTCTAAACATCGCGGTACTTTTAAGCATTCTGAGGTTTGTGCTTACTAGGTTTCCCCAAAGGACTTCAAATTCGTACATGTAATCGCCTAGTTACTTAGAAAATTAGTTTCGGGCTTGACATAGGCAGTAGCTTCAAAGCTCTTTAGGTTTATAACAGTCTGCTCTATGAATACTGCGGCCCCTTTCAAGTACGAAACAGAGTTTACATGCCTTCTTTTGGTTCGACACCTAGTTTTTGGCGATTGCGATTTCCCACTGAAACTTATTTCACAAATGCATTTGATTTAAGAGAATATCGACTTGTGCTTAAGGTTAGGGAGATGTAAATTAGATAAGAAACATTCATGAGGTGAAATTCAATACAGTGTACACTACAGTTTAGCAAAATAATTTAGAAGTTAGGAGTACGTCCCGTAAGTAAATGACTTTAGACAGTATCTGGCACTTTAACCCCTTTTATAAAGGGATAAACCGTTTGTAATGTGTTGTGTACCATTTTTCCATTTATGGTTATTATCGTAGATGAATCTATTATTATTTTAAATCTTCTGAGAACTTTCTTACCTTGTAGTAAGTTTATTATACTTCTGCATGTGAAAATTCCCAAAAAAATTTATAAAGCCAATAGGGGCGACAATGGATAATACATACCTGTCATGTTTCCAAGGGTCATATACTACGTTCTCATCGTCTCAGTTTTTTGCCTAATCAGCCAAAGTGGTGCTTTTGCGCAAACGAAGACCTTACAAGAATTTTTACCTCCCTGCGATTATATCGAAGAGCTAAACGAGCCTTTGGAAATTGGAGGAAAACCGATAAGACATGCCAATAGTAATTCGATTATCTACGACTACTGTAGGGCCAAGAACAGTAAAGACTATCAAGGTATGGCTCGGGCGCTATACACGCTGGCGGATAATCAGGATATATTTCGAGAAGATGTTGAGCTAGCTGGAAAAATGCATGCCTATTTGATGGAATCGCTCCGTTTAAGCAGAAAATTTAATTTTCCTCAAGAAGAGATGTCCGCTCTGGAAGTGCTTATTTCAAATTTTACGCATTATCAGTTTTATAATCCGGCACAACATCTGACGAGGCAATTTAAGACCTTGGCCTTACGAGAGGGCGATTCGATACGGATTGCCGAAGGGCTCATGCTCGAAGGGCGCATATATAGGGAACAAAAACTATGGGCCAATAGCGACTCCGTTCTTAAACGTTCTTTCAATTATTTCAAGGATACACCAAAAGGGAGACGGATTAAAACTTATGGCTACTTGCACATGGCCAGTTTAAAAAATGAGCAAGGCGAATACGCAAAAGGTCTGCAATATTCAGAAGAAGGAATTCAATTGATAAAACAGGACCTGTCTTCTGACATTTATTTTTTAGTAGCACATCTAGCGTTTCAGAAAATGGCCTCCAAAACGGGCTTAGGTAATTATGATTACGCTGATCTATTGAACCAGTTAAAAAACAATGGATCCATCGGCGATATGGTTTGGGTCAAGATAAAACTTAACTACTATGAGGGTATTCTTTACGAAAAGGCCGGAGAGCCTCTAAAGGCTATTTCGACGTATCTCAAGGCGACGGAAATGTTAAGTAATTACGGAACGTCACAAGAGATTATGGCTTTTACCAAAAGACTTTTCCCGCTGCTCAAAGAACAAGGAAAACTCGATAATGAGGCCTATGATTCTTACACTCATTTGATCCGTAACCTTGAAAAAGCTGAAAAGGAAAAACGAATGGCCTTTTTATTTACATCCTACTATCATGAATTTCAAGAAGATGCCGCACAACTCGAAATGACGGAAATCAGGTTGAAAAGTTCTAAAAAATTTATATATGTTTTAAGCATCCTGATATTTTTTATTGTGCTTGCAGTACTAAAGCTGTACGATCTTTATCGCACAAAGCTCCGTTTAAACGAAAAAATTAAAAAAATAAATAGTGAACTGAAGGTGACGGTAGCCGAGCTGTCAACAAATACCCAACACCTTAATGAGGCCAAGAAAAACCTGGAGCAGTCCTTAGAAAAGCGCGAACTGTTGATTAAGCGTCTAAAGAATTTCTCTTCGGTCGCGGCCCATGACCTGAAAGAGCCATCAATTACCATTTTAAGCCTGTCGCGGCTTTTGGGAAGAACACTTCCCGGAAAAATGACCGAAGGGGAGAGCGAACTTTTTGGTCATATCAACCAATCGGCAAAAAGGATGATTTCTATGGTGAAACGCTTGTATGACTATAGCTCCAACACCTTGGCCCTTTTGAACAAGTTCAAGCCCGTAGACCTGAATAAAATCGTTGAGAACGTTCAAGACGACCTTTACGATAAGATTCAGAAAAGCAAGGCCGAAATCGATGTCGTAAACCTCCATACCGTAATCGGCGACAGAATGATGCTCTATCAGGTATTTCAAAACCTCATATCGAATTCCATCAAATACGGTAAAGAGGATACCCCTCCAAAAATTAAGATCGATTCGGTGGTAAGTGAGGATAATCAACTTGTGGTTTCCGTTGAAGACAACGGTCGGGGCATTACGGAAAATCCTGAACAATCCATATTCAAGAATTTCACAAGAGGTATAGAAATTAAGGATACTGAAGGTCACGGTCTAGGATTGGCCACCTGCAAAGAGATAATCGATATTCACAAAGGGAAAATCTGGTATTCATCGGTCCCAGGTGCGGGTACTACTTTCTATATCATGTTTCCGGAATTTGTGGACAAAAGCGCTTCAGCGGTTCGCCAAATCAATATAGCGTAATAGGTTTCGTTTCATTTGCGAATGCTTCCTTCGAATTTTCTTAAGGCTTCGAGCTTCCAAAAACAAATATGTGTGAAGCACAGGTGTTAGCTCTTAATGAAGAACCAATCTTTACTATAAAGGATAAATTTGTTTTCATCCATTTTACCACGACTTACGCATTTATAAAACCAAAAATGCATATTGGCACAAGGCCAGAAAGAAAGAAAGAACACTGTTCATTGGAAGCATGAAACCCGGACAGAAATCCGAATAATGAAATCATAGAGGTTACAATCTGTAGTTC
>LAZR01001777.1_pt1 | contig 13230 bp, 18 predicted proteins | sample 329461 | NCBI WGS metagenome assembly LAZR01 (sample SAMN03002196, study PRJNA259156) | marine sediment metagenome | biome: sea floor; feature: Hydrothermal impacted sediments; material: marine sediment; isolation source: Loki non-amplified sample from Loki's castle hydrothermal vent sediment ...
ATCAAAAATAATTAAACCTTCCTCAGTCTCAAAAACAGAGACGTTTCCAAAAGCAGGTATAATATGACAACTACCATTTGCAAATGTCGATGTGGGAATTCTACCCGGAATAGCATTTAATGACATCTTCTAATTTTCATACCTCTTTAAATTTTAAATATTCTTCCCACGTTGGGGGATAATAAGTTATTTTCTCTCCATTTTTATCAGTTTTTTTAACAAATTCTTGACCTGCCTCATCAAGAAATACTTTACCGGAATTTTTAAGCATATTATATAATTCAGTACGCTTCTTTGGGTCGGCAACACATATAAAATTACAATTTCCACATCTAGGATTAGTATCTTCGATTGGTCTTATTCCAACATTCTCAGTTATTCCAACTTTACCGAATGACGCGCCTATTATCTGATTGAATTTACGAATAGTTATAGGAGTCTCCTTACCGCTAATAAGTTTTTTTAACATCTCACGAATGAATTCTCTATTCCAATCTTCAGCAGGTATACTTTTTAAGCATATATGATTTGGTGACCAGATACTCCATTTTTCATCGATTGATAAGCCTGTGTATCCCGCACATCCAAAGCCACATTTCATGTATAATCCTCTTTTGCCATAAATTTGTTTAATACCTCCAATAATTACAGGATTTCGGTCCTCTGGTTCATCTTTTGATACGTAACCCGTAGTACATACTTTTTGGCAAATTTTACATTTATTACAATTATTTTCTTCAGCCATTGGATCTGCTGTAAATGGAGCTGTCGTAAGTACTCCATCAAGGTAAATTGATCCACCATATTCTGATGTAACTAAGTTCCCCGACCATCCAATATGACCAAGTCCAGCAGCAACACCTCCATAACGAAGAGAGAAATCTGGAAAAGCTTCACCCTCCTTTGCTATAATTTTAGCACCTCCTCTATATTTTCCATTTGGAATGACGGGAAATGCCTCATATTTTGAATTAGATTCAATAAATTCTGCAATATTTAAGGCTGTTTTCCAACCAGTTGCGTAACCTATATCTTGCGATATTTTAATACTCATCCTCTCTTTCTTAGAAAAATAATTCTCTAAAGCTTCTATATCGTTTGAGTAAGCCAAAATAATACAACTTTAAGCTCCAGGTAGACAATAATCCATATCTCCTGAAAGTGGGGCATCTTTAAGACGCTCTTTAGACCCTACACCAACAAGTTTTGCTCCTGAATTGAGAGCTATTTTTTTTACACCTTGCCTTAATTCAATTAAATCCATTTTTTTCACCAAGTAATTTTAAGAATTTTACGCGATGTAACAAGATCGAATAAGAACAACATAATCTAAGAAATTAAAACAAATTACTATTTACAAAAATTTTCAAATTAAAAAAGATTACCTAATATTAATATAAAATTAAAATTGAATTGATGATTTAAGTTATGGCTATGGAAGGAAAGATTTGTTTGATAACAGGAGCGAATTCTGGCATTGGTAAAGCTACAGCTATTGGTTTAGCGAAAGAAGGAGCAACGATTATAATGCTTTGTCGCGATAAAGACCGTGGAGAAAAAGCGAAAAAAGAAATCATAGACTTCACAAATAATAAAGATGTTGAATTATTTTTATGTGATTTATCATCTCAGAAAGACATACGCAAATTCGTTTCAGAATTCAAAGAGAAACATCAAAATCTACATGTTCTAATTAATAATGCGGGATTAATGGTTCCAAAATTTACACTTTCCGATGAGGGATATGAAATGAATTTTATCGTAAATCACCTCGCACCTTTTTTATTAACGAATTTACTACTTGATATATTGAAAGAGAGCGCTCCGAGTCGTATAATAAATGTAAGTTCTGGATTACATAAAAGGGGAAAGATGGATTTTGATGATCTTCAGGGCAAGAATAAAAAACCTAAGCTATTCAAATTATACGGAGACTCAAAATTAGCTTTAATGCTTTGGTCCTATGAATTAAGCAGAAAATTAGAAGGAACAAATGTAACTATTAATACAGTACATCCGGGTGTAGTTAACACTAATTTAGGTAGATATCAATCCAAAGCAAACCAAAAATTCGGGAAGATCTTCTTTAAGAACCCAGAAAAAGGAGCAGAAACCTCAATTTATTTAGCATCTTCTCCAGAAGTAGAAGGTATAACAGGAAAATATTTTGTAAAAAAAGAACCACGACAATCCTCTAAAGATTCATACAATGTGGATGATGCCAAACGGATATGGGAAATCAGTGCTAAAATGACAGGTTTAGAGTTTTAGGATACATAAAAAAGATTTCTTTTTGTTAAGTTGTAGCTCCTCCGATTATTCCTAATAATCCCCCTCCAATTGTTAGAAAATAACTAATCCAAATTCCCCACTGGGCTCCCGCATTCCCAAAAACGAGATTAAAACTACTCAGAAGGGGGATAATTTCCAATACATCTCCAATGACCCCTATTTGAGTTATTACTTCAAGCAGAAATAATACTGGCCCAGCTAATAAGATGAAGCCTCCTAATATTCCTAAGGTTTTACTTCCTTTGACACCAGCAATAATTGATAAGGCACTACCTCCAACAATCAGTAAACTTACAATCAATAAAAAGATATCCTCAGAAAATCTTATTCCAAGATTAATTGGTATTTCTCTTGACCATGATCCAAAACCTCCGATATATATAAACACAAATGACCCTTCATCAGCAAATCTCCACAGATTAAATATTTCGGGCATAAAATAAAATAGAACCATACTAAGTATTCCCAATAGACCACCAATTATAGCAAAAATTCTTCCTACTCCCATATACATAACCTTCGATTCTTTAAATTTAGCTAATAACTTTATTTAATATTAGTTAATGTAATTACTAAAAAAGATTTCTATAATTTTTTATACTTTCTAGCTTAGATAAAAGGGATTAAACCAATAATACCGTAGGCAGAGAGTAATATCTCAATTCCAATATAAAACATAATTATAGCAAAGATTTTTTGAATTTTGGCGCCAACTTTAATTAACTTAACAAGGAATCTTTTTCTTAAAAAGCCTAATCCAGCCCCTAAAATCATAAACGGGATCATAATTCCAAGCCCAAAAATAAAAAACACAAGAATTCCTAACCAAAAATCTGTTTGACTCGAGACGGTCAATATGATACTGATATAAATTGGTGTATTACATCCAATCCACGCATAACCTAGTGAAAATCCAAGCATAAAAGAACCTGAAAATCCTTCATATTTATAGGCATATTCGTCTTGGTTTTCGTTATTCATTTCTACATTATTATTATTAATTGTTCCGGGTTCCTCTACAGAATTATTGATTGGTACTGATCGTTTGAAAGATTTTGAGAAATACATATAAATTACAGAGTGAGGAGTTTAGGAAGTTAATCAAAAAGTCAAAATTGAAGTAATCATTTTAGAAGAGAGTCAGATGGAATTTCACTTAAAATTATAATATAATGTCAGAAGGTGATACTTTTTTAAAAATACCTTCTGCCATTTTGGAAGGAAAACCGGGATTTAACTTCCTAACAAGTGCAAGATGAAAAACTCCCCAAGATCCACATAAGTTGCAATCAACATCATTTCCATAACAACAGAATGGAGTCTCGAACCCATTATTCCCTAAATAGAGAGGTAGCATAATTTCCTTTATAAGGCATTCAACTGTTATTTGAGGTGCATGCGTAGAATATAAAAGGTTAAGTGCCATCTTATTGTTGAGAATGAATTTTGGGTATTTTTTCTTTAGCTTTATTATTTTCTTCACTGCAGAATCTCTCTCTTCTAAAGATTTCCATGCAAAAAGAGATTTATCATTTGTTTTTGGTACGTAAAATGTAAAAGTTATTCCTCTAATTGGAGTTTCTTTACGTAAAACATTAATAAGTTCTTCAAAACTCCCCTCGTTCATTTTTGAGACAACACAGTTACATTGAAGATCTCCAGTGAAATCCTCAGGTAAATTATTTAAATTACACATAACTCTCTCAAAGCTCCTTTTTCCTCTAATTTCATCGTTAATATCTTCAGGCCCGTCTAATGAAATCGTCCATTTTACATTCGGTCCCAAATTTATTAATGGTATTGTTCCATTAGTGGCAACGACATTTTGGGAGAATAATTTAATGCCGTGCTTTAACACATCTTTTCGAAGAAGCGGCTCTCCCCCCATCCAGAGCATTCTGAAAATTCCATATTTACTTTTATATTTTTTAATTTCTTTTATCATTAAATCTGTTGCCATTTCATTTTTCTCAGTGGGGATATTAGGATTGCCTTCCCGAAAAACAAAACAGTGCTTACATTTTAAATTACATCTATTTGTAATATTAACTAAAGCTAAAGGAAATTTCTTATTCGCTTCTTTCATCATTGCTTTAAAAAATTTACTAGTATATGTAAAAAGTAAATTATATTCTTATAAATTCTGAGTATCATTTATCTAATGACGAATTACATTAAAATTGAATTTCTCAAGAAATAAAAAGTCTCATAGATATTATGAGAACTTAAAGAAGTTGTAATAAACTATTTTTTTTTGTTATAATATTTTACTTGGATAGAAAAATTTTTTTAGAAGTAAGATATCATGGATATTATTAATCTATTTTATTATGGAGAATACTAATTAATTTTCTTTATTATATCAGAAGGTTATCATCCCTATGAAAAACAAATTTTTTACTGTTTATTTTTTGCTTGTTTTAAGCACTATATTTTATACTTACATCAGCTCTATAGCTTCAAAAACCCAAGAACAGTTTTATTTTTTACTAAGTTTTGGATTGATGATTTCCATGTTTTTTTTCTTATGTACTCTTGCTACTCAACTGGGAGGAGACAATTATAAAGAGAAATTTACTACTCAACTGGATAATTAAATAAAAAGAGAGAAAATTTTATGATAAAAAGGATTGTGCACTTTAATGTTGTTTGTTCAGATATTGAAAAATCACTGTATTTTTATAGTGATCTATTAGGCGGGCATATACTCGGGAATGTAGAGAAGGAAATGATTATTAATAGGAAGACTGAGAGCCGTGGTGTCGGAAAAGCCCTTGGATTGGGGGAAGTAGCAGAGTGGAAGGGTTGGCTTATTCGCTTTGGTCATGATAAAAATCATACGGTTATAGACCTACTTCAATGGACTAAACCACCTTCTATGGGTAAACCCTATGAGAAATTGAACAATGTGGGTATCGCACGAATGGCTCTAGAAGTGGATGACGTTGATAAAATGTATCAAGAACTGAAAGCTAAGGGTGTCGAATTTATCAGCCCTCCTCAAGATGCTGACTTGGCTCCTGATAGACCGGAAAATGGTCTAATTAGAATCGCTACATGCTGGGATCCTGATGGAGTTGCAGTAGAATTGGTACAGTTTATCAGATGATAGCTTCGAGAATTAATAACGAACATTCAATTTCCATGTTCTTTATAATATTCAATTACTTTTAGAGCAAATATGCTTGATAATGTTGCATTTTGAATAAATCTAATCTTTAAATAAAAGGTAACAAACCAGTAATTCCATAGGCTGAGAGTAAAATTTCAATTCCAATAAATAACATAATTATTGCAAATATTTTATGAATTTGCGAGCCCAGCTTTATTAACTTAACAAGGATTCTTTTTCGAATCATCCCAATAAAAGTCCCAATTACGATAAATGGGATCACAATACCGAGTCCAAAAACAAAAAATAAGATAATTCCTAACCAAAAATCTGCCTGATTCGATACTATCAATATGATACTAATGTAAATGGGTGTATTGCATCCAATCCACACATAACTTAATGAAAAACCAAGTATAAAAGAGCCTGAAAACCCTTCAAGCTTATAAACGGATGCCGCTTGTTTTTCAACTAAATCATTCGTTTCAACAGTTGTGTTGGTAGAAGTTCTCGGGTATGATTGTTCTCCAGAATTATCGGAAGACGTATCGTAGATTGGAGCAGAACGTTTAAAAGATTTAGAAAAGAAAACATAAATTGAGAGCACTATTACCGTTATTCCCGAAAAGATTTTGAACCAGACATTAAATCTAATGAATCCAGATATGAAAATGAATAAAGTAGAAATTAATCCAAAAGTTAGACAAAATCCTATTGAGAAGAATAGGCTCATGAAAAACCCCTTTTTCAAACCATTCGCTTGACTTCCAATATAGGAAATAAAAGTGGGTAGTACAATAATATTACACGGGGCTATGAATGAAGCAATTCCTCCTACTAATGCTAAAATAAAAATAAAAAGTTCTGGCATATTATTAAAACTAACTCTTGCTCCTGATTTTATAGGTGGGAATCGATTTCAGATCTCACAGTGCTATTAAAGTTTGTGATTCCTAACAATTCGATAATCAAATCTCCATTTTTATCATATATTAGAGTCGTAGGGGTAATTGAAATATCGTATCGACTACTAATAGAGTGGTCAATATCGTCTCTAACTAAATCCCAAGTTGCGTTGTAACTACTCCTCCAATTATTTAACGCTCCATTAGTGTCGACTAACTCAATAGTTATAGTAATAATATATAATGAGTTATTTGAATAGTCATCTTCTATTTTTGCCAAAAGTGGCGTGGTTTTCGCGCAAAAGTTGCACTCTAAAAAGTGGAAGTAAATAATAACAATCTTACCTTTATGTTCCGCTAAATCAATAGTCTCACCATCAATCGTCTCGAATGTATAATTTGTTGGATTTCCTATGTTTTCTGAATTTAGGATGCTAAATGATATTCCAATCACCATTCCAATTAAAACTACCCCCAGAAAAATGAAGCCCACCGTTGATTCTCTTTTAAAGAATTTTTTTCTATTCATTAAATAAGACCTTGTTTCATTTTAAATTGTTATTTACATGTTATTTGGAATTACATGTATCAATGATAATAGGCTCTACATTTGAAAGAAATAGACCTTTTTTGATCATTCCTCCGACGTCTAACTGAAACTCATCTAATCTTCCAAATTTAGTAATAAAAGGTTTGGAAATATACAAGGTTAATTCTCCATTAGAAACCCGTGGGAGATTCTCAAATTTGTATAAGTCTCTATCTTTAATAGTTCTTACACGAGGGTCATATATTTGTGCACAATTTTCTTCAATATAATCAAGATCGATTATAATATTCTTAATATTTTTTTTTTCTATAAATTTTTTTGAATTTTTTGATAAAAGCAAGATTGACATGATTAAATTGAGAACTCTTGATTTATATAGTCATTAAGAAATCACTAACAAAAATAACTTTTTGTTTTAGATTATAAATATTTTAAACAAATTGAGATGATTTAATAATTAAGAAGAAATAGTAAACAAGTTTTATTTTAATTCAAATAAAATTGGAATTGGGGATCATTTTAAAAAATAGCTAGTGATATATTGCAGTCCTTTCATCTTATTAATATTTGGATCATCAAATTCCCACCTTCCCGACATTTCTAATTCTCTAGCCGTATGATTAAAGTGGCTAACCGCTATTCCAATATCAAGGCGCCTAAAAGTATTATAGATCTTTCCAATTTTGTCATCAGTGTATAGAACATAGAAGTGATAATTATCTTCATTGGGCTCTTTAACAATTCTCCATGGTTGAAAGTTGCCCGCAGAGGGTCCAAGGCGTACATTTTCAATTAAGGTGAAAGATTTTTTTTCTTTTTCTGGTAAGAGAGGGGTTGAAAAATCACCTTCAAAAAAGAGCTTCTCCCAGGGAAATCGCTTATCCGCTTTTGCATATGAGCGAATCATTATTTCTTTAGATGTTCTGGCTGCCGGATACCCTAAAGGGGTAATAGCTGGAACAACTTCATTTTCTTTCTTTTTAATTTTTGCTGAAAATAAACTACGATTGAATGTGCCTCCCAACCAGACTGTACCCAGTCCAAGATCAGTTGCAGCTAATATAAGCGATTCTAATACATACGCAAAATGTTCACGATCATATTCAGAATTTTCTACCGCCCCAACAATAAAATCTTGAGCTCCTTCAATAGTTCCATAGGTTCCTAATTTTTTCTTTTCTGAGGGATCAAATTCTGGTATGCTTAGGATCTCAAATCGGGCTTCTCCCGCTTGTTCACTAAATGGACTACCAAAGTCATTATCTTTCATTAAATTAGACATTTTTTCTCTGACATCATTTTTAAGAATCTCACCAGTATATGTCCTCCAAGAAGTGCGCTCTTTAATAATATCCGATATTGGCTTAGAAAACTTCATAATTTGAACCTTTTTACATAAAAATAATTCTTTATGGATTAAATACCTTATCTAAATGAATTTAATTAAAATGAAATGAAATATTGAAATTTAGTATTAGGAATACTATTACAAGTTTAAGAGCTAAAAAAAATGGTTGATTTAGAGGTTATTTACAAGGAAGTGGATGATTTATCCCATGAAAAAGTCATGGAAATAATGAGGAACCTTATAAAAATTGATACATCGGTACCTCCTGGAAACACATATCGAGAATATTTAGATGTTATCTCACCTTATTTTGAAAAGCTAGGATTTGAATTGGAGGAAGTACTAGTACCAAAAGATATAGTTGACAAATGGGACGTTTCATTAATTGGTCCTCGAGTAAACCTTGTAGCGTCTAAGAATTATGGGCAGGATGAGGATATTACTTTTTATGGGCACATTGACGTAGTTCCTGCTCCAAGTGGAGGTTTAAAAGAGTGGAGTTTTCCCCCCTTTCAAGCAACCATGATAAAAAGTGGGAAAATTTATGGAAGAGGAACTGCTGATATGAAAGGTTCAATGGCCAGTTTGATTTTAGCACTCCAGATCATAAAGAAATTGAACCTCGTGCCAAAATATAACCTCACCATTCTAAATTGTACTGATGAAGAAATTAGTCCCTATCCAGGTGTTGCGTATTTAGCTGAGAAAGGTTATGTGAAAGGAACAGTATTTTGTTTGGATGGGGATATTAAATCCAATATCACTATTGGGTCTTTTGGATTTTTAAATATAATAGTTGACACCTATGGAAAAAGTTGTCATTCAGCCGTTAATTTTATGGGTGTAAATGCCTTAGAACAAACAATACCTATTTTGACAGAACTGATGAAACTTAAAGAAATAGTTGAGGAGCGTGAGAGTGACACAATTCCGGGAATACCTAGACCTGGTTCGAATAGAAAATGGAATTTTTCTCCTATGTTTAATCTTAACATCATGAAGGTTGGAACTACAGATAGCATAGTTCCCGATCACTGCATGTTGCTTATAAATAGGAGAATTATCCCAAAAGAAAATCATGATGATGTGAAAAGAGAGATTGAAGAAGCAATTGAAAGAGGAAGAGTAAAAAGCAAATTATTAGATGTGAAGACTACTTTTGATTTTAGTTTTCCTGCGATGAAAGCAGATCCTAATAGTAAAGGAATTTTGAGAATAAAAAAAGCGATGGCTTTAGTTAATAAAATTTCTGAAGATACAATTAAACCAATTGGGATGTTTGGTAGCACAGATATGAGCTTTTTAAACCGAATGCTAAACATAGAAGATATAATCGTGCATGGAGTATGTTATGGTGGTTCGAATGAGCATGGTGTCAATGAGCATATAAGAATGAAGGATTTAATAACCTTTATCAAAGAACTAATTGTTTTCCTATGCCATGACTTTTAATTAAATACTTTTTTTAATTGTAAATTCAATTTCTGAATCTGTTTGGTGAATATTTAATAATTCATCCCCAGTCTTTTTTAAGAGTACCGGAATATCGATTAATGCTAATATATCGTCTAAATCAGTTTCAGCATCTTCAGTCCATTCTATTTGAACAATTTCTTTTTAGCCTTTTCCATGACTTGATTGTGAGGAATTGTTTTACCTTCCCATATTTGTTGTTCAGCTCTTAAGAGCTTTTGCTTCACAAAAAGATGGTATTGAATGTCTTCCAAAGTTATGTCTTCCGGTAAGTCATTTATGAGTTTTATTACTTCTGCTTTAATATTGATTTCATTCCTCATTTTTATCTTCATTCTCCAAGTATTAATAATTAATTTACTCTAAAATATATATGTCTAAAGATTCTTTTAATTTTTTCAAGGATGGAACTAAATTTTTTTTAGAGTTTAACAAATTCTCATCAATCATTGGAAATAGAACTATATAAAGCAGAGTCAAAGCATATTCAAAAGTAATTGAAATGTAAATAAGTAATTAGTTATTGGGTTTGTAAACTTTTTTTTTTAATTGTAAACTCTATTTCTGAATCTGTTTTGTGCATATTTAATAATTCATCTCCAGTCTTTTTTAGAAGTGCAGGGATGTCAATTAAAGATCCCACATCATCAGCAATTAATTTAAGAGTTTCACCAGGTGCCATTGTTTTTATAGCTTTTTTCGTCCAAATTACAGGAATTGGACATAATTTTCCTGTGGCATCAAGAATTTTACTATCTGTAGTAGATTCTAGATTAATTTCTAAAACCTCTTCTTCTTTAGGGGGCTTTAAATCTATACTTTCTATGACAACGGGGTACCCATTAATAACCCATTCAAACATTCCATCGTTTAAATTGTTAACATCTGTAAATCCTGCTCGTGACAAAGTTATAGCCGCCATTGTAGATAATCCACCACCATTACAAACCATGACAATCTTCTTTTCCTTATCATTCTCTAAATACTTATGATCAGGTTTTAAAGTTTTAAACGGAATAGACTTAGCGCCTTTTATATGACCTCTTGAATATTCTTGAGAGGATCTTACATCAATTATCAAAACTTTTTCTCTATTAGTTTCAATTAAATGATTTAATTCCTCAGCTGAGAGATTTGAGGGACGAATTCTTCTTCCCTTATCAATTTTACTTATCATCATAATGTTTACCTCTTTTGATATTACCTGTTTAAATTCTGACTTGATTTCATTCAAATTAAACATAAAATAAAATAAAAAAAAATGTTAAAAATTAAAACTAAGTTGGTTTATATGCTCTAACAGTTACGGACTTTGCAAATCCAGATCCGGCTTTAAAGTTAGCCGAAACTGAAATATTTTCGAAACCTGCTTTTTTAATATGACCAACATAAACTTCTTCTTTAAGTGCTCCAGATACGCATCCTACATATGAAGAAGGATCATTTTTTATGCTATCGGGTAAATCTTGAGTCAAGACTATATCCGAAACATTGATCCTCCCTCCAGGCTTTAATACTCTATACGCTTCTTGAAACACCTGTCCTTTATTAGGTGATAGGTTGATCACACAGTTCGAAATAATAAGATCGACAGTATTATCAGCAACCGGTAAATTCTCGATTTCTCCAAGTCTAAATTCTACATTTTCGTGTTTCTCTTTTTTAAGGGTTTCCCGCGCTCTATTGATCATTTGCGCTGTCATATCAACTCCAATGACCTTTCCCTTTTCACCGACTTTGCTTGCAGCTAAAAAGCAGTCTATTCCTCCTCCAGAACCTAAATCAAGTACAGTTTCACCTTCATTTATATCTGAAGTGGCTATAGGATTTCCACACCCTAATCCAAGCATAGCATCATCAGGAATATTCGAGATGTCCTCGTCACTGTATCCTATTCCTTTACTCGTATTTAAAGTTGACGGTCCGCATCCGCTTGCACTTCCTGTTCCACAACCGCACCCACAATCACTACCAGTAGCTTGTGAGGCAATTTTTCCGTATTCTGATCTTACGATTTGTTTTATTTCATTTTCTTCCATAATTTTTTTACCTCTTAATTGTCTTTTTCAACATTTGTAGCTTCTTCAGTCGCTGCAGGACTACAATCGCAACTGATTGATGCTCCAGATGGCCCACAACAAGAGCCACCTTGTGTAAATCCGCTGAAACAATTTTTCATTGCTTCTAACATTTCTTTTTCATCCATTTTTTTGTTTCTCCTTTTCTTTTATCTTAAAAATTAAAATATTTGATTATTTAGAATATAATTAGTCCCTAAGCGCTCTCCTTGTTTCATTAAATCCATCCTTATTCCTTGAATATCTTTAATTGAAAGCCCCGTTTTATTACTAATTTCTCTTATAGTCGCTTCAGGATTATCTTCATATTCAAATCTCACAATCCTTCTCAATGCTCTACGGTTTATTTTAGCTCCAATTTGCTCTAAAATAATAGCCACACCAATACCAATGGGGATTAAACCCCACCAAGAATCTGGTGTATAGGCAAAATAACCAGAAATTCCCCACCATAAAAATCCGGCAGCTATCAATAAACCGATGATAGATATTCCTTCAGCATATTGATTTTTCTTATATTTCATCTTTTTTTTTCACATCCATTATTTTTTATATGGGATAGAGGATATTTAGAGAAGCAATTTTAACTTCTCGATCTATCAGATATTCCACCTGTTCTTCAAAATATTTATGGTGGAATTTTATTTTCTCATAAATCTTGTACGCTTTATTATCCTCTTTATCGACCTTTTTTCTTCCTGTATAATCGCTAAGCTTGAATGACTTTTCTTTTGATTATTGAGTTTTTTCTAGCTTAGCAGATTCTTCTGACCATTCTTTTAATTCTAACATTTTTTTTTACACACCTTTTTTGGAATAATAATTAGGAACTTAATTATAAAATACCTAACTTCATATATAAAGGTTTCGATCCGTACAATTCGGCTCCGAACCAAAACAAAAGTGCCCATTATAGAAGGATTATACACTTAAAACTGAATATAATCATCCAAACTTTAAAATATAGTTCAGAAAAGTACTAATAAAAGTTTCTAGCGAATTAAAATCCCTATAAACTATAATAAAGGTATTAAAAAAAGCATAAATCATAAAAAAATATGTTGAGATTAATCAAATTGATAATTATTTTAGAAAAATAATTAATAAAAAAAATGCTCCAGACCTAAACCTTTATAGATACAAAAGATAATAGCTTTTTAAAACGAGGGATAATAATGAGTAATTATTTAGATGCGTTTTTTTTACTTTTTTTAAAAAAAATATAGTTTTTCCTTTAAAAATCACTCTTTCTGGGCTTTAATATCTTTTATGGTAATTTCTGGATTATGATATCGTTGGGTTTTTAAAGTTTGAGAGCCAAATTGAATTGATTTTTCAGGACAGAAATTGATACAAGCCAAACATTGTTGGCATCTATGTTGCCATTGAGGTCTCCCATCTATAAGGATAATATTATTTACTGGACAGACATCTTTACAAATTCCGCAATTAGTACAGTTATCATCAGCATA
>LAZR01001778.1_pt1 | contig 13215 bp, 10 predicted proteins | sample 329461 | NCBI WGS metagenome assembly LAZR01 (sample SAMN03002196, study PRJNA259156) | marine sediment metagenome | biome: sea floor; feature: Hydrothermal impacted sediments; material: marine sediment; isolation source: Loki non-amplified sample from Loki's castle hydrothermal vent sediment ...
TGCTACGGTTATCGGTGTCAAACTTTATGGTGAAAACGGCATCGTCATCGCCACATTCATACTTACGTTAGTGGTATTACTGTTTGCCGAAGTCACTCCAAAAACATTAGCTGCTTTACATCCTGAACGTGTGGCCTTTCCAGCCAGCATGGTGCTCAAACCGATGTTGATTTTGCTGTTTCCATTAGTCTGGTTTACCAACGCCATTACTAATCGTTTACTTGCTTTACTTGGCGTGTCACCAGAAGATTCATCCTCTGCGGCAATCAATAGCGAAGAACTTCGTATGGCATTAATGGAAGCTGGCAGTATCATCCCTAAACGTCATAAAAAAATGTTAGTGAGTATTCTTGACCTAGAAAAAGTAACCGTAAATGACGTCATGGTGCCGAGAAATGAAATAGAAGGCATCGACATTAATGGCCCTATGCCCGACATTATTAAACAACTCTCTTATTGCAGTAATACCCGTTTACCGGTGTATGAAGATAGTATGGACAATATTATTGGTATTATTCATGTTAGAAAAGCAATGCATTTATTGGCTCAGGATAACCTGACCAAAGAAAGCTTAAACAGTATTATCAAACAGGTTTATTTTGTGCCTGAAGGCACTGCGCTGAATACTCAGCTCATTCAGTTCCAAAAGCATCATAGACGAACCGGCCTTGTGGTTGATGAATACGGTGACATTTTAGGTTTAATCACTTTGGAAGACATCTTTCGTGAAATTGTCGGTGAGTTTACAGCCGATTCGATTGATGAAGATAAAGATATTCATCCTCAAGAAGATGGCAGTTACTTAATCAATGGTTCGGCTAACATCCGTGATATTAACCGAAATAATCACTGGCATTTGCCCATTGATGGTCCTAAGACAATCAATGGTTTGATTCTTGAAATATTAGAAACAATTCCAGAACCGGGTGTCAGCTTACGCGTTAAAGATTATGTTATTGAGGTTGTTCAGACGACAGAGAATACGATTAAAACGGTACGGATCCGCATTGCCGAATCACAACCGGACGAAGTATAAAAGCCATTGTTATCATTATTATTTATTGATTAAATAACTTGTTAATTATTGATTTATTTATGTTCAAATCCCCTTTGCATTCCAAGCATATTCATAATGTAAAGCTTCCTGTCAGCCCAATTTTCAGGTTAAAGTGTCACTATAAGACTTTTCATAATAAGTATTTTTTCGTCGGAAGAATGCAAAAGCAGCTACATATAAAACGGCTTATGACAAGGTCCTACATTTAAAAGATTTCAAGGAAAATAATATGCGTGTTGTATTTAAGATTATAATTTTTATCGTAATTCTCGTCATCGCAAGCCTTATCGCTTTGCCTTTTATTATTGACCCTAACGATTACAAACAAGAAATATCAAGTCAGGTAGAAAAAGCAACCGGACGTAATCTTACGTTAGATGGTGATATTAAATTATCTGTTTTTCCTTGGATTGCACTTGAGCTTGGGCCATTGTCATTAAGTAATGCTGCCGGCTTTAAAGCCGATTCATTTGCAAAAGTTCAACAAGCTGAAATCCGCATTAAATTAATGCCATTACTCAAAAAACAGCTTGAAATGGACACTGTTGTTTTAGATGGTTTAGTACTGAATCTAGAAAAAGATAAAGCAGGCAAAACTAACTGGGATGATCTCATTACAAAGAACGATACAACGCCAGACAATACAAAAAAAGACGATACTTCGCCTGATAAAGGCCCCGCTCTGTCTACGATCAACATTGCTGGTGTTAAATTAACCAATGCCAACATTTTATGGGCAGATGCTTCAGCTGATCAAACCTATCAATTACAAAATTTCAACCTTAATACCGATCCATTAATCCCTGGTAAACCAACGGCGTTAGATATGGAGTTTGACGTTGCCAGCACTAAGCCACAAGCAAAAGCTCACATCAAATTAGATTCTAATGTGATGGTGGACTTAGCTAAACAGCAGTACATGCTGACAGATTTGAATGTAACAACTCAAGCAACAGGTAAAGACCTACCCTTTTCAGAAACTAATCTGACACTGAGTGGCGATATTAATGCAGATATGATGAAGCAACTTGTTACCGTTGATGATTTAAAACTAGCGGCACAAGCAAAAAATGACAAACAATCTATTGATGCTGAATTATCTGCTCAATTTTCCTCAAATTTAGCAACACAGCAATCAATGATTAAAGGCTTAAAATTAACGGCTGAAGTACTCGACCCAACATTGCCAAGTGGTAAAGCCAACGTAGATCTAACTGCTGATGTTTCGGCAGATATGAAACAACAAACAATGACCTTATCAGCCTTAGTTGTCGATGCGTATGACGTCATCATTAACGGTGATGTTAAAGCCAGCAAATTATTATCAGATACGCCTAACTTCGTTGGTAATCTTATTGTTAAACCTTTTGATTTAAGAAAACTGGCAAATAATCTTAAAATTGAATTACCTGAAATGGCTGACGATAGTACGCTACAGATGGTTCAGCTCACAACGGAATTCGAAGGTTCGACTCAACACATTAACGCCAAACAACTTAATCTGACATTAGACCAAAGTAACTTAACTGGCCGTTTAGCTATCAATAATTTTGCTAAACCTGCGTTTGACTTCAAATTAAATCTTGATCAAATTGATGCCGATCGCTACTTGCCACCTGTGAATAAAACGGAAGACGAACCTAAAACTGTTGCTACAACGCCAGCAAATACTTCAGCGACCGATAATCAATTGCCATTAGATGCTTTACGCCAAATCAATGCTAAAGGCACCATTGATATTGGTAAACTTAAAATCAGTGGCACTCATAGTGAAAAAATCCACATAGAAATTAACGCAGCAAATGGTTTAGTTAATTTAAGTCCACTAAGTGCCAATATGTACCAAGGCCAATATCAAGGTAATGTTGGCCTTGATGCACGCGGTAAAACATTGAAATTAAGTCTTAATGAGAGTTTAAAAGGCGTACAAGTTGGCCCCCTGTTAAAAGACTTCACGGGTGATGATAAATTATCAGGTATCGCCAATGCTCAAGCAAAATTAACAGGCGATGGTGCAACTATGATGCAAATCAAGCAAACCTTGTCTGGCAATGGTAACTTTTCATTTACAGATGGTGCAGTTAAAGGTATCAATATTGCTGAAAGCATCCGCAAGGCAAAAGCAGCACTTAAAGGTGAAAAACTGTCTGAATCAGATGCGCCGGTTCAAACAGACTTTTCAAACTTAAGTGGAACATTCACTGCGACGAACGGCATTATCGATAACCAAGACTTACTTGCGATGTCGCCTTTATTACGTATTAATGGCGCCGGTAAAATTGATCTACCTAAAGAAGGTATCAATTATGGGCTTAAAGTATCCATCGTTGAAACATCTAAAGGCCAAGGTGGTAAGACTTTAGATGACTTAAAAGGCTTGACCATTCCTGTTAAAATTACTGGCACATTTAGTCAACCTAAACCAAGCGTTGATTTAGCGAATATGCTTAAAGATAAAGCAAAGGAAGAAGTTAAAGCCAAAGTAACTGAAAAATTAAAAGATAAACTCGGTGATGATTTGGGTGGTTTACTGGGCGGAGCCTTAGATCCAAAATCAAAAGATTCCAAAAAAGAGTCAACTAAAGATTCAACGACTGAACCTGCTGAAGAAAAAACACCAGAACAACAGTTGAAAGATAAATTAAAAGGCTTTTTCTAGGCCAGATCAAAGTATGAGACAAAGCACTTGCTTAGTTAGGAGTGCTTTGCATCTACGCTATTCTAACTTCACTTCTATTTAACTTAACGACGCTTAACTGCACCCAACCGTTCTAATATTCCTTTTTAAATCTCCAATAACTTGATGAGTGCTTATGACTAATCCACTATTTAGTGATCGACTACTGGATTGGTTTGACCAACATGGTCGTAAAGATCTTCCTTGGCAACAGCAGCCTTCGCCTTATCACGTTTGGCTGTCAGAAATAATGCTTCAACAAACTCAAGTTAGTACAGTCATTCCGTATTACAAGAAGTTTACCGATCGTTTTACGACTATTTCAGCACTCGCAAACGCCCCGGTTGATGATGTACTCGCTCTATGGACGGGGTTGGGTTATTACGCAAGAGCAAGAAATCTACATAAAGCTGCCATTATCATGGAGGAATCACATCAAGGACAAATGCCAACGTCATTAGATGAACTGGTTGCTCTTCCGGGGATCGGTCGTTCAACGGCTGGAGCAATCATGGCTTTAGCTCATCACCAACAGTTTCCGATTCTTGATGGTAATGTTAAACGTGTATTAACACGCTATTCGGCTATAGCGGGCTGGCCAGGCAATAAACAAATTGAGAATAAACTATGGCTCATTGCAGAAGCATTATTACCTGAACATAGAATCGCGAATTATATTCAAGCACAAATGGATTTAGGGGCGACCTTATGCACTCGTAGCAAACCAAATTGTTCATCTTGTCCGCTCAATGGCGATTGCCAAGCTTATTTAAACGGTAACCCTACTGACTACCCAACGAGTAAACCTAAAAAACATATTCCAACTCGCCAGTCGCATTGGATAGTCGCCCAAGCCGCAACCGGAGAAATATTATTAGAACGGCGAGCAGCAGTAGGAATTTGGGGAGGGTTGTGGAGTTTCCCGGAACTGGATAATGCTAAAGATATTGATCACATATGTACAAAGCACTTAAGTATCACTACAGATAGTGTCACTTCATTACACACTATCAAACATGTTTTTAGTCATTTTAAACTTGAAATATATCCACACCTTATCCAATGTGAACTGAACAACAATTATATCGCCGAGAATAAAAACTTATCATGGTATAAAATAGACGAGGCATTACTTCTTGGTTTGCCCGCACCGGTTAAATCACTTATAGAATCATTACAGTAAAAAGAGGACTCTCATGGCACATACCGTTCATTGCGTGAAACTAAATAAAGAAGCAGAAGGTTTAGACTTTCCTCCTTATCCTGGCGAATTAGGTAAAAAAATCTATGAGTCAGTATCTAAAGAAGGTTGGCAGTTATGGTTAGGCCAACAAACCATACTTATAAATGAGTACCGTCTTTCACTTGCAGATCCAAAATCACAGTCATTTTTGAAGGAAGAGCTTGAGAAGTTTTTCTTTGGTGAAGGCTCAAGTCTACCTAAAGAATTTGTCGCCAAATAGCCTAAAACACACTGATTTGCGCAGAAGTCGCTAATTACGCATCAATGAGTAAAATGTCAATAATTTTATTTCAAATAAAGCCATTGAGTTTATAACAAGAAAAAACCCCGTATTAATGCGGGGTTAGAGCACTAAACAGTGCTGTTCATTGGTGTAAATTTATTGAATAAAACAAAAAATGTTGTTTTTTGAATAAATACAAAGGCTAATTAATTTTTAATGCGTATAATGAACTCAGCTTCTTTTAGGAGTTACACAAGTTGGCTTCTAAGAAATTAGTAAGCAAGAATTAAGAAAAATATTGAGGTAGTTATGGCAGATCAAGTTACAGGTACAGTTAAGTGGTTCAACGATGCTAAAGGTTTTGGCTTTATTGAACAAGCAAGTGGTCCAGATGTATTCGTACATCACAGCGCAATTCAATCAGATGGTTTTAAATCATTGAAAGAAGGCCAAGCAGTAACGATGGAAGTTACTCAAGGCGCTAAAGGTCCACAAGCTGAGAATGTTATTCCTGGCTAGTTAGTCCGAAAGTATATTAAAGAAGGCCGGTTTGGATTATTCCACCGGCCTTTTTTATTGCCTATCGTTTACGATTTTCAGTAAATCAATGAATGATTAATGCTTATAAGACAACACAATACCAACGGGCATGTGACAACCAGTCATCAACACGCTGGATCTAAGAATATCTCCTACCATATCAACAACTCGTAATGTCCTATTAATAATAAGTATGTGGAATAGAGAGATACTAATTTATGCTCGCCAGAAAAAATAATTGGAGAGCAATATCATGACCACAATTTCGCCACGTCAGTTTATTAACACCCAACGCTACGGCGTATTATCAACATTCTCAGTAGCAGAAGCAGGTTATCCATTTGGCTCAATCGCTCCCTATATTGTCACTGATAAGGGTGAGCTAGCCATTTTTATTAGCCACTTAGCCGAGCACACTCACAATATTCAGGTAAATCCAAAGATCTCTTTGACCATTTTTGATCCCAAAGATGCTGCCAATCCAACAGCGGGAATGCGATTAACCTGTTTGGCAGTAGCGATACCAGCCCAAGACCAAATATCATTACGAGAAACCTATTTAAATAAATTTCCTGATTCTGAGATGATTTTAAGTTTACCTGGTTTTCATTTTTATCTACTAAAGCTCGTAAAAATTCACTTAGTCGCTGGTTTTGGGCAAGTAAGATGGTTAGAAGCTGAGCAACTATCTCTTTAAAGCTATCTCTTTATCTATTTTTAAAATCAGATAATTGAGTTTTATTTAAAGCAATAATATCCTACACTGAGCGAATGTTGATAAAAGATAATCAAATATAAACCAACGGTGAGATAAGTGCTCAATTCGCATCACTGATTAATATACAGGTACTAATAATGGATCAATCAGCACGCTATTCTGATTTGAGTTTAAGAGAAGAAGATCTTATCGCCAACGGTCAACATATCCTCGTTGCTTACCATATGAAACCAGCTGAAGGTAATGGCTATTTAGAAACAGCAGCTCATTTTGCAGCAGAATCATCGACCGGTACAAATGTTGAAGTTTCAACAACTGATGATTTTACGAAAGGCGTTGATGCTTTAGTTTATGAAATTGATGAAGCTAAAGGTTTAATGAAAATAGCCTATCCTAGCGAACTTTTTGACCGTAATATTACCGATGGGCGTGCGATGATCGTATCGTTTTTAACCTTGGTAATTGGTAATAATCAAGGTATGAGCGATGTTAAATGCGGTCAAATTCAAGATTTCTACATGCCGCCACGAATGCTGCAATTATTTGATGGTCCATCTAAAGACATCACTGATATTTGGCGAATTCTTGGCCGCCCACTGGTCGATGGTGGCTATATTGCAGGTACTATTATTAAGCCAAAACTAGGCTTGCGTCCCGAACCCTTCGCTGAAGCAGCTTACCAGTTTTGGTTAGGCGGTGATTTTATTAAAAATGATGAACCACAAGGCAACCAAATCTTCTGTCCGATGAAAAAAGTCATTCCCTTAGTGGCTGATGCAATGAAGCGAGCTCAAGATGAAACTGGTGAAGCTAAACTCTTCTCAGCCAATATTACCGCTGATGATCATTACGAAATGTTAGCCCGTGCAGATTACATTTTAGAAACATTTGGGCCCGATGCCGATAAAGTCGCATTATTAGTCGATGGTTATGTTGGTGGCCCTGGAATGATTACCACTGCTCGCCGCAACTACCCTAATCAATATTTGCATTATCATCGTGCAGGTCATGGAGCAGTTACCTCGCCATCATCAGTACGTGGTTACACCGCTTTTGTACTCGCCAAAATGGCACGTTTACAAGGTGCTTCTGGTATTCATGTTGGCACAATGGGTTACGGTAAAATGGAAGGCGCTGCTGATGATCGCAATATCGCCTATATGATCGAACGTGATAGTGCTGATGGTCCTTATTATCACCAAGAATGGTATGGCATGAAACCAACAACGCCTATTATCTCTGGAGGTATGAATGCGTTACGTTTACCAGGTTTCTTCGAAAACTTGGGTCATGGTAATGTTATCAACACCTCAGGTGGTGGCGCTTATGGGCATATTGATAGCCCAGCAGCTGGTGCAACGTCACTTCGTCAAGCATTTGAATGTTGGAAAGCAGGTGAAAATCCGATTGAATTTGCAAAAGACCATTATGAGTTTGCACGTGCCTTTGAATCTTTTCCTGGCGATGCTGACACGTTATATCCAGGCTGGCGTGAAAGATTGAGCGTACATAAATAAAGCTAAATATCTCCTCCTCGCCTCGGCGAGAGAATATCACTGTAGCTCAGCATTCGTTTTCCCAAATTCTTTTACAACTATAAAGACACTAGTGATGAATGACATTAGCCAATACCTTGTTAAAGAAGAACCTTTTTATCAATCTCAAGATGATGAAATTGAACTTTACACGGCTGCTTATCAATCTCGTTTGCCAGTGATGATTAAAGGCCCTACTGGCTGTGGCAAGTCACGCTTTGTCGAATATATGGCATGGAAATTAAACAAACCCTTAATTACCGTCGCCTGTAACGAAGATATGACGGCCTCTGATTTAGTGGGTCGCTACTTATTAGATGCAAATGGTACACGTTGGTTAGATGGCCCATTAACGGTCGCTGCTCGTATTGGTGCGATTTGTTATTTAGATGAAATCGTCGAAGCTCGCCAAGATACTACGGTAGTCATTCATCCATTAACTGACCACCGTCGTACTTTACCATTAGATAAAAAAGGCGAATTACTTAAAGCGCATCCTGATTTCCAAATGGTGATTTCTTATAATCCTGGCTATCAAAGTCTGATGAAAGATCTCAAACAATCTACTAAACAACGTTTCACCGCTTTTGAGTTTAATTATCCTACGCCAGAAACTGAATCTTCTATATTACAAAAAGAAACAGGTATCGCTGCTGACCTGGCAGATAAATTAGTCAAAGTGGCCTCGATAGCGCGTAACTTAAAAGGTCATGGTTTAGACGAAGGTATTTCTACTCGCTTATTGACCTATGCAGCAGTTTTGATTGGTAATGGTGTTGACACTAAAGCCGCATGTCGCATGGCATTAGTAACTCCAATTACCGATGATACCGATATCCGCGATACCTTAGATCATGCCATCACTGCTGTATTTACTTAAGTAGATCATCCTTTGCCATGACTGAGCTTGTGATACATCCTGAGCGAATAAAACTTAAATGTAGCTTCGAAAAAATTGATGCTGTATTTGATGAATGTCTACAAGAAGCTCGCATATATTTAAGCGAACAAGGCATTGAAGCGTATTTCGAAGGTGCATCACTGGTTTGTATGATGGGCCGTGGTGTTGAACCTGTACTTAGTTATCTCGAAGATATGCCCGCCATTGCTGGTCAACTGGGCGAAGCCGTGCTTAAACTCATTGCTGAAACCATATGGACAATATCTCGTACGCCTAATGGTCAATCTATACCTATCTTCCTCGATACTTTAAGCGCGGTGTCTCGTCGACTAGGTGATATTGGAGCTCTAAAAAAATATCTCGAGATTGTCCTCAACATGATGACCACAACGACCTTATCTATTCATGGCCATCATGCCACTATGCCAAGTCCGGCATTATCTAACCTGTTAGAAAAGATGCCGTATTTAATCAGTCAATTATCACTCGCTGGTCTGAAAAATTGGGTGGATTACGGCATTCGTTACTACCGACTTCATCCTGAACGCCAAAAAGATTTTTTTAGCTTGCAATCTGCAGATAGCTTAGCCGTCATGCAAAAAGAACGGCATGGCGTATTGTTTTATGATCATCAACGCAAACTTAATTTATATCTTCAGGGTTTATGGGGAATCACGCCGCAACTCGTCCCCTATTCGCTCGGTTTTGACGAGTTACGTAAACCACAAGCTTATTTTGATCAATTAGGTATGCACATTCCTGATGTATATGACGACCTACCTCGTGTTGCAGGCATTGATCGCTACCGAGCAACGCTCGCCCATATGGCTGCACATCAACGTTGGACGCGTCCTTTAATGGCCGATAATTACACTCCTTTGCAACGGATGGCGATTGAAGTTTTCGAAGATTGTCGTGTGGAACATTTAGCTATTCGCCAATACCCCGGTCTACAGATATTATTTTTAAGTCTCCATCCTATTCCGATTGCAGATACCTGTGATCTGGAAACACAATCCTGCTTACGTCATCGCCTAGCAGTGTTATCGCGAGCATTACTTGATCCTGAACATATTTATAATGATCCCGATTTGCTCGAATTTACTGAGATTTTTCATAGAACGATGAAATGTAATGAATCATCTACCAAAGAAATAGCCCATATTGCATTATCTTACGTCACGCGTACACGTCGCAAAGGCGATCAACTTGCCAATATTTCTTTTGATAATACTGATGTTGATTATCGAGATGATAATCGCCATATGTGGATCTTTACAGAACAAGCTGATCAACAAGATACCACCATTTCGTCACTACAATCCCAGTCAACAGATAAAACTAAAAGTCTGCCGCCCCGCCATTACCCAGAGTGGGATTATTATTCAAAAAGCTATCGACCAGATTGGGTTAGCGTTTATGAAGCCTTACATCCCGCCACGAATGCTCAAGAGATTGATCAACTCTTACAAAAACACGCTGCCGTACTTAAACGTATGAGTCGTATTTTAGAAATGCTCAAACCTCAACATTACATCCGTATGCGTTATCAAGAACAAGGTTCAGAATTAGATCTCGATATCGCAATTCGTTCACTAATTGATTTAAAAAGTGGCAATATGCCTGATCCACGAATCAATATGAGCCACCAGCATAATAGCCGTAATATTGCCGTGTTATTGCTAGTCGATTTATCTGCCTCGACTAATGATATTCCGCAAGGTTGCCAACAAACCATACTACAACTATGCCAAGAAGCCGTCTCGCTACTCGCTTGGTCAATAGACCAACTAGGGGATAAATTTGCCATCGCGGGGTTTCATTCAAATACGCGTCATGATGTGCGTTATCATCATATAAAAGGGTTTAACGAAAGCTGGAATGATGATGTTAAAGCGCGTATTGCCGCTATGAAAGCAGGCTATTCGACACGAATGGGCGCAGCAATGCGTCATGCAGCGCACTATCTTGAAGCCCAAAAAACGGATAAAAAATTATTGCTGATTCTAACGGATGGTGAACCTTCAGATATTGATGTCAGTGATGAGTCATTATTGATACAAGATACGCATAAAGCCGTTCAGGAACTGGATCAAAAAGGTATTTATAGTTATTGCATCAGTCTTGATCCACACGCTGATGATTATGTGACAGAAATATTTGGCAATCAACATAGTGTTATCGATAACATCAATAGGTTACCAGAGAAACTCCCCGCATTATTTACACATCTCACCAAATAACCGCAAACCATTCAATGCAATAGTTTGTTATCCTAATCTCTCGAAAAAAAACCAAGATAACAACCAGCCCCATAAATTAAGGAATGCACGATGACCAAATCGCATAAATATACAATAGCGGCTTGTATGATGACCGCTATTTACATGAGTCCTGTCAGTGCTGACTGGGGAAGTTTACTAGAAGATGTCACCACTAAAGGAAAAGCACTGTTATCAACAGACACTAAAACAGCAGCCTCATCTTTAGATACCAGCACCATCACATCAGGTTTAAAACAAGCACTTGATGTTGGCGCACGAAAAGCGATTGAAGATGTTAGCAAGCCAGGTGGTTATTTAACCAATCAACTTATACATATCGCCATGCCGCCACAGTTACAGCAAGTCAGTGGCTTAATGCATAAATTTGGCATGGGCGACCAAGCAGATGCATTTGAAGAGAGCATGAACCGTGCAGCAGAAAAAGCGGCACCAGAAGCGACTAATATTATCGTTAATGCGATCAAAAACATGAGCATTGAAGATGCTAAAGACATTCTTCAAGGCCCAGATAATGCAGCAACTGAATATTTCAAAGCGCAAACATCAGATAAATTAACCGGTTTATTTAAACCTACGATTAGTAGTTCATTGAATGAAGTCGGCGCCACAAAATACTACAATGATCTGACGGAAAAAGTCGCAGCACTACCATTAGTCGGCGAAAATGTGAACCTAAATTTGCCCAACTATGTCACTGATCAAGCTTTAAATGGCCTGTTTACCATGATCGCGGCAGAAGAAAAAAAGATTCGTGAAAACCCAGCAGCAAGAACGACTGATCTTTTAAAGAAAGTTTTCTCTTCACAATAATCTGATTTATTAATCATAAAATCATTGCTGCCATAACAAGAATCGGAGCATCCGATTTATATCATCATTTTATGATTTTTAGCGACATATAAATAACAGCCATTTTGCACTTAAGACTTTAACGAACAGATAGTTAAGCGTGATATGGCTGTTGTTTTTTTCTAAAAACCAACCATCAGCTACAACAAAATAGTTCAAGCTAATGCTTGATATTAAAAATATATTTACAGTCGATACACAATGCAAATATGTCATCATCGGCATGTAATCTGATAGTGCTTATATAAGCTATTTCATTTAAAAAATGACCGCAATTTACACTATTATTCTGTCGTTCTCGCCCAACAACTCCCAAAATAACCAGTGACATTGCCACTTATTAAGCCTATTCAATTATTCCGTTCTGTACTACTATAACCACTCATTTTTTACTGACACTCTTAGGAACTCATAATGGCTGAAGCACATAAACTAAATCTTAGTAGCCAAGGTATCGCTCTCAAAGCTTTATTCACTGGATACTTAATTGTGGTCGCTATTGGTTATTTAATGGCCATTGTACAAATTCAATTTACCCACGGTATGGCAGATGGAAAATTGGGATTATCTATCGACGATATCGTATATAGCTATTATGGCAAGCGTTCAGGCTCTGTGCTTGAGGCAAAGCTTAATGGCTCGATGAAAGTCATGGCGCCAGAAGAAGATCGTTTAAAAATCATTGACTGGGTCCATAAAGGCGCTGACGAAGAATCGTTTAACTCAACGGGCATTCGCAAAATTATGGAAACAAACTGTATTGCTTGCCACAGTGCCGGTTCAGGTATGTCAATTCCAGATTGGACCAAGTTTGAAAATGTCGCTAAAGCTGCTGAAACAGACACTGGAGCGACGTTCTCATCATTAGCTCGGGTATCGCATATTCACTTATTCGGTATTGCTTTTATCTTTATGTTTGTTGGTCTTATCTTTAGTTTAGCAGCCGGTGTACCTAGATATTTGAAAGCCGGAATGATCGTGACACCTTATATCTTTCTTATTCTAGATATCTCCTCATGGTGGTTAACAAAACTGAACCCTAACTTTGCATGGTTAGTCATTATCGGCGGTAGCGCAATGGCATTATCATTTGCATTTATGTGGACCGTATCAATGTATGAAATGTGGATCCGTCCGCGTAAAGGTGTAGATAATCGTGATGCATTATTAGACGAATAATCTAATAT
>LAZR01001779.1_pt1 | contig 13195 bp, 10 predicted proteins | sample 329461 | NCBI WGS metagenome assembly LAZR01 (sample SAMN03002196, study PRJNA259156) | marine sediment metagenome | biome: sea floor; feature: Hydrothermal impacted sediments; material: marine sediment; isolation source: Loki non-amplified sample from Loki's castle hydrothermal vent sediment ...
GTTCTGCCTCGCCGCAATCGCCGCCGCTCGGTCTTATCCCTTGGCTAAGGCAGCCATCGCCATCCACAGCATCGACGACTATGCAAGGGTTGCTCTATTGCGCGCCTTCGAGAAGGAGCCACGTCTGCTTGTTGCGGTTGACCATATCGCGCAAAGGCGCGCGAGAAACACAGGCCCGATGACAGCCGAATCTCGCAATTAAGGGCAAAATTTGTCGTCAAACGCGCCGCGTCTCAGAATTAAGGGCAACGCGACAACGGCCGTGCGACCGGCAGAGCGCTGTTGTCCGACGCTGACAACATTACCGCAGCCGGAAGCCTTCTGAAGTCCCGCCTTGCGCACAGGACGTCTCGGGAAGAGATTTTCACCACCATCCATGCGCTCCGAAATCAGGGGCTTTCCTGCAGCGAGATCGGGCGGCGAACAGGGTTCCCGCGTCGCAGCATCGCGAAATGGCTGCAGTTCGAGACACCACCGGACCGCAAGCGGGCAGCTTTGAAACCGACTTCGCCGTGGTACTTTGAAGGGTTCCTGAGCCAAAGCTGGAAGGAGGGCATTCGAACTGGCAGCGCCCTGTTCCGTATGATCCAAGAGCGTGGTTACGAGGGGAGTCAGTCGCATTTGCAGCGGCTGCTGGCGGGTTGGCGCAGAGCCGAACAGCAAGCGAGCGACCCCAAGGTAGAGCACGAAATCCTTAAGCCAGTCCGGGACCCCGAAACTGGGCACGCGATCTCCCCGGTCATTGCGGCCGCGCTGTGCATCAAACCTCGCGGCAAGCTCACCGCGGATCAGGCGCGGAAAGTCGACGCGCTCAAGACCGGCTCTCCGGCCTTCGCAACGATGCGCAGCCTCGCCATGCGGTTCAATGGCATCCTGCGAGGTCGCGTGGCAGACCCGCTCCCTGCATGGATTGACGACGCGATTGAAACCGACTTGGCGCCAATCGTGCGCTTTGCCCGCACCTTGAATCGGGACCTCGATGCGGTCAAAAACGCCATCGAGATGCCCTGGAGCAACGGCCAGGCCGAAGGTCAGATCAATCGCCTGAAGACCCTCAAGCGCGCCATGTACGGCCGAGCCGGTCCAGAATTGTTGCGGGCGAGAATGCTACCGTTCCGCCACACAAAGTGAGGCAGAGCCGATTTAAAGGCAACGCGACACTGAGAAAGGATCGCACCATCAAACCGTGGGATCAAACACCTAGAGATCGGCAAGGTCATCTTTGGCGACGGGGGCTTGGTCCGCGAATGGGGATGGACTGGTTGTTCAGGACAGTTGCGTGCTGATTGTTTTGTGAGTGACCGAGAGGCAAAGGATGCGCGTTTCGCCCTTCAAATTAGTAAGGCAAAGCGGGGCTATGATTGATCATATGGCTTCTTCCATTCCAACGAAAGGATCACGCCATGAAACATCTAAGAATTATTCAAGGTCATCTTTTGCAGTTCGAGCTCTCATATGCGGCGAAACCAGTCTTGCGAAACATTTTACAATTTCGCGGGTGGCTTCAGGGTCTGATGTAAAGCGCTCCTGAAGATGCAAACTTCGCATAAAAATTCGACAGATCGTCCACAGCTGAATTACATCTTCGTCATTTCCGCTGATAGGTTCGTAGACCCGAAGAATGTCATTATTAATGTGATTATTGTATTCTTTGAGTATCGGTTCGACTCTATTGTGTAATTTTTTATCGGTTCGGGCCGCCACCAAAATTTCAACCATTGCCCGTCCCTCAGGCTTGTCGACTACTTTCGTCCAGAGATTGAAGAGATCTTGCTCCATTGAAATACCACGGGCAACCGTGTTGCGCCGCGCGCTGCGTAAGGGTTGGCGCAAGCACCCGTGACAGAGTTTCGGCAATCATTTCTTCTTTGGTCCCAAACTGATGCATCAAGGCGCCTCGCGAGACCTCTGCCCTTTCTTGTACCCGCTGGATGCTTGTCTCGGAATAGCCTTTTTCATCAAGGCAGCTGACTGTAGCTGCGCAGATCTTGCGACGCGTGTCTTCGCTGCGCTGCCCCTGACGGTTCGAGGTGGGACTTGTAGGGTCTAAAGGTGGGATACGAAGTCCTCCAGAAGGAAAGTTCTGTAAAAAGGTGGTTGCGCTTTTCAAATCCGAGACTAAACAGACTATACGGTTTGTTTTGGGGGTTGAAAACATGTCTGGTAGTGTAAAAATTGGTGGCGCCAGCGGTTTTTGGGGTGAGGCACCATATGCAACGGCGCAGCTTCTTGCAGGTGATGTTGATGTAATTGTATATGATTACCTTGCTGAAATAACAATGTCTATTCTTGCTAGGGCAAAGGCGCGAAACCCCGAGATGGGGTACGCTTCCGACTTTCTGACGGCTGCAATGGGCCCGAATTTGTCTGAGATTTCTGGCAATGGTGTTAAGATAATTTCAAACGCTGGTGGACTAAATCCCGAGGCATGCGGTGCTAGGTTGCGGGAAATGATTGCTGATGCAGGGCTTTCCTTGAAGGTCGCAATCGTGACTGGCGATGATGTGTTGGGCAACGTCCAAAAGTATGCGTCATCTGGCGTGAAAGAGATGTTTTCCAATGCGCCTTTTCCCGATGAAGAAACGATTGCATCGGCCAACGCCTATTTGGGTGCATTTCCCATCGCGGAAGCGTTGGACGGCGGAGCAGATATTGTAATCACGGGGCGTTGTGTCGACAGTGCTGTAACGCTCGGTGCATGTATTCACGCCTTTGGGTGGACCTCATTCGAGCATGACAAATTATCAGGTGGCGCACTGGCGGGTCACATCTTGGAATGTGGCCCACAAGCGACTGGTGGAAATTTTACGGATTGGGAGGACGTAGGCGAGGGGATAGAAGTGATAGGCTACCCTATTGCAGAAGTTTCAAGTGACGGTTCTTTTGTCGTGACAAAGCCTGAAAATACGGGTGGTCTCGTCAACATCGGTACCGTAGGTGAGCAGATGCTTTATGAGATTGGTGACCCTCAGGCATATTTTCTCCCTGATGTGGTTTGTGATTTCTCGACTGTTCAGCTGACACAGGAAGCACCAAACAGGGTGTTGGTGACGAACGCTACAGGACGTCCGCCTCCTGTCGGTTACAAAGTTAGTATGACCTATCAGGACGGATACCGTGGTATTCAATTATTCGGCTATTATGGTGACGATGCGCCCCGAAAGGCGCGCCTGTTTGCGCAGGCGGCGTTGAAGCGTGCCAATGCTTCTCTCTCGCGCGCAGGGTTGGATGAATTTACCGATACGAACATCGAGATACTCGGGACGGAGTGTCAATTCGGCGAATTGGCGCGGCGGGAGGATACCCGCGAAGTTACTCTCAAAATCGCAGTCAGCCATTCTGAAAAAGCTGGGCCTTCTGCCATGTTCAAAGAAGCAGTCGGGCTTGCGTTGGCGTGTCCACCAGGCCTTTGTGGTTTTGGTGGTGGCCTCGGGCGGCCATCGCCGATTGTGCGGCTGTTCTCATTCGTTGTGCAAAAGGATGACATCGACGTCACTATAAATTTCGGAGACGGGGCCAGAACGGTGAGCATCGCGGCCGGTATGCCGTTCGACAGTGCGTCTTTGCCACGGCCCGCTGATCCTGAAATTACCGAGCCGGGACAAATCGTTTTTGCTCTAAAACAGCTTGCTTGGATACGCTCGGGCGACAAAGGTGACAAGGCTAACGTCGGCGTGATGGCGCGCAAAGCGGAATATTTGCCGTACATTTGGGAGGCGTTGGACGCCGATACCCTTAAGGTACGGTTTGGGCACCTTGTCGCAGGGCATATCGAGAAATTTCTGTTGCCAGGGAGCGCCTCCATAAATGTGCTGATGCACGAAGCGTTGGGAGGCGGTGGTATTGCCAGCTTGCGCAATGATCCACAGGCCAAGGGTTTCTCGCAGTTGCTGCTGGATTGTCCCGTACGGATTCCCGAAAGAATGACCAAGGAGCTAAAATGACTGTTTACGCGTCCCGCCTGTCATCGGCGTCGCCTGATTTTAATGAAAACCGCACAGATATGCTTGCATTAGTAGATCGCCTCCGCGGTATTGAAGGTCGCGCCAGCACACGGTCCGAACAACGCCGCGAGCGGTTCGAGGCGCGCGGTCAACTGACGCCGCGAGATCGTCTTGCAAAGTTGCTGGATCCGGGCATGCCGTGGCAGGAGCTCTACAATCTGGCGAGTTACCTGGTAGATGATCCTGATCCAGAGACGGCGATCCCAGGAGCTTCCATGATCACTGGGATCGGATTTGTCGGTGGCGTGCGATCTTTGGTATTTGTTGATGACAGCGGGATCAATGCTGGGGCGGTCACAACTAAATCAGTGGAAAAGTCTCTTGGTTGCTTGAAAATTGCACAGCGCCAAAAACTGCCCTTTATCCACTTAGTGGAAAGTGCCGGTGCCAACCTTATGAATTATACTGTTGAGCTATGGGCGCATGGCGGCGGTATGTTCCAGGGTCTGGCCAGACTCTCGGCGATGGGAATTCCGGTGATTACAGTTCTACACGGGCCATCAACTGCGGGAGGTGCATATCAGCCGGGCTTGTCCGATTACGTGATTGGTGTGCGCAAAAACGGCATGGCCGCTTTGGCGGGAGCCGCCTTGGTACGTGCCGCCACAGGCGAAATTGCAACAGACGCTGAACTGGGTGGGGCGGAGATGCACGCCTCTACTACGGGATTGGTCGAATACCTGGCCGATGATGATGCCCATGGCATTGAGATTGCGCGTGATCTGATGACCCGCCTTGGCTGGAATCGCGCTATGGGGCATCCGGCCAGCGCCGTATTTGAAGAACCTCGGTATGATCCGGACGAGATTGCCGGAATTGTACCCGTGAATTACCGGAAGCCGTACGAGGTGCGCGAACTTGTAGCGCGCCTTGTTGACGGATCGGACTTTACCGACTTCAAGCCGCGTTACGGCGTTTCGACTGTTTGTCTCCAGGCGCGTATCCACGGGCGCGAAGTTGGTATTATAGGAAATAACGGCCCGCTTGATCCCAATGGCGCTACCAAGGTCGCGCATTTTATCCAGCTGTGTGATCAATCGGACATTCCGTTGATTTTTCTATCAAACACTACCGGATACATGGTGGGAACGGAATATGAACACGCGGGGATGATCAAACACGGGGCAAAGATGATACAGGCAGTGAGTAATGTATCAGTTCCGAAAATTGCTCTCTACATCGGCGCCAGTTTTGGTGCCGGTAACTATGGTATGTGTGGTTATGCCTATGAACCAGATTTCCTTTTCGCATGGCCGAATGCCGTGACCGGCGTAATGGGAGGGGAGCAGGCCGCGCTGACGATGGACCAAGTTGCGCGAGTGGGGGCCGCGCGGCGCGGCATTGAGGTGGACGAGGGCAAGCTTCAGGTACAGCGGGACCGCATTACCAAGCATTTCGATGCGCAATCGGACGCATTTTATACATCCGGGCGTATGTTAGACATGGGGATGATCGACCCTCGCGATACGCGTCGTGTGCTGGCCTTTGCTTTGGATACAACCGCCGAAGCCAGATCCCGCAAGCTACGTCCAAATTCCTTTGGTGTGGCCCGGATGTGATCCGTATGGCCGTTGTTTTCTCTGATATTCTGAACGAGGTTCGCCCATGACGCCAATTAGAAGCTTACTTGTCGCCAACCGTGGAGAGATTGCCCTGCGCATTATGCGCACGGCAAGACGCCTTGGTATCCGTGTTATTGCTGTATACTCTGATGCAGATGCCCAAGCGCCTCATATGGTCTATGCCGATGATGCAGTGCGTATCGGTCCCGGTCCTGCCGCCGAAAGCTATCTCTTGGGTGACCGCATTATTGATGCGGCGCACGCCACCGGCGCTGATGCAATCCATCCCGGTTATGGCTTTCTTTCCGAAAACGCAGCTTTTGCACGCAAAGTGCAGGATGCGGGGCTGATCTTTGTCGGTCCCCCTGCGGATGCCATTGATGCCATGGGCGACAAGGCGGAGTCTAAGCGCCGCATGATTGCTGCGGGTGTGCCGTGCGTACCGGGATATGAAGACGCCGATCAGGCGGATGAAAAATTTCACGCTGCTGCCGCGCAGATCGGGTTTCCTGTGATGGTCAAAGCTTCAGCGGGAGGAGGCGGTCGCGGTATGCGTCTTGTCCATACACCCGAAGATCTGGAAACGGGTCTGCGGCTGGCCCGCTCCGAGGCATTGTCGGCCTTTGGCTCTGATATTCTGATCCTTGAAAAAGCTATCCTGCAACCGCGTCACATTGAGATTCAGGTTTTTGCAGATCAGGCGGGTAACACCGTCCACATGGGCGAACGCGATTGTTCCGTGCAGCGCCGGCACCAGAAGGTAATCGAGGAATCCCCGTCGCCCGCCGTTACGCCAGAGTTGCGCGAAAAGATGGGACAAGCGGCAATCGAAGCCGCCCGCGCCATCAACTATGTCGGTGCCGGTACAGTAGAATTTTTGACTGACCCTTCGGGCGAATTCTACTTTCTGGAAATGAACACACGCCTGCAGGTCGAACACCCGGTTACCGAAATGGTGACAGGGTTGGATTTAGTTGCGTTGCAAATCGCTGTGGCGCAGGGTGCACCGTTGGGCCTTACACAGGATGACATCACCCTGTCCGGTCACGCCATTGAAGCCCGGCTTTATGCCGAGGATCCAGCGCAGGATTTCCGCCCCGCAACGGGTCAGATTGCGCTCTGGGCACCAGCCAGCGGCGAAGGCGTGCGCATTGATGACGGGATTACCAGCGGCCAGCCGGTTAGTCCGTTTTACGACCCCATGCTGGCCAAGATCATTGCATGGGGTGATACCCGCGACATCGCCCGCCGTCGCCTTATTGCGGCACTAGAGGGGAGCCCCCTACTGGGGGTGACCAGCAACAAACGCTTCCTGAAGCAAATACTTGAACGGCCAGCCTTTGCCGAAGGCCGTGCAACAACAGCCTTTATTGCAGAAGAATTCACAGATGCAGATCTTGCCGAACCCGCGCCCGATGCGCGCGCACTGGCCGCAGCCGCTGTGCTTTTTTATCGCAGCGACTGTGATATCGCACTTGCCGCGAGTCCGGGGATTTCCCCGATCTTGCTGAACTGGTCCAGCAGCGGCAAAATGCACACGGTGATCGATTTGGTTCATGACGGGAAGAACCATGCTGTCCCAGTATTTCCGCGCGGGGCGCAGGACTATATGGTTCAATCAGAAGATGCCGAAGTTGCTGTCACTATTAAAGATGCGTCCATCTGGATCGACGGGCGCAACAGCAGCGCATTCTGGGTCTGCAGCAACGGTGAGGTCGCATTGCAGATTGATGGCGTCAGCCGTAGATTCACGCGTCTGTCACGGCTTGCTGCCGAAGATGCCGCAGGAACGGCAGGCGACGTTCGCGCACCCATGCACGGCGTTCTGACCGAACTGCATATCGAAGCGGGTCAAGTCGTAGTACTTGGTGAACGGCTGGCAGTTTTAGAAGCGATGAAAATGCAGCACGAAATCCGCGCCGAAATTGGAGGACGTGTGTCCGCCATAATGGGTGCGATCGGGGGCCAGATTGGTGCAGGCGACCTGATCCTTGAAATCGAAGCAGAGGCTGAAAATGATTGAAGCGCAGGATTTTTTAGATGAAAGCAACGCGTTGGCTGACTTTCTATTAACTTTGAAGGATTCCGACTTTGACTGCGCCACCCAATTCAAAAGCTGGACGGTCAACGATGTCCTGGGGCATTTGCATATTTTCAACTATGCTGCGGAACTGACACTGGCTTCGCCTCAGAAATTCGAGCCGTTTTTAGCCGGGATTTTGGCGCAGGTCGCGAAAGGTAAAACACTGGTGCAGGCCCAATATGACTGGGTCGGCGATCTGTCAGGCCGCGCCTTGCTGGATGCTTGGCAAGAGGGCGCACAGCGTTTGGCTGAACTCTACCAAACCGCCGACCCGAAAGCGCGGGTGAAATGGGCCGGTCCGGATATGTCGGCGCGGTCCTCGATTACTGCACGGCAGATGGAAACGTGGGCGCATGGCCAGGAACTGTTTGACCTGTTAGGCGTGACGCGCAGCGATGCCGACCGGTTGCGCAACATTGCGCATCTGGGGGCGGCGACGATCCCGTTTGCTTTTGCGATACGCAAGGAAGCCATACCTGATCCTTTGCCTTATATTCGCCTGACCGCGCCCTCGGGAAGTATTTGGGAATGGAATACTCCCCAGCAAGACAACTGCATCGAAGGTACGGCAACCGCGTTTTGTCAGACCGCGACACAGGTGCGCAATGTGGCCGACACTGATCTGCGTACGGTTGGCCCGGTCGCAAACCGCTGGGCGGAAATCGCCCAATGCTTTGCAGGCGAAGCACATGATCCACCCGCACCGAACACACGTTTTACACGGAGTGGGGTGGTCGACGGATGAACGGGGGTCAGAACACAGCCAGAGTTTCAAAGGAGCAGTAATTATTGAAACTGAATAAGGTGCGCATTTGGTCTCTGATTTTTTCAGGAATGATCGTATGCAGGCAAGTCGAAATGTGACGGACCCATAACTTTCAAGTCATTTGGGAACGAACTAATAAGGCGAGAAGAAAAGAGTGCAGAATCTGAAACATGAACATAGCAAAACCGTTGCCAACCTTTTTGAGCGCACAGCTGCGATAGCGCCAGATCTTCCTTTTGTGGCTTGGCGAGAGGCTGCAAATTCGCCGTTTCAAGAAGAGACCTACAGTGCATTTCTTCAAGAGGTCGAGGTTCAGCGTGAGCGATATGCCACTGCGGGTTACGGTGTTGGAATGCGCGTGGCCGTTCTCATTGGGAATCGCCCAGAGTTTTATACTCAATATCTGGCCCTCAACGGATTGGGCGTTTCTATCGTACCGCTGAACCCGCAAGCAACACCGGCTGAAATGCGCTATGTGATAAACCACTCCGGAGTGATCCTAGCCCTGTTCCACCCTAAATTTAGTCAACAGCTCGAAGCCGCGTTATCAGACCGCGAGCAGGAATTGCCCTGCGCTGACATTACTTCGATGTATGCCCCTATACCTGCACCGGAAACGTTCGCTGCACGCCAGACAGGTGACTGCGCCGACGAGGCGGCAGTTCTCTACACCTCAGGTACAACGGGAAAACCAAAGGGGTGCATCCTGACAAACCAATATGTTCTTGAGGCCGGCCATGCTTATGCCAATTGGGGCGGTATGCTGTCGTTTCAGTTCGGGCAAGAGCGGCTACTCAATCCGTTGCCACTGTTTCATATGAACAACCTCGTCGTCTCCACGACTGCAATGATCGAAATCGCAGGATGTAATGTCATGATCGAAAGGTTTTCGCCAACGGGCTGGTGGCAGGATTGCCGTCAATCAAATGCATCTGCTATCCATTATCTGGGCGTGATGCCTGCGATGTTATTGAACCAATCGGTTGAAGAGTCAGAGATCGTGCCTTCAATTCGCATAGGCGTCGGTGCCGGTGTCGACCCGAAGCATCACGCCATATTTGAAGAGAGGTTCAAATTCCCCCTGATCGAACTGTGGGGCATGACCGAGACGGGATGCGGTTTTATCGCCAGTGATGAGCCGCGCGAAATCGGTACCCGGGCCTTTGGCCGACCAGGCGATCTGTTGCGCGCACGCGTTGTGGACGACGCATTGAATGATGTCTCAACCGGTCAGGTTGGAGAATTGCTGGTCCAGTCTGTTGGTGATAATCCGCGTAGAACGTTTTTTTCATGCTACCTCGACGACGCCAAAGCAACCGAAGACGCATGGCATGAGGACTGGTTCAAGACCGGCGACACCGTGCGTCAGGATGAGAGCGGGATGCTATATTTTGTCGAACGGAAGAAAAATATTATCCGGCGCTCAGGTGAAAATATTGCCGCGATGGAAATCGAGGCTGCATTACAATCGCACGAAAATGTCGTGCAGGCAGCTGTATTGGCCGTCCCCGACGATCTGCGCGAAGAAGAGGTTTTTGCGTGCGTTGTCATCAAAGATGGCGTCGCCCCGGATGAAGCGACTGCCCGGAGCCTATTTGACTGGGTTAACGGGCAGCTGGCTTACTTCAAAGCTCCCGGTTACATCTCTTTTCGTTCCGAACTCCCGATGACAGGCACCCAAAAGCTTCAGAAATCGTTGATCTTTTCGTCAGATGAAAATCCGGTTTCCGCTAAGGATACCTTTGACCTGCGCTCGCTCAAGCGTCAAACTCGTGCCGAAACATCCTCAAAAAAAGGACATGAGAAATGAACGCGATTCTCGCATTAATAGATCGGACCAGTGCATTCATCGGTCGCACAGTAGGCTGGGTAATCCTGTTTGTGATGTTTGTCACAGTCTATGACGTACTGGCCCGGCGTCTGTTCAATGCGCCGGTTGATTGGGCATTTGACGTATCAGTCCAGCTGTTTGCGTTGCATTTCATGCTCGCCGCAGCGTATGCGATGTTGCACAACGAACATGTCTCCATAGACATTTTTAAGAACCGGCTTTCTCTGCGCGGGCGCGCGATTATGGACATGATCACCATGGTTGTTCTGTTTTTCCCATTTATTATTGTGCTGATCATCTACGGATGGGATTTCGCCGCGCGGTCTTGGGATGTGCGGGAGACGAGCTGGGGCATTGTGGCACTGCCTCTCTATTACATCAAAACAGTAATTCCCCTGACCGGTGTTCTGCTACTATTACAGGGATTTGCAGTATTTGTACGCCACTTTCGCGTTGCACGCACAGGAGTTGAGGCATGAGTGCTGAACTTTTAACGATCCTAATGTTCTCGGGATTAATTATCGGGCTTTTTATGGGCCAGTCTCTTGCATTTGTGCTTGGCGGTCTTGCGGTCATTTTTTCTTATCTGGGGCCAGGACCCCAGATTCTGGGACTGACGATCAACCGGATCTACAGTCAGATGGACAATTACATTCTTATTGCAGTGCCGATGTTTATTCTCATGGCGCGCCTTCTGAGCGATTCAGGTGTTACCGAAAACATGTTCCATGCCCTTCGTTTGATGTTTGGCAGACTTCAGGGTGGTCTGACACTAGCAGTGATTGCGATTTCTGTCATTCTTGCCGCGACAACGGGAATTATCGGCGCATCAATGACGGTTATGGGAGTTCTGGCACTTCCGTCGATGATGAAATACGGATATCAAAAAGAGCTGAGCTGCGGAGCGATTGCGGCGGGCGGTAGTTTGGGCATCCTCATTCCGCCAAGTATCATGCTCGTAATTCTGGGCAGTTACGCCCAGATATCGGTCGGCCAATTATTTGCGGCGGCTTTAATGCCGGGTCTGATGCTGGCCGCGTTATATGCCACTTACGCTTTCATTTTGACATACTTCAAGCCCGAGTACGGCCCGCCTGTTTCTGAAGAGGAACTAAGCCAGACCAGTCGCAAGGAAATTGCGGTAATGCTTCTCAAAATGGCCGTGCCGCCAATCGTGTTGATCCTAGGAGTTCTTGGTTCGATCTTCGCTGGTTGGGCCACCACCACAGAAGCCGCATCGCTGGGCGCGTTTATCACGCTCGTTATGGTGATCGCATATGGCAAATTCTCGTTGAAGATGCTGCATCAGGCGCTTGCAGACACCGCGCGCACGTCGGCAATGGTTTTGTTTGTTGTTGTGGGCGCAACGGCTTTCACCGGTGTGTTTATTGCGATCGGTGGTATGCGGACAGTTGCCGGATCGCTGGATGCGCTGGGGCTGGGACCGTGGGGGATTTTCCTTTTGATGATGGGACTGACTTTTGTCTTGGGGATGTTCCTTGATTGGCTCGGGATCGTTTTGATCTGTTTGCCAATCTTCCTGCCACTCGCTACCCAAGCCGGTTTTGATCCACTTTGGTTTGTTATGATGATGGCGATTGTTTTGCAAACTTCGTTTTTGACGCCACCGTTTGGCTATGCGTTGTTCTATCTGGAGGGCGTCGCCCCCGAGGGTGTCACGCTTGGCCATATTTATCGAGGCGTCTTGCCTTTTGTCGGCCTGATCATCTTGGGGGCTGTGCTTTGCATTATATTCCCACAGATTATCACCTGGCTGCCAACCTTGATCTTTTCGCGCTGATCGCGCGGGAAGTTGACGAAAATCCGTGAGTATAAAGGGAGATCGGAAATGAAAACTACTATTAGCAATAAGGTTGCCGCGTTGAGCATTGCAGGGGCCGTAATACTTACGGCAAGCATTGCACTTGCCGATGATCCGGTGACGATCCAGATGACCACCACGTGGCCCGAAGGGATTAATCTGATCGAGGGAGACAAGCACTTTGCTGAACTGGTCAACAAGTTGGGCGAAGGCTCGATCAGCATAGATTTTTTTCCCGGAAATACCATAGTTCCCTCAACACAGGTCTTTGACGCAGTGCGATCCGGCGCGACACAGGCCGCCGCAGACTGGCCAGGATACTGGGCGGGCACAAATACAGCGTTCTCGCTTTTGGGGTCGTTTCCGATGTTGTTCACGGCACAGGACTATGTCCTGTGGATCAATGAATGGGGCGGTGCCGAGATGTTCGATGAAGCCTATGGCAAGTACGACATCAAATATCTGCCCTACGCTGTCATCTCGACTGAATCAGGCCTACGCTCGACAAAGCCGCTGGAATCGCTTGATGATCTGAATGGCAAACGTTTGCGGATGTCAGGCCGTGCACAGGGTGCCATTCTCGCCGAACTTGGTGGCGCACAGGTGATGCTGCCCGGCTCGGAAGTCTATCAGTCGTTGGAGCGCGGTGTCGTAGATGCCGCTGAATTTTCTTCACCCAGCACTGACTTTGGCATGGGGTTTCAAGAAGTGACAAAGCACTGGATGGCACCAGGCTGGCATCAACCCGGTTCAGTTGCAGGCGTTATGATTGCCCAAAAAGTCTGGGATGATCTTTCAGATCAGCAGAAGTTTATTATGGAGACTGCAGCACAGGCCACCATGAACTGGTCCATCGGCTATTACGAACGCACTTCGGCAGAGGCCACCAAAGCGTTCACCGACGCTGGCGTAACCGTCTCGACCCTGAGCGATGAAGAAATGACGGCTGAGCAACTGTACGCCCTTTTCAGGATACGCGAGCTAAAAGCCAGGTCAAAATGACCCTTTGAATAATGTGTCGAGAGGTGATGCGTTCTGGGCAGTCACGGCATGGGAGGTCGTAGGGCGCTTCTGCCATCAACTGTTGTTATTCAAAGCTGCCTTCCCTCGCCAAGTCAGCCCCACCA
>LAZR01001780.1_pt1 | contig 13190 bp, 22 predicted proteins | sample 329461 | NCBI WGS metagenome assembly LAZR01 (sample SAMN03002196, study PRJNA259156) | marine sediment metagenome | biome: sea floor; feature: Hydrothermal impacted sediments; material: marine sediment; isolation source: Loki non-amplified sample from Loki's castle hydrothermal vent sediment ...
TCACGTCGAGCTCACGAACACGGCGGCGGCGGCCCTCATCGCTGAGTATCGATAATGCCGCGCGCCACCCGTCACTATCGACTTCGCATCCGCTCCGCCGATGATTCGTCGGACGCCCTGATTCTAACCTCCGTCCCGGGCGGGACCAATCCATACCTAACAGGTCCTCCGCAGGGTGACGGGCAGGAAATTGATCCGGCCACAGGCGAGAGCTCCATTGGGGCGTACACGATCGAGGCGGCGGATGTCAGTGAGATCATCACCGCCGCGCTGGTCGATGGCGACGGGCGCCAGACTCTCATTCAGCGCCGGGCCTACCTCGAGCTCTCCACTGACGTGGGGTCCACATTCCCCACGGTCCTGGTGCCCGGCTTCGTCAACGCCTATCGGCTTGTTACCCCAATGCGGTGGGCGTTCACGATCGGCGAGTCGCGGCGGATAGAGTACACGCGGAAGGTCTGGGACCGCACGACCGACAACTTCGAGCAGGCGACCTGCCTGATCGGTGGGCCCTTCAGGGGCGACTGGGGCCCCATTGCCGGGCGCGGCGATGGCTGGCGCTTCGAAGTCATAGACACCGATGCCACCACCGTGACGCTCCGGGTCCTCTTCGGCTGGTTCCCGATCGACGGATCGACGCCGGGCTACCAATTCGGCATCACACCGTATGCCCGGATCCGCGCGAACAACCTCGCCAGTGCCGAAGAAGTGCTCATCGAAACTGCCGCCAATACCGCCACCTATCCTGGGATCGTCGTGCTTGTGGAGACGGAAAATGGGACGGAGGTCGATCGGTTTACAGCACTCGCCCAAGAACTGGGGCCGCAGTTGTCGCATGTAATCTTGCTTAACGATGACATCAAGCTGTTGCGAGCCGGGACGGCATGGGGCGGTACTCCGCCAAGCAACGGCACGATCTTCCGCGTATATGCCTGGCGAACCACGATTGGCGAGGACAACCCGCTGCATATCTACAAGCACCCGATCGACATCCTGACCGATCTCTGGGATGAAACTGGAATCGCCTACGACAGCACGGAGGCCACCACCGTCCGCGAATTGCTCGGGGACAATAACCGGCTCAGACTGCGGATTAGGGAACCCTGGGTCCTCCGCGACGTCGAGCAGATGATCGGCGGATTGTTTGGCGTTGTCACCCGTGTCGGGACAGACGGTGAGTTGGAGTTGATCACGACCCGTATTCGCGGCGTTGCGGCACCAAGCAGTTTGTACGACGACGACGACCTCCGTTCGCCCGACACGGTGATCTTTGAGGTCGACGAGTCGACTATTTACAACAACGTCACGGTCGAGCAGCTCCAGTTTCGGCAGTGGGGAGCTGGGATGGGCGACCGACCCGCCGACGACATCGTGGCCCAGCGCCGCGTGCAGTTTTTTGACCTGGATTCCGACGGCGACGGGACGCCGGACAGCGACACGTTTGGCGTCCGGGAGTTGCGCTTCACCGTGCCCGGCACCGTGTTGAGCAGCGTGTCGGGTTGGGGGCTCGGCGACGTTTACTTCGAGAAAGGCTTAGCTACGGAAGTCTTTGAGCGGTTTGGGCGGGGTGGTGTGTACGGCACAGTGGCAGCCCTTCCCGCAATCACCGAAAAGGTGGGGCAAGAGATCCGGCTTGACGTCTCCCATCTTCCGAACGCCGGCGTTCGGGGCGGCGAGCGCATCATGCAAATCGTTCGCCGAACCGAAACCCCTTCCGGACCCTCGTTGTTGCTGTTGGATTCGGGCCCCAATTCCCAGTTCGCCACAGCCCCGACCTTCAGCCTCGCTGCCGGGGCGGCGGATGGTCGGAAGTACGTCGACATCACCGTCACGAACGCGGCAGCGTTGAACACGGCGGGCGCATGGCTGCGTGTCGAGTGGGATGTGGCTGGCAGCGAGCCAAGCGCTGGGAGTGTCTTGACGCAGTATATGGCGGGCAAGATCCCAACCAGCTTCACAACGCCGGCTGTGGATGCGGGGAGTCACATCTGGATGCGGATGCAGGCGTTCATCCCAGGCAAGCGCCCGACGGCCTACACAGCCTGGCAGGATGTTGACCTGACGGACCTCACGGCGCCCAGCAACTTGAGCCGAAGCGCGGGCAGCGATCCCGCGCGGATCACCATCACCTTCACACCGGGTGAGTCGGACATCCCGCTCGAGGTGTTCCAGCGACCGCAGGGCGATCCTGCGAATGAAGCGGTCGTTGTGGACCGTCTGCCGCCGGGATCGGATCGGGTTACCCTGACGCTTGAGCCCGGTAGTAGTTACACCATCGGCATCCGGTATCGCGAGCAGGCTGATTTCAGTGGTGTGTCCAGCACCACTGAAATCAGCTTCACTGTTGCCGGGAGCCCTGACACCTTGCCGGCACCCACTCAAGTCTTCGCCTTGGGAACTAAGTGGTCGGTTGGCTCGCTCGGTGGCGTTTGGCCTGACGATACTGCGGACCATTATGCCGTTGGGCTGCGGGTCCGTTCTGCCATCGAAGAGGGCTTCGTCGAGTTCGAGATGGCGAGGGAGACAGCCGTCGGAAGCGGGACGCCGGGGAGCTACAGCCTACTGGAGAGGCGGTCAGTCATCGGGGTGGATGAGACCTACATTTTCACGGTGGGTGTGGCACTGGACGGCAAGTTGCGCTACCTGCGGGCGCGGCACGCGCGAGTGGGTGCCACCGCCTCCGCGTATACAACCGTGGTCAACGTCATGCCCGGCGACATTCTGTCGCCGCCCCCGCCTGTCAACCCGATCGAAATCACCGGCGTCGTTCCGGTCACACTCGGCGGCACAGAGATAGCCGATCCGACCCTTGGTGTGCTGTTGGTCGGTGCGGGATCGAGCGCAATGACCCAGCTCGCCCCTGGTGCGGCAGGTGGTTACGCCCGCTCCAGTGGCTCCGCGTGGGTGCGCAGTAGTGGCGTGGCCGCGGCAGATCTCACCGGCACCGTCGCCAGTGCCCGCCTGTCCGGCGTCTACTCCGGTATCACCGGCCTCGGTACACAAGCCCAAGCCCTCGACATGGGGACGAACAACATCACCAACGTCGGGACGATTACGTCGAGCGGCATGAGTATCGAGAGCGGCAGTCCCGTCATCACGCTCAAGGACACCAATAATGTTTTAGGTGACGTAGCCTATAGCTCTTATATAAGAGGTACAGACTCCGCTGACGCCCAAGCATGGTGGTTAGGTGATGGCCAAAGTGGCGTGAAACAGGCTTCTTTCTGGGCCACAACAGGGTACGCACTCGGACTCTACAGCAACGATACTCTTGTTCTTATGTTGTCGGACAGTAGCACACTCGCCACCTTCTCGGGTGCCGTCTCAATGGGTGCGCTCACAGCCGCGACGGGAACGTTCAGTGGTGACGTTATTCTCACAGGCAATCAGGAAGTCCGACGGAACGCCACGAATGGATACCTGATTCTCGCGGGAGGTAATGCCGGCAACGACGGCGGGAACATCCTCCTTCACGGCAGCACAGAGACCAATGCTAAGGACATCCAATTCCGTTCAGGTGGTTCTGACGTGGGACGTTGGGACGACAGCGAAAGCTTGTGGATTTTTGGCGGTTCGGTCTCAATGGGAGCACTCACGGCGAGTGGGATAGTTCACGCACAAGGCGGCAGGCTTGAGGTCGGCACAGCGGCCTCGGGCGGGCTCAACAACCTACAACTATGGGACGCAGGGACATACTTTCGTATCCAATCTTTTGAAGGTTTGCCGCTCGTCATTAACTCGCTTGGCAACAATGTCTTAATCGGCACCACAACAGACGCAGGATTCAAGCTTGACGTAAACGGTACGGCACGGACGGGTGCGCTCACAGTCACCGGCAAAATCAACACCTCTGTTAACTCTGATTTCTTAGATGCTTCTGGCACGAGCACCAGCGCACGCGCCATGAAGATCGCCAATACCACGGGCTTCGTGATCTTCGGCGTTGAGTCTAGCGCCGGTGGGAACATGATGGCGGGGAGCACAGGTTACGCTACCGTTCTTACCACAGTTGGTGCCACTGTGCTTCAGTTGGGTGGGAACCAAACGCTGGCCTGTACGTTCGACGGTGCCGACACCATCCTCGCTGGCGACCTCACCATCGGCTCCCTCGGCACGTTCGACTCCACCTCTGCCCCTAGTACGGACTTCATCCTGCGCTACAACGGTTCCAAGTGGGTCTCGGCCTACCTGCATACGCAGTTCTTTGCCGGCGACGGAGTCTCTCAAATCAACGGTGATGGCACTACGTCAGCGTTCGTTTATTCGAATCCGTCACTTTCAGGTGCGCCGAGCCCTAATCCGTCCGTAGCCCCGGTCATCACGGCGTCCCATAAGTCGATTAAGATCGACATGAGCGCGTACACGCTCGGCGCAACTGAGACTTTCGTGCTCGAATACTCGATTGATGGGGGGGCATACACAGGGAACGCCATTGTTTCGACGGGCACACAGGTCGTCCACGCCACACTGACACCGGGCAGTACCTACGCGTACAAATACAAAATCCGTGGGGGCACGGCCACGCCGTTCAGCCCCGCCTCTTCGGCAATCAATCCGCTGAACGATTCGAGTGCGCAGACGTTTGGGATCGTGTTGGCTGCCCAGGTGGTTGCAACCAACCTTGCGGCAATCAGTGCGGACATCGGGATCATCACCGCCGGGCAGATGCGCGATAGCACGAACGTGTACGGGATCAACCTTGGCGGAGCTGGAGGGATTCCGGGTGGATGGAACGCCGGGATCAACTTCGAGAACACCGCCGTCGACGGGATGAATCGGTACGTCAACTTCTACGAGGGCGCGTCGGGCGGACTCGACTCCTTCATCAAACACGAGCTGTTCGACCTCAAGCACGATGGGACGGCGCTCTTCCAGGGCCAGCTCGACATCACATCTGCGCAGGTGGTGCAAACGCTCGCCAACTTCCACATCGTACTCCGCGATCCAGATGTCGCGCACGGGATGACCAGTTTAGTCGACACCGACGTGCTCGGGACGATCGGATTTCAGGGTAGCCTGGTAGGCGGTCTGAATATTCTTGGCTTTCATGACGACGCCGATGGTCCGGCATTGCTGCTGCAGGGGGTGCATGCCGATGCCTCACCGACTAGCTGTGTTGACATCGAGTGTTGGGTAAAGAGCGGGACAACCCGAATAGCGCCCACGGGTAATGTGATGATGTTCCGTGTGAGGGCTGGACAAACAAACAAGCTCACGTTTTCCAGCGATGGCGACATGGGCATCAGCGGGAAGTTTTACCCTGGAGGTCTTGTCGATCTTGCGGACGATCTTGAGTTTGCGGAGCGCACGATTGCCCTAAGTGCCGGGGCGAACAACAACCTTGATACGGGTACGGTGACCATCCAACGCCTACAGTCGGCGGGCGGCGTGGCGAATATCACGGGCCTCGCCGGGGGCCGTGCCGGACGGGTAGTCATGCTCTACAACTACAGCTCGAACACGATCACCCTGAACCACAACAACGGTGGCTCACTCTCAGCCAACAGGATGATATTGCCGGGTGAAGCCAATATCGTACTCACTCAGGGCAGCGGGGCGACACTTGTGTATGACACCGCAGTAAGCCGTTGGCGCTGTGTGTCGAAGGCGGTTTAACAAAGGAGAACGACCCATGTCACAACCTACACGGACCACCATCACCTACGATGCCGAGGGCCAGGTTACCGGCGTCGATCACCAGAGTATACGCAGCGGCACCGCGGACTATGGTGACGGTCCCGAACCGGCAGAGCCCAAGAGGTCCAACGACCAACTACCTGCCGCCCACATCAGCACGGCGACAAAAACGGCCGCGAAGAAATTTCTCGATGCTTTTGAAATCGACATAGCCGCCGAACGGCAACGCATTGCCGACCACCTGAAAGCGGAAGCGGATCGGGCGGCAGCCTCGGCGGCCGAAGCTGCGGCACGTGCTGCGGAATAGGAGACCATCATGCGAAAGACCACCAAGAAAAAGACGGCGCGTCGGAAGCCCGACCCTCGCACCACAGTCAAACTCGGGATCGGGGATCGCCTCGTGTTACAGCGGGTCGTGCGCGAGCGGACGCGAGGCAACTTGGCGCTGATCCGCATTGCGCAGGAGATGCTGCAACGCCTGGGGATCGATGCCGCCGAAGCCCGCCGGATCAATTTGCGGTCGAACAACGGTGCCGTGCAGTGGGATCTCGCCCAGGCCACAGACAAGGCCCTGCGGTTCGATCCATTTGAAATCGGCCTCATCAAAAAGAGTCTTCTGGCGATGTCCACGGAGGGCGTTCTCACTGTTGAGGATCTCAGCGTCTGTCGGAAGTTCATCCCCGACGAGCTGGCGGCGGCCGTGAAGGAGAAGACCCATGCCGACACCGACTAACGGCTTCTACCGGATCGCTACCTACGTGATGGCGGGGATTGTGGTCACGGGGATCACGGCGTGGTTGACCTTCGCGCAAGACAAAGTCACGAGAGGCGAGTTGACGCAAGCCCGGGGCGAGGACCGGCAATACGTCCAAGAGTTGAAGGGCACGGTCGACCGTCTCGACGTAACGGTGCGCAATCTCAGTGAGGCGGTGGTCCGGCTTAATACAATCCTGGAGACACGATGAAACACGTTGAGGCGCAGACACAGAAGATCCGGGCCATACCGGCCAAGAAGCAATCGAAGAAGGCATGGCAAACCCTGACCGGCGCGCTTGTGGTGATCGCCGGCTTTGCACTCCCCAAGGTCGTTCCAGAGTTCCCACTCTGGTTTGCGATGGGTGTTGTGGGGTTCGGGTTTTTCATCGCATCCAAGGAGTACGTCACCAACTACCTGGGATTCATCCCGGCGGCAATCCGTGACGTGCTCGAGGCAATCAAGGGGAACGGCAAGAAGTGATTACCACACAGCTGGGTCGTTACATCTACAGCCCTAACATGGGCACGTTCGGATTCCTGCAGGTCGGCGACTGGCGTTGTGACAGTGTAGAGGAGATCTGGAAAAACAACCAGAAGAACATATCTTGTATTCCAGTGGGCACGTACCCGCTACGTCGCGCGATCCACCACATCTCGACGCCGGATCCAGACGATGACTACGATTGCTACGAGATTGTTGACGTTCCCAACCGTTCAGCGATTCACCTCCACATCGCCCAAGCTATTCGGGACCTATTGGGCTGCGTCGGTATGGGTAGCCGTCACGGGATCCTCAGGGGTGAGTGGGCGGTCATGGAGGCCCGCAAGACCTTTGCCGAGTACATGGAGCGTATGCACGCGCTCGAGCGGCAGGACAGTGACCTCTGGATCGCGATCGGGAACGTGACCGCTGACGGTGGGGTGCTTTCGGCCTAGTCGTCTGGCTCCCCGATCTCCCTGGGCTGGGGTCGCTCGTGGAGTGCCTCTTGCCCGATTTCTTCCACCGCTGATGTTGTACGGCGCTGCTCATCGAGGATGTTGTCGAGGCGTCGTTTGATGCCGAAGATGGCGAACGGCAGGAAGAGCCACAGGACCATCGTCATCATCGCGAAGGTGCCGAGGATAAAGAGCATTGTACGCAGGCCGTCACCGGTCTCCTGCATCACAGGTCAGTCCTTCCGGAAGATTAAAAAGAACATATTCTTGTCGCCCAAGAGCACGCGCGCGGTCTCCCCGGCCACAATTCGGTCGAGTGTCCATTCATCTTGCGCTGTCTTATTGATGAGCTTCTCAAGATCAGATGCCGTAAGTCGGCCATGTACAAAAGATTTCTGCTTCTTCTCGATGACCCTGTAAGTCGGCACGGGTCCTCCTTGCAGCCTAGCGTCCAGTTAACACCCCTAGTAGCTCCGATTCGAGCGTGCCCTTGGCATAGCATCGCGTACCGCTGTCTTGGAATTCGTCGTTCCCGCCGGTATTGAACGATATGGACTCATTGAGACTCGAACCATCAGCAAAGCGGTGGTTTTTTGAGAGTACATACCGGGTATTAACGGTGACCGTGGTATGGTCCCGCCCGGTTGCTTCTAGGACAATGTTGATACGGCCTTCTAGGTCCATCGTCCGCGTCACCGTATAGACTGCTTTCTTCATGACTATCTCGTAGACGCTGCGGGCGCGAGCGGCGGGGAACTCGTAGTGCCGTTGCTCTGCCCCGGCTGTCTGCTGCACGGTGCTCTGCAACATCCCACAGTCTACGTAGGCCTCGGGATCGCCGTTGTAGCTAAGGTTGATGAGGTTGGGGCGGTCCACCGTATTGATGACGAAGAAGGATTTCCCCAGCCGTGGTATTATCTGAACCCACGCCGTATCCACCGGCACTGGTAAGGTCGCTGAGTTTGAAACTGTCGGCGGAGCGACTGGTGCTGTGTAGTTGAGTTCGCCGGTGGCACACCCCAAAAGGAGCGGCAACAAGACGGCAACTCGTGGAATAGTTTTCATAAAACCTCCTTCATTTTACTCAGGCCAGCGGCACACCTCCCCCACTTAGATATAACCAACTGCCCGTTGGTTACATCTGACTTCATGAAACTCACGTTAAACCTCCTTTATTTTTGTAACCAACTACCCATCGGATGCATCTAGTGAATCAAGCGGAGATGTCTCCGGCAGCTTGTATATCTGAAATGCCACGGCCCATCTCCCCTTCTCCGAACACTAGCCATCCTGCCCAGACCTCCAACACCTCAGCGAGTGCTTGTGCTTCTTCCCAGGTTCGCGGCCTTGCACTCTTCTTGAGCCAGCGGCCGATCGTCGTGGTGTCGCGTTTCTTTACACCGGATACCTCGGCCACCCTGGCTGCAATCACATCCAGATCGAGATCGCAGTCGTATTTCAGCTCGTAAGCCTTCCTTGCCTTCCGCAGCCTCTTGTTGAATCCCCGTATTCCGTCAGTCATCGCAGTGTATAGGGTTTGGAGTCTTGACAACGGCGTTGAACGCAGCTAACGTGCTTCTCCTGTGGTATGTGCGTTGAACGCACACCAGAACCTTGGAAGGTAGCACGCGATGGAGAAGACGGACAAGAGGATCCCAGCAGCAAGAGTAGCCCGGATACTCGGCGTGAGCCGGGACACGGCCATTCGGATGATTCAGCGGGGAGACCTCAAGGGCGATCAGACCTTGACCCGTTGGTGGGCGACTCAACAAAGCGTGGACCGCTACCTCGCCCAACAGCAAGAAGCCGCCGCTTCCTGACCCATGATTGCCGTGGCCGCAGACCCGTCAGAATCCCCACATGTCCGTGTAACCCGCCGTGTACGCCGTGTAAACCGTTTCCTACAGGACATCCTACACTGGCGCCAAGCGCGGCCCTCAGAGCGGCCTGATTGCTGCGACTACTGTGGTCGTCATTTCGCGGGTAGCCGTTTGAGTAAGCGGTTCTGCTCGGACATGTGCCGGTATCGGTGGCACAATCGGAAACGGCACGCCCATGTCTGAGGGTAAGCGCCTCGGGCCGCCGGCACCGCACCCACCTCCCGCTCCACCGTTGAGCCAGGACACCGGCGTGGAGATCCGCGAGGATGGGTCGTTCGAACGTCGCCCCAAAAAGTTTCTTTGGCCGTGCCCCACGTGTCGTCGTATGCGTCACCGCCATTGGTGGAACCGCCGCTGGCTTCCTCTCTACTGCTTGAGATGCCGGTTCAAAGATTGGCTCGCTCAAGTGTTGGGCTCCTGACATGCTGACCACGATAGAGCCTGACCGTGCTGTTTGGCGGTGGCGTAGGTCACCATGACGCTCGATCCGTTCTCCCTCGCTCTCGGCTTCGTTGCCGCCTACGTGATTTCAACCGTGATGTTCATCGTGCTGTGCGTGATGGATCTGCGGCAGGCGAAGAAGGAACGGGATCGGGAACTGGATCGGCTGCTCGCCGAGGTGGGGGTCGCGTGTATCGAACGCCCAATAAATGTGAGGACGAACTGACAATGGAATTGCGAACCGAATACCTAGATGCGACGGCCTTGGTTGCTTGGCTAACACATCATATCGACTCCGACATTTCCAATGCCGCCCACTGCCGACTCACTGAGCGTATCCACCGAACGATGGATGACGAAGGGCGGATACCTGTACGCGTGGGGCGGCATAGTCCTAGTCAGCCTTTCGTCACACACACCCCATGATGACCGACTTAACCGGCGAATCCCCCGCCAGCCACGAGGGCACCTACCTCGAACCAGACGAGAGGGACGACGAGGTTCTGACGATGACGCGCCGGCAACTGCGGATCATCATACGTGGGTTTCTCGATCTCGCGTTGCCACCTGTTGAGCAACTGATCGAGCACCGCATCAACAACGCCCTGAGACTTTACGTCCGCCTGGACAACATCACCCCGGAGGAAATTGCCCGATGACCCGCAAAGAACCGACGCCACCACCGGCCGGGGCAGTGAAACCACCTCCGCCGCCTGCACCGCCCAGCGCTCAAGCCGGGACAGCCGTCACCAAGATGGAGCCCGAGGAGAATTCTAAACTCCTGGACATGGCGAAGACCCCGCAGGAACGGGCGTTCGCCTTCGACCAACTGACGCGGCGCCGGCAAGAACAGATGGTGCGCCGTGCCGCGCAGGAAATCGCGCTGATGAGTTGGGGGAAAGACTTGAGCCAAGCTGCTCGAGCGGCCGTCGCGTTCTTCGCGTATGAGTGCGGCACCAATCCCGTCACCCACTGGATCGTGCTCGGCGGCAATCTCTACGATACGTCTCTGTTGTGGTTCGATCTCGCCACAAGCCAGCCTGACTACGAAGGGTACGAGGCTCGCCACATCAACGACGACGACAGGCTTGATGACGCAAGCCGCGCCGAGCGACGAAGTCTCCGTGCGAAGTACAACATCCCCGAAGACGTGAAGGGCGCTTGCATCGTCACGATCTGGAAGCGGCTCGCTTCTGGACAGATCCGCGCATTCACGGGAGTGAACCACGCCGGCAACCGTATGGGGTTCAACGCCCGCAAAGGTGCCGCGGGTCTGATCAAAGATCCGATCGGTGAACAGGACCCCGGCAAGACAGCAGAGACCCGAGCCTTCCGTCGTGCGGCGAAACGTTGTTGGCCGATCTGGAGATTCAAGCGCGACATCCCGGAAAACGAGGGACTGAATGTTGAAGAGTTGGCACGCGGGGAGATCAACGAGCTGCTCACCGCCGAGGGTGCGGAAGCGAGCAAGGCCCAACCCGGGAAGCTCGACAACGTTGCCCACTACATACCAGTGCCCGGCGCTGACGGGTTGCAGATACGGACAACTGAGGGCGACCGCCTACCAGTCGAATCTCTCAAAGCCATCGAGCACGGCTATCCCGGAGGGGGGAAAATCGAAACGGTAGAGGGTTTGGGTTCCGCTGGCGGTGCGTTTGAGTTGATCAATGAGGTCTTGCTCATCTGTGATGGCTGTGGGAATCACGACTCGATTGCGGACCCGACGGACCTGCATCCCACGCCCGAATGCTCGGGAGGATGTGGCGAACGGATGCGTCCCATGACGGCGGAAGAAATCCACGAGCGTAAGATCCGCCAGGAAGACGCGGAGATGGTGAAGGAATAGCAAACGGGAGCACCGCGCCCACGCCAGCGAACAAACGAGCTGGCGGTTCACAAGGCCCGGATTGGCCGACTGCATACGCGACCAACTCGGTGGCGCGGTGCTCCCAACTGAAAGTGCTGCACGGGTGGCCCATGTGGGGTCACTGCTCAGCCGGTAGAGTGGTTTGCGGGTTCGAATCCCGCCTGCTGGAAGCAGAAGTATGTGGGTTCAATGCCCTCCCACTTGTGCAGCATCATACGAGGATGGAGTGAGAAATGGGAACGGAATCAGCGACCGAGCAATGCGGAAAGCACGCCAACCTTCGATATACGTGGCCAGGGAAAGACGAATCGCTCATCTGCGTTGAGTGTGCCGAGAAGCTCACAGCCGTGGCGAATGCCATAGGAATGCATTTACAGCTTATCCCGATCACGTCACGTGATGTCGTGGACCCACTGAATTGGCCGACCTGTCCGCAAGTGCCGGAACGCAAACCCCGGTGAAGACCCCGTGAAGCGCACGCCGCTCCGTTCCCGCTCTCAACTCAAGCGGCACACACCGCTCCGCAACCGCGGCGGCACGTCGTTCAAACTCTCGCCGGACGGCAAGGCAATGTGGAAGTGGCTCGGCCAGCTCGTCAAAGAACGGTTGCCATGCGATGGGTGTGGTCGAATCGCTTGGCTCTCCCGGTGTCACCTACTGGCTAGAAGTCGGGGCGGTCGAGTGGGCGACAACATCGCACTCCTGTGCGAAGACACACCGTGTATTCCAGGATGTCACCCACGCCAAGAAAAAAACACAGACCAGTTCATCGAGGCGACCGGCGTCAATCTCTATGCTAAAGCGCGCGGACACACCGCTCGGTGGCGGAAGGAGACGACTCATTATGGCTCGTAACTATGCCCGGTTACTCATCAGCCCCGAGTTTCTACATGAGATTCTCGACCTTCCCGCCGATGTGTGGATCGTCGGTGTAAAACCGACCGGCGAACTCCCCGCGCCGTGGGACCCGATTGGACTGTGGATTGAGGGCGATCGGTTTCCAGAAGTCATAGGGGGCTCCCTCCCTCCCGAAGTGAGACCGACCCTGACGGCGTACACGCAGCGCGTGGCCAAAATGAACCACGAGACATTGATGGTGAAGGAAAAACCTGATGGGTGAGCGCGTCCGTCCGTTTGCGAATGGCGATGAGTTCTTCGACTGGAAGCAGCGCAACTGTCAACGCTGCACGCTCAGATGGCGAGCGGGGCAGGGTTACCAGTGCGATCTCGAATGCGCCCTCGACTATGCCTACGGGGACAATGGAATGGTGACGGAGACAATCGGCAAGCGTCTCAAGTTTGACCAGCTCTACGTGGCTGCGCATTGCCCAGAGCGTGTGTTAGAGGGGGCGAATGTTGACTCCGCTCAGTGAGCGCCAGGGCGAGGTTCTGCGCTTCATCGTCGCGTACCGGGAGCGCGAATCGATCGCACCGACTTTGCGGGAGATTTCTGAGGCGGTCGGTGTGCCTGTCTATTACTCCCTCAACGCCCTTGAGCGCAAAGGCTACATCGTCCGGCAGTACAAGCAGCCCCGGGCGATAACCGTCCTCCATAACCCCGACCATCCGACCGTATGCCCGGCGTGCGAGCGGCCGTTTACTGTGGGCACCCCATGACCACCCAGCCCGATCTCTTCACGTCCCTAACACGGACGACGGATCCGGAGACTTCA
>LAZR01001781.1_pt1 | contig 13188 bp, 27 predicted proteins | sample 329461 | NCBI WGS metagenome assembly LAZR01 (sample SAMN03002196, study PRJNA259156) | marine sediment metagenome | biome: sea floor; feature: Hydrothermal impacted sediments; material: marine sediment; isolation source: Loki non-amplified sample from Loki's castle hydrothermal vent sediment ...
ACATATCATCTTTAATTTCAAATTGTGTTTTGGCAATTCTGTTTAGCCAATCTGGTATAATATGATCTACAAGTTTATTGTCATCCAAGCGTTTTTCTTGCTCCCAAATAACAATGGGAGTGATCACAACGATTATCTTGTCTTGAACGTCAATCCCAAAGTAAAAATCAGACGGTTTAAGATTTAATTTATAAGCAATGTCAAGGACTTCATTGAAGTCTAATTTTACTTCTGGAGTTTTCTGTAGTTCGCTACTTAGATCGACGATAAAATCATCTAAAAGGATTCCGGGACCATCATACTGTGGATTTCCGACAAGAAAACCACTAATAAACGCAACAGTCTCTTCGTATTTTTCACCCTGGTCTACAATATTAGCAAGAATCTGCTCTTCAAGATCGTGTTGTCTGTCTTCTGCTTCGCGGATCTCACGATCAGGAGCATTTGCCCGTAGATTTTCAAACTCCTCGTCGCTGATTTGTTTTTTATGAGGAATTTCCCCTAAGTCCATAGGCTTGTTCGATTCCGGTTTCCATGCCATCGCAATTCTCCTCCAAATAATCTCTTATATTATTACTGTTTCTTTGAATATTGTCAACATAATTTTTCTGAATAATCATATGTCGCCAGTACGCCATCTCGATAATTAATGATTTAGCATTCTTACGGGCTGATTTATTAGGCTTACATTTAGCAGGGTTATCCCAGGGCAACGAACCACAGACTCTGTATTGTTCCAGGATATTTTTTACAACTCTTTCATAAATTTCTCGTTTCTGTTCTCCGTTTAATGTAGGGAAACAAGAAATTTTACTCAATTCATTCTTAACATGCATCTTAACATGTATAGGAGCACAGCCCAATACATTATTGATAAAAGAAGCAGCAATAGCAGTGTTTCTATTTTTACCGTTCCATCCATATACTTGAGGAATAATGTGCTCTCTTGTAGCCGACCAAGCAGTCCTTAAAGATGTTATATGACAATCTTCATTAGTATACCAGCATCTTAAATGTCCGATTTTTTCGGCCAGTTTTGATATCTGTCGGGTCGCCTTAGGTCCGGGCACCCCAGGAGGTCCTTTTTTCTTCTTTTTAGTTTTACCGATTTTATTAACAAGTTTTTGATCCGTGATTATTTCGTGCTTATTTTGGGCTTCGATCAACATTCTTTTCCGTGCGCGAGAGACTCTTCCATTAGTTGCCAAGTCGTGAAAAAATCCACTGTGAATCAATTTTTTCTGTGGATCAGTTAACTTGGACCAAACTATTATGACCGATTCTTTCCTGACCTCAGTATCTTCCGGAAGATAATCAAACTGTTCATGATGGATTAACCTCTTTTGTGGATCGGTCAATCTGCTCCAGAAACACGCCAAACTGGCATAATCTATGACCATATCTGCGTATCCAGATCGCACACTCATTGAATATCCTCCTTTCTTTACTTTAGCACAGAACCGGATTTTGTCAAGAAAAAAGGATGGTGCAAATAGTTAAACTACTTGCACCATCCATACAAGGGAGATTTTAAGTGGTATTTTACATACTCATCATACCAGGGTTTGGTCCCTGATTATTATCATCTTCTGGAAGTTCGCCTACCATTGCTTCGGTAGTAATAAGGAGACCAGCTACGGATGCTGCGTCTTGTAATGCTGAACGCACTACTAATTTTGGATCAACGATGCCTGCTTCGAACATATCACAATACTTACCGTTTTGTGCATCATAACCATATGTATCGGCAAACCCGCTCAAGCGACTTAAAACAACAGCACCGTCTTCACCTGCGTTGTCAACAATCTGTCGAGCAGGAGCTTCAAGTGCTTTTCTAATAATCTTAACACCTACTCGCTGATCATCATTTTCTACTTTGACATCATCAAGGACTGACATAGAACGAAATAGAGCAATGCCGCCGCCAAGAACAATACCTTCTTCTACAGCAGCTCGTGTAGAGCTAAGAGCATCTTCGATTCTATCTTTGCGTTCTCTTACTTCCATTTCAGACATACCGCCGATTTTAACTACTGCGACACCGCCTGTAAGTTTAGCAAGGCGTCCGCGGAGTTTATCTCTTTCATAATCAGAATCTGTGTCTTCGATAAACATTTCAAGCTGATGAACGCGACCCTGAATAGCTTCAATATCTCCAGCGCCATCAATTATTGTTGTAGTATCTTTATCGATTGTAACTTTCTTAGCAGTGCCAAGCATGTCAAGAGTCGTATTTTCAAGTTTGACGCCAAGTTCATCGCATACTACTTGCCCACCAGTAAGGACAGCAAGATCCTGGAGCATATTTTTTCTACTATCGCCAAATCCAGGAGCCTTAACGGCACATCCGCTTAATGATCCTTTCATAACATTAATAATGAATGTAGCTAAAGCTTCGCCTTCCATATCTTCGGCAATAACTAATAGTGGTTTCTGTGTCTGAACAACAGCTTCAAAGATTGGAAGCATTGTTTGAAGATTTGAAATTTTCTTGTCGAAAAGAAGAATATAAGGATCTTCCAGTTCGGCAATCATTTTCTCGCGATTAGTTGAAAAATACGGACTAATATAACCACGGTCAAATTGCATACCCTCGACTACTTCGAGTTCGGTTTTCATATTTTTTGCTTCTTCGACGGTGATAACACCCTTTTTACCAACCTGCTTCATTGCTTCGGAAATCATATCACCTATATCTTTTTCGCCGTTGGCACTGATAGTTCCAACTTGCGCGATTTCTTCATCCGACGTGACATCACGCTTAACAGTATCAAGATGATCAACAACTGCTATTACAGCAGCATCAATACCACGTTTCAAATCCATTGGATTCATTCCTGCGGCTACTGCTTTACATCCCTCGCGCACAATAACCTGTGCTAAAACAGTCGCAGTCGTAGTGCCATCTCCAGCATCATCATTCTGTCTATTAGCAACTTCTTTTACCATTTGCGCGCCCATATTTTCAAAATTATCAGCGAGCTCAATTTCTTTAGCAACAGTCACACCATCTTTTGTGATTCTTGGGGAACCGAAAGATTTGCCAAGAACTACATTGCGTCCTTTGGGCCCGAGCGTAACCCGAACAGCATCAGCTAAAATATCTACGCCCTTTAACATTTTAGTGCGGGCATCAACACCAAAACGAACTTCTTTCTTTGCCATATTGATCTATTCCTTTATTTTAAAATTCCAATAATTTATATTAGCGACAATGTTGAATAACAGCCCAATCTAATTTATCTATAGCGGATCTTAAATATTCTCCAGCATTGTCATAAACATTTCTCTTCTTATTAAGTTCTAATAATTCACCCTGTATTCGACGAATTTCTTGTTCAAAATCTTTTTTGTTTATTGTATATTTTGCCTTTATTTTAAAATTCCAATAATATCATCTTCGGTTATAATAAGTAACTCTTCATTATCGATAGTGACTTCGTCACCTGACCATTTACCAAAAACAACACGGTCTCCTTCACTTACATGCATAGGATTTCTCTCTCCTTTTTCATTGAAAGCTCCTGGACCGGCTGCTAGAACAATGCCTTCCATTGGTTTTTCTTGGGCTATGTCGGGAATGTAAAGTCCGCCTGAAGTTTTTTCGTCTTTCTCAACTCTTCGCACGACGACGCGATTACCGAGTGGTCTTAGTTCCATGTTATGATATCCTCTTAGGTCTATAAGAGTATAATAAAGGATATCATAATACTTGTCAATTAAATATTCTAAATTTTTGTAAAATAATAGATATTAAGATACGTGTTCAACAAAACCTTCTTCAAGAAGCACATGATTGATATCGATAATAAATCCATCAGCATTACGTATAACATAAAGTTTACCAAGCAGTCTACCATATTTACCTGTGTTATCCATTTCTGTTTTGATATAAACAAAAGAATCTGGTGTAGCAAGCAATTCTTCCAACCGAGCCTTAGCAGCGCGTGCTAGTGTTTTCGTCTCATCTGTTCCGCCACGCAATTCATAAGTGTCGATATTAAGAAACCGTATTCTTTTACGGGCACTTAGGTAAAAACCTAAATCGATCATTACATCGACGGTGTCACCATCGATTACTCTGATAACTTCTTTAATACGGTATGTATAATCTGGGATATTAAGTTCTAAAACCATTGTATTTCCTTCTTTGTAGTATAATTTTATTTATTGGATATCAATGGTCATTAAAAATGTGTTTTAATAATTATCTACAATCTATTATTTTTTTAACAGTTCTACGAGTCCCAATATCGGTGCTATTATCCAAATTAGCGGCCATACAAAAAATGATACTAAAATACACAATTTCATTTGTTTCTTGTTTACTTTATATTCTAAGAAATCTTTAACCATATACGCAGTAAACCATCCAGCCATCAAATATGAAATGACAAGTACAAGCACAATGAATCCACTAAAAAACATTATATCAATCCTTTCTTATTCTCCATATCTCAAATCTAAAACTTCAAAGTATTTTTCTCCTGCGGGAGTATGCACAATAAATGAATCTCCAATCTTTTTTCCGATCAGCGTGCGGCCTATTGGACTTGTATTAGAGATCCGTCCTTTTGAAAGATCTGCTTCAACTTCTCCTACGATTTGATATACTCTTTCTTCATCTGTTTCTTCATTTACAATAGTAACAGTTGCGCCAAACATAACTTTGTCGCTTTGTATAAGTGAGATGTCAATGATATTTGCATCAGCCAAGAGGGCACCAATTTCATTTATTCTTCCTTCGGCTAGAGATTGTTGCTCTCTCGCTGCGTGATATTCAGCATTCTCTTTAAGATCGCCGTGCTCTCTTGCAGTAGCAATCGCTCGTATAATAGCTGGACGTTGAACCGATTTCAAATCGCTCAATTCTTCTTCCAGTTTATCATGTCCTGCCTGTGTCATAGGTACTGTCATTTTCATTCCTTACCATAATAAATTGAAATGTCCTTTTAGAACTTTGGAGCACTTTGCTTTTTTGCCAGTTTGATGATCAACCACACGGTCATCATTAAAACGATAAGTTCTTATTTTGTCGCCGCGCATTCCTGATCCAGCTTGTTCTTTGCGCTCTTTACCTAATTTTCCCATTGCTTCATCGCGGGAAAGCTGATCAAGAATTTGATTTACAGCAGCAAATGCATCTCTTTTATTATTTTCTCTTTTTCTTCCTTGTCTTTCTTGTTTGGTTCCTGTTGGAATATGTATAACGCGACAGCAATTCTTGCTTCTGTTTCTATGCATACCGCCTTTTCCTGTCCCACTAAACCATTCAATCCTAAAATCATCTTCTTTACGTTTAAGATATTTGTCGTCAATTTTAAGATTTGAACTGGTAACCGAAACAGTTACCGTAGAAGTGTGAACCCTTCCGCGTTTTTCTGTAGGCGGAACTCTTTGAATTCTGTGACCGCCTGCTTCGTTTATTAAAGCTTTAAGATTGTTTCCTTCGATTTCTATTCGAATTTTATTTTCGGAGGTATGAAGACGCTTACTCTTTCAACCAAAATTCATAGCAAATCTTTCATAGGCTTCAGCCAGATCTGCAACAAATAGTCTACTATCCATACCGCCTTCTGCGGCTTTAATCTCGATTATCTTTTTCATCGTCTCTTCTCCTCACTAAAAGCTTTATTTAGTATGTCACAACAAAATGATTATCACTTTTTACAATGTAATGCGGGATTGGTTCACCAAATGTGCGATTCTCTATTTGTAATCCTAAAATTTCTTCTACAACTTCATCTACTACATAATATATTCGGCCCATATTACAACGACGTTGATTAGCAAGTTCGCGCAATACATCAATCCATTCAGAATAAGATTCTACTTCATCTCGTGCGGTTACAAACGTTCTAGCATCATTTATATTATCACAATGCCATACAATTTCTTCTCTTGCTTGTCCAACTTCTGGTATTCCATTATGTTCAGCAGATGCTGACGATACATACAATCCAATAAACAAAACGCTAAAAAGCGCAAGTAACATTTTTTTCATTTCAATTTCCTTTTAATAACGTGAATAGTATAACAACAAAAATAAGAAAAGTCAATACCCAACAAGAAACTCCGTGGTTCTTTCTATACCATGTTTCCACAAATCTCTAGCTTCTTCTGATGTTGGGCCCACACCAAGAATTTTAATATTCAAGCTCCATCCTATAAACAATAACGTTCTTTCTGAAGGAGTTGCTCCTTTTTTAATCTTATCGAAATCGTGATAATTTGTTGGGTTCATTATGAATTCGATATTAGTATTTCCATATGTATCTCTAGCATATTCCATAAGGAAGTTTCCAACTATTTCATTGTATCGACCTTCTGCTTTTGCCCCATCATTATCTAACACTTCTGGAAAATACAAATTTACAAATGACCAAACTAATTGGAGATCCGGTAACTGTTCCGTTCCTCTATCGCATCCATACGTCGCAAAAATACTGTCTTCGTTTATCTGCTCGATACAGTTTGCTAGGTCGGGCCACTCTGCAAGTTCAGGAACTTTTTTAATTAACCCAGGATATTTTTTAATGTTAAAAAACCCCTTATCATCCTCTCTCGGCGGATACGGCACATTGCAATTTGTGCGATAAGGATATGGTTTCAAATATATCTGCATTTTTTAATCTTCTTGTGATTGTTCTTTTTTGATCTTTCCCACTCTTCAATAAATTCTATGAGATGCTTCATACATGCATGACGATAACCATTAGGAGTGGGAGAACCACACATAGGCTTAGTTGTACATCCTTCAACATAACATTTAATTTCTTCGTCTTCTTGCATTTTCTTCTTTCTAAATAAAACCGCCGGTGGGCTGCTTCCTTCCGGTCCTGACCCACTGCCGACGGCGCCTGTCCAACAATGTTGACCCAGGCAAACTTATAAAAACTCATCTCTTACTTCAGTTAAAACTTCACCGAGCCAATTCGTTCCTAACCATGTCTCTCTATTTAAAGCTCGCGGATCTTTTGCCCTCAATCCAATACCCCAAATCTTATCATGTGGGCTGGCTTCTACTAATGTAGTTCCTGCGGTAGCAAGAAGTTTTTTCATAAGAGCAGGGTTTTGAGAAAACTTAGCAATAGATCCCATTTTTACAAAAGGTCTTGCCACTGTATCCCATGCTACTTTATCAAAAGGAGTTACAAGACGGCCATAGGCTTTCTGCTCACTTGGTTTGTTTGATTTCATAATCTTTGCAGCAGTTATTTCATCACCAAAAAACATAGCCTTGCTATACATCATAAACTGTTCAGCACGAGTAAACTTCATTTTATCTTGCGGTTGATTAAACTGTTCCGTTAAACCACTCACTATAAAAACAGACGGATGCCACTGGCTAAAAGGTCCATTCCAGAAAAATGTAAACTGTTCAGTCATCATCGTCTCCCTTTAATTTGCGTGTATCACAAGATAGCAAGTCGTCTAATAATCCTTGTATGACAGCACTTGAAATAATAGTTGAATCATCTTCTATTCTTTCTAAAATAACTGCTAAATGAGCTGCGTAATGAAAAGCATTATCTCCACGAATAAACAAGCCTGGCCAATCATCATTTATTTGTAGTGGACCAGTTTCTACCCGCTCACCAAATCCATTAACTTCATCTAACTCTGCTGTTATTTTCTGTAATGTCATTTCTTTTTACCTTTCTTTTTCTTTACCTTTTGAACATGTGACATGTCCGTCTTATATCCAGCAATATCTTTTTCTGTTATCCCTTCGCTGGAGAGCTTTCCTAATCCTTCTTCTTTTTCTCTAGCGATATATCTTCTAACTACTCGATCGATTTCTTTTTGTTGTCGTTCTTGTGTAATTTTTGCCAGTTTAATCTGTCTTTCACAATGTTCTTGTTGTCTTTTACATTCTGCTTCAGATATTGGACCCCAACTCTCGAGGTATCTAACACTAGCGTTTGATAGATCAGCTATTAATTTTTTCACTAAATCATTATCTATCAAACCAACACAAGCTGGATCTTGTCCATGCTCTTCAAGAGCTTTCAATCCCTGCCATAAATGATTAATCTCATCCTCACTTAGAACAGCATTGGTGATATTTCCTATTCTGTTTGAATACATTAGTCACCTTCCGTGGGTTTAAAAAGCCATGCGCCTCCAATACCTGCTAAGAAACCAGTTAAATGCCCTTCCCACGACACACCCGGCATTCCTGGAAGTATTCCAAAGATCATTGTTCCAAAAGATATACCTACAACAGCAGCAATCATAATAGCTTTTCGACTCTTTTCAATGAATGCGCGGGCAACAAGATATCCAAAATATCCAAAAACCAAAGAACTTGCGCCAATATGAACTCCAGTATGTCCAATCACCCAAACCGCTAAACCACTCACTACTATTATAAACAGCGATATCTTAAGAAAGAATGAAATCCCACGAAGAATAGTAAGTCCTCCCATAATCACAAACGGAAAAGAGTTAGCAAGAATATGCCCAATACCTACGTGAAGAAACGGAGCAAAAAGAACTCCAAATAATCCACCAAGTTCTCTTGGTACGATTCCATATGCATTTAATGAATTGCCCACAAGAAGATTTATGCCTTCTATAGTCCAGAAAATTATTAACAGTCCAAGAATGACGTATGCTTTAGATCTATATTCTTCTGTTAAAATTGATCCACTCATAATCGATACTCCTTAAAAAAATACACTTGCAACGATAGAGATCCAAATTAAAGTTAACATTACGGTATTAAATTTAAGACCAGATTCAGATAACAACCATCTGTAAATCAACATTGGCTCTCCTGGACGTTTACGATAGACGTTTCCATCTTCATCATATTTTGTGGGGATAGATTCCATCCACTCCCAAAATTTAGCTTCAAAACTACCTCTGCCGTATGTTTTATAAGCTAGAAATGCGTGATGCGATTTGAAATTTGATTTCTTAAATTCATCATTAAGTTCTTCTTCAGTTAAGAGTTTCTTCTTAACTGGCCATTGATCTCTTGTAGTAACAAAATCATGTTTTGGCATCATCCAATCCTTCGATAAGGTCCGAAAAATCAAACAAATTATACAATTTTATATGCTTTTTAGCAAGACTTTTCTTTCCTTTTTCGTCCCGAAGGATTACACACATGGCCGAGTCGATTACAGCTCCTCTTTCGACTAAATCTTTATAACTATCAATGACTTGTCCACCCGAAGTTATGACATCCTCAATAATGCACAGTCTTTTTCCTTTAATATCTGGACCTTCTGCTAATTTAGCAGTCCCGTATTTTTTAGCTTCCTTGCGAACAAAGATTACCGGTTTTTCAATCATCTGACTTAAAACGGTAGCGATAGGAATGCCTCCCATTTCCAGCGCGGCAAGATAGTCAATATTTTCTGGCACCCGATCTCTTAAACGCCAGCATATTTGGTATAATAAATCTGGATTAGATTCGAAGCGATACTTATCAAAATAGTAATCAGACTTCTGACCAGAACGTAGTAGAAAATCTCCATGTAAAAGAGAAGACTTTAATATCTCTTCTTTTAGACGATCTTGTGAATAAATTAATCTATGTCTTAACATTTTTATTTGTTCTCATTTACATAATATTTACATTTTCCCATAACAATAGGATACGGGTAGTTATTCTTAATACGATGTGCTTGTTCAGTTTTAACTATTTCAATAACGGCAGCTCTACATTTATCAGGATCTCCAAATGTATGATATTTTTCAATAAACGGAAGATCAACACATATCAACAAATTCATCTGACAAGCTACAAATATTGCAACTACTTCAATCACTTTAATTCTCCAATAAACTTTTCGCCTTCCTTAGATCTTGGATTACTGTTTCTTTTTCTGATCGATTCCTAAGAATATAAGCTGGATGATACGTTGGAATGACATCCATTCCTGGAACAAGGTAAGAAGAATATATGCTTCCTCTTTCTCTTGTTATTCCTTTAGCCCCTGTAAAAGCCCAAAGCGCAGTTGCTCCTAGAGCAATAGTTACTTTTGGTTTTACAGTTTGTAGTTCATCAGCCAATCTTTCTAATTCTGGCAAAAATTCTTTTTTCAAATATAAACCATTGTAGGGACGTAAATCTCTACAAAAGTATATATTCTTTTCGAGGGCTTCTGCGGGTCTTACAAAGAAATGTGCTACTTTATTGTTAGGAGGACGCACAAGAAAGATATTAGTCACATAGCACATAGCTCTATCAATACCCGCTGCTATAAGCATCTCATCAAGAAGTTTCCCTGCTTGTCCAACGAATGGTATAGGTGGATCATGTTCGACTTCACTCCTGCCTGGGGCTTCGCCAACAATAGCTATGTCGCATTCTTCTAACGGTATTTTGGGGATTTGTGGGCCAATGCGTAAGAGTTCTGTCATTTATTCTTCTTTGGGTTTAGTTGCTTCATACAGATACTCAATCAACGCTTTACGGTCTTCCCTTTTTCTAATGCCCCTAAATGACATTTTTGTCTTAGGTATTGTCAATTTTGGTTTTGCTATAAAGACGTCCAATATAATACCATCCCAAACAAAATCTAAGTTTTTCATAGCCTTTGAATATCTGTATTTTTCAACAGTGCCTATTTTACGATCAAACAAACCGTAAAGTGACGGCCCAACTTTGTTCTTGCCTTCTTCTAACGAATGACACATCTTACATTTGTTGAACACCCTTTCACCACGAGCAATTGTATCTCCGTTAGATGATGCCGCAGCTAAAAACAAAGCAGCAATAATTAAAATCTCTTTCATTTACCATCTCCGTGTTTTAATTCTGTAGCCATGGTCAATACCATCCGTTGGACCATGCGGATGGTCTACGCCTCTTGCTACAACGAAACGCGCTCGACCATCATCTGTTGATACTGATTCATGTTTTTCATTTAATTCATTACGAATCACTTTAGCTTCTTCGCGTGACGCAAATCCTACATCAATAATCTTACGTGTTTTTGTGTCGGCTACTTGATATATGTTTTTATTCATTGCACTTCTCCTTGTCCATGCTAAAAATTTAAGTATAAAGTTTTAATATTTCTCTGCCAATTCTCTTAATTGCATCCTCTGAAACATCTGGACACTCTTTCCTAGCATATCTCATCGCTGTTTTTACCAACTCTACATCAGAGATAATATCTTCAAACTCATCTCCGTATGTTCCGTCAAGAGCAATAGCAAATTCTTCGTATACCGCCTGTAAATTTTCCATTTTGATTGCCTCTGTTATTTTTAACATTATATGGTCTTTTGTTCCAAGAAGCAAAAATAAAATTACGCGCCAACCTCCAAACGAATGAAGTCAACTACTCTCGCATCATTTTCTTCCAACAGATCACCAACTGTTTTTTCCATATCCATAACAAATGGTTGGCTCATTAATGTCACTTCACGTAACACTTTGTTCATGCGACCTACGACCATCTTCTCAACAATGTGTTCTGGCTTGCCACTTTCAATAGCTTGCTCGGTTAGTAATCTTTTTTCTTTCTCCACCCATTCAGAATCCAATTGTTCAACACTAACTGCTTTTGGATTTGAAGCGGCAATATGCATGGCAATCTTTTTTCCAAGATCGTCGTCGCCAGTATGTATTACAGCTACGCCAATTTTTCCAACACCTTCGCCAACAGCTCCGTGTATGTATGTAGAAATAGTTTCATGGCCATTCGCGTCAAACGCAAAACAACGACGTAACTTAATATTTTCGCCGAGTGTAGCAACAATTTCTGCTGTGTCCGCTTTAAAGGCACGATCGTCCACTACTCTTCGTGACACCGCCCTTACAAAATCTTGGAACGTCTCATTGCGTGCAACGAAATCTGTTTCACAGCTAATTTCAGCAAGCCCTACGCTGTAGTCAGAAACAAAGACGCCAACCAAGCCTTCATTTGTGTCTCTGTTAGCTTTCTTGTCAACTTGTGCTAATCCCTTTTTACGCAACCAATCTTTAGCCGTCTCGAGATCTCCTTTGGCAGCAACAAGAGCCAGTTTACAATCCATCATAGGAGCGCCTGTCATGACGCGCAGACTTTGAACTTCTTTTGCTGTAATGTTAATCATCTTTAATCTCCTCTTGATCTTCGGTCATGTATCCTCTTGTATATTGCGGATCTACCATAGTTCTAATAAATTTTGAAGTTTCGAAATCATTTGTGTCATAAATTTCTTCAAAGAGCTGCATTAGTTCTTTTTCTGTTCCTGTAAATTCATGACATCTTTTAAGCCAGTGTTCGTCCATTTGACCATCCGGCGCAGTTTTCAACATTTCTAAAATTTCAAAAAGTGTCATTATTTCTGTTCTTTCATTCTACGATCGTATTCTCTTTCTTGACGATAATAATCAAGTATTGTTTTTCGTTCTGGATTTTGCTTCGGATCGTGACCATCATAATTGAAATTCAAAATACCCTTTTCATGCCAACGCATTCTTAAGCGGATATATAACCAAGCACTCAAAAGCAATCCGCCGCAAAAGACAGCAAGAAAAATAGGAATAATATATGGCACCAATACTTCCATTTTATCCTCCGCTTTTCTCACCAGCACCAACAGGCGCAACAATAGACGCAGCAGGTGCAACAGTAGATGCAGCAGGCGGATTCTCATTATGAATGATCGTTACTTTATGATCAGTCACATAAGCTATGACAATACCAATAGCAATGATACCTAAAGTTGCCCATGCTACTATGTTGAGCCCTTTAACTATAACTCGATAAAATCCACCCGTAAAACTGGACTTCCTTCCGAACTCGTCTTCCATTATTCTAACCCTCCATTAAACATGTTGACAAAGTGTTCGACTATCTTTTCCTCTTGTCTTTCCTCTCTTTAGCTTTCTGTAAAAACTCTTTACTTTCTATATAAAAACAGTCTACGGCATGTGCTAACTCGTCCATAGGAAAAGTAGTTTGATATGTATATCCCGAACTACTTCCGCAAAATGGACATTTATGATCTCCTCCGCAGTTTGGACGCCATTGTGTTCCCGACCAAATAGGCTTAGCCTTTTCTACCCAGAGTTCTAAAAGCTTAGTAGCTGTCATCCTAGGCATTCTTTTTCTTCCTATTTTTTCTGCGTTTTAATATCTTCTTCTTACGAAGACGCTTCTCCCAAGAACCCCACATTATACAAGATCCTATCATCATTGACAAGATCACAAGATAGCCAACAAACCACAGAAG
>LAZR01001782.1_pt1 | contig 13181 bp, 14 predicted proteins | sample 329461 | NCBI WGS metagenome assembly LAZR01 (sample SAMN03002196, study PRJNA259156) | marine sediment metagenome | biome: sea floor; feature: Hydrothermal impacted sediments; material: marine sediment; isolation source: Loki non-amplified sample from Loki's castle hydrothermal vent sediment ...
GTGTTTTGATAAAAGTTCATGTACTCGAATATTGAATTGGATGCTTTAATTGAATCATTTAAAGCCCGGGCTGATGTAAAAAGTGTCGAAAGAGTATGTGTGGTTTTACGACCTATAAAAACAGTTTCGCAATTTAATAATCGTATTTTGTAATCTTTGACTATACACGTGTTATCTTTCACTTTATAATAACGACTTTATCCTTTAATAGATTAGGGTTTTCACTTATAGTTTTTTTTAATAGCTCCTTAAAATTCTATAATAGAGACCTACCCTTTATTTTCACTCCCTTTTCACCAAACATCTTTGTGTAACCTCCACAACAATATTTATCTCCACCAATCTTTGGTAAATCGGAAAATAATTTAGTATTTAGTAAGTCTGTTTGTAAATATGGTAGAGTACAACTAAGGTAATACATCGTTTCGCTTTTTGGGGGATTAAGTTACTCCCTAAGATTCTCTTTTTTTAATTCAGGTTCAAGATTCATCGCAATTGTAGTTTCATTATACGGAATTTCATCAGAAACAATATAAAATCTTGGCATTCTTTCTTTACTAATATGATTAATAGTTATCTGTCTTATCAGTTCACGAGGATTTGACTGTGTAGGGCAAATATTATTACAATAAGCGCACCCTATGCAGTTTTTAAGAATATTTCCTGATTCTCTTGTTTCTATTATGTTAAAGATTTCATTTATAGCATTCTCCTATGTGATTTTTGTATACGGACATTCCACAAGGCATGTTCCACACCTTTCACAACTATTTTCTAAAAACATCTACTTTTTCTCGCTCTTCTTATTTATTACAAATAGGACTCTCCTAACTAAACTAACTCTCTACTAATTGTTCCAACTCATCAATTTTGTCAGATAGATATTTTATTCCTTTTTGCCAGAAACTCGAATCATCTAGGTTAATACCTATTTCAGAAAGCATTTCTTCTGGAGTAAGCGAGCGACCTACTGAGAGTAATTTTAGAAACTTTGGGACAAAAACTTCTCTTTGCTCAAGATATTGTTGATATATTGAAATTACTAAAAGGTTAGACATATTATAAGCATAAACATAGAAAGGAACTTGTAAAAAGTGAGATACGATAAAGACATAATTCTGATATTCTTCCTTAATATTTATCATGGAATTCCTAAACATTAATTCCATTTCTTCAACAAAAGCGCCTCTGATATCATCCGTGGATAGTAATCTTTTTTCTAACAAATTATATATTCTTTTTTCAAACCTGTAAAAGGCATTTTGTCTATGTGAAGTAGCAAACTTATTCTCGATAAAACCGCATAACAATGAAATCTTTTCTTCTTTTGATAAATCTGTGTTCATTAAATAATCAAAAATTAAGATTTCATTGAATACTGATGCGATTTCAGCAATTACTAAGGAAATATCTATATTTATAAAATTTTGGTTTCTCTGGATATAATACGCGTGAAATGCATGTCCAAGTTCATGAGCTAGTGTTCTTACCGAATCTACATTATTTGTAAAATTAACGAACAAGAAAGGATATTTATTCATTTTGCCATGAGCACAAAAAGCTCCTCTATTCTTTCCTTTACGAGGTGTCACATCTATATGCCCTAATTCATCCAATTTATCTACAATATCACGGAATTCTGGATGAAATTTCTCATCTGCGTTTTTAATTAACTCTAATGCTTCTTCATATGTATATTCCTTTAATACTTGGCCGATTGGTGCATATAAATCAGACATATGCAATTCTTCAAGATTCAGAATCTTTTTCTTTAAGTTATAATATTTCTCCACAATTGGGTAGCTCTCAGTGGTTACTTCTCCCAAAACTTCGACGCTTTTATCACTTACTTCATTCTCAAGATTTCTTGCCGAAATAGGGTTATCATATTTTTTCTCTTTGCTCTCTAAATCCCAATCTTTTAATACGTTATTGAAAATATGGGTAAATATCAACTTATATTTCTCATATTCTTCCATCATTTTTTGTAGGGCTTTAAGGCGAATATTCCTGTCTCCTTGGTACATAAACGAAAATAATTCTGCTTCAGTTAATTTTTTCATTTCACCTTCCACTTCAAAATCAAATATAAAGCTGCTCTTTAATTCTCCATATAGTTTATTGAACCCACTTACTCCAGTGATATCTTTCATTAAAATAATTTTTTCTTCTTTTTCAGAAAGTTGATGCATCATCTTTAATCGATTAAATTTAAGTTCATGCGAGTAATTTGTTAATTCTGGAGCTTTCACAAATTCATTAAATCTATCATCTGAAATTGTATTTAATTCTAAATAAAAGAATAAGATAATTCTCTCAATTTTGGTGTTAAACTCATTAATTTTCGCATAAAAGGATTTTATATCATCATCAAGAGAATTTATTCTATAAATTAGTGTAGAATAGAGTTCTAAGTAAAATAGCTTCTCTTTGATTGATTCATAAGCTTTAAACCATTCTACTAGTTGGGTAGGAGTGAGGGAATGATCAATTAGCTTACCTTTTACTTTTCTATTAAACTCATCAGCTTCTTTTTCGATTAGCTGAATATCATCTTCAATTTTGGAATCGTTAATACTAGAATAAAAATCACTTAAATCCCATTTAATGACTTCTTCTTTCATATTACATTGAAACAATAAACATAATTTGAACTTTACTTAAAAACAAATTACAATTCGTGCTTTCCCTTAAAAACACAAAACTCTCTCCCTTGAATTAATTCCCTAAAAAAATTACTGAAATCCTTAATTTACAACAGATATTAGTTTATTTTTATAATATTTCTCTAAAGTTAAACCTAAAATATCCTCGAAACAATCTAAGATACCTTCTCCAAGAAGAGCACTAGTATAACGTGACTCAATATTTTTATATTCTTTAAAATTAATTTCTCTTAAAAATTCTTCCGGATTCAACTTTTCTTGTAAATCTTGTTTATTAAAAGCAATAATAATAGGGATATACTCAATACTTTCTCTAAAATATGATATAAGCTCATTCCAAGATGCTAAATTTCGGTCATACACTTCTCTTTGAGAATCTAGTACTAAAATTACACCATCAACTGCTCGTAATGTAATCGGTCTGGTAATAAAATAGAAGTCCTGTCCTGTAGTTGTATAGATATGTATTTTAAGTTTCCATTCTTGATTTTGAAAAGTAACAGTGCCATAGTCAAAAAATAACGTTCGACTGACTGTACTCTCAATGCTATGTATTTTATCACCTCTACCAAGTTGAGTAAACAAAGCTTTAATTGAAGTTGTTTTCCCCGAAAAAGCGGGACCAAAATAGACAATCTTTATGCTTATAGTTTTATCGCAGTGATCAATAATCATAATCATAAATTTAAACCTAGACTTTTAAAATCCAATCTTTTATTAAAATTAATTAATGTACTGGATTCAAAAATAGATGGTAATCATAAATCGTATCCTTAATTAAAACAAAATCCAATTTACTTGATAAGTATTTTAGTAAACACTCTCAGTGTATCCTACAAATCCAGCAACCAATACTAAAACTCCACCAACTAAGCTACTGTAGACAATTATTGCAATTCCTAAAACTACACATACCATCCAATTAAGTGGAATGGGTTTTTCAGGTCTTATTACACTTATTAATATAATAACTGCTAAGGCAATACTAATCACTAATGAAACAACATTTATATCTTCAGGTCTCCTTTGATCTAGTCCTAAGAAAGCCTCAATTAAGGTAAATAATCCTCCAAGTGCAGCTAAAAACCTCATAGTAACTTCATTTCTCATAAGCAGATCTCATTTAGTTTATATTTTCTTGTGCTATACTCAATAATAATTGTCTTTAAAAATTTCATATATAACATCATATTGGTGTAAACTATTTTCCAGAAACTTTGAAACTCTGATTTAGATAATCTCTTATGCCCTAACGAGTCAATTATTACTGGAATAGGTTTTAGTATTTTATTGTATTCAATTTCTAAGATATATATTTTTTTAATCTGGTTTTTTGAAAGCAAACCACCTGTAAGATTTTGAAGTAATTTAAAATCTCTTATAATATTATGAGATAGGAATATTATTCCTTCATTTTTTCCTTTTATTTTTTCAAACTTCTTAAATATTGGTTTACAGAGTTCACATAAATCGACATAACAATCAGGGTTCATGGGATCGAATAATTTTACCATTGCATTACAAACGGGACAAGTGCAAAATAAACTATCTTTTGAGTACCCAGAGAGATGGAAAAAATTTATTTTTGTATCCTTAGAGATTTTCTGTGTAAAATTTTCTTTCCATATACCTTGACCGAATATTAAAAGACCGAAATGATCATAGGGGACTTTCTTCATGATAAAAAAATAAGTTTAATAATTTCTTATTAAAAGTTTAATTTGATGTTATTTTTTATAAATGAAAGCATTTAAATATACCTACGAAATGAAGTAGTTTTACTTGTCTTCTTATGGTATGTTATTCTATAAATAAATTAAGTAGCCTTCATTTTTAAAACTAAGAATTGACCTTTAATTTTACATTAAAATGACAATCTATGAAGAAGCACTAAAAGGGAATATAACGAACGAAATGAATGAAGTTGCTAATGAAGAAAATAAAGATGTTAGCAAAATAATGAAAGGCATTTCAAATGGCCAATTAGTTATAATGAAAAGCTTAAATTCTAAACCTTTAGGCATTGGGGGTTCTTTAAGAACCAAGATTAATGTAAATCTTGGCACCTCATCTTCTATATTCAACATTGATGATGAAATTAATAAAGTAAGAATTGCTCAAAAATATGGTGCCGATACAATTTCTGACCTTTCTATGGGAGGAAATATAGACAAAATAAGGAAAGAAATTATTAAAAATTCAAAACTACCTATTACTACTGTTCCTATTTATCAAGCTGTTGAGCAGACTGATTCTCTTGTAAATGTTTCTGAAGATGTAATCTTTAATGTAATTGAAAAACAATTAAAGGATGGAGTAAGCTCAATAGTTATACATGCTGCTTTCACTCTTGAAAATTTAAGAAAAATGAAAGATAAACGAATTATGGGGATTATCTCCAAAGGGGGTAGCTTTACTGCTTCGATTATGAGTGAAAACTCAAGGGAGAATCCCTTCTTAAAAAATTTTGATAATATTCTTGAAATGGTCAAAGAAAGAGATATTGTACTTAATTTGGGTAATGCAATGAGAAGTGGATGCATACATGATAAAATTGACGAATTCCAGCTCGCTGAAATTTTATTAAATTCTAAACTTGCCCAAAAAGCTAATAAAAAAGGTATTCAAGTTATTCTGGAGAGTTTGGGGGGGCATGTAAATGCAAAGGATTTAATTGAATGGATTAAAATACATAAGACATTGACTAGTAATAGACCTTTATTTGTTTCAGGACCCCTTCCAGTTGACATCGCAGTAGGTTATGATCACATCGCAGCAGCTATAGGAGGAGCTTTCGCATCTGGTTTTGGAGCAGATTATTTATGTGCTATTACTCCCGCAGAACATCTTGGGCTCCCTACCGCAAGAGATATTAAAAAAGGCTTGATTGCTTGTAAAATTGCCGCACATGTAGGTGATTCCTTAAAATTTGGATTAAATCACCTTTTTGATAACGATCTTGAACTCTCGAAAAACAGATCTCTTAAAAATTGGAAGAGGCAATTTGAATTAAGTTTAGATGCTGAGACTCTCCAAAAAAATTATTCGAACCTAAAATCAGAGTGCTCCATGTGTGGAAAATATTGCGCAATATCCATTTCAAAAAATATATTTCGGACGAAATATCAAGGTAGAACTAGTTAAGCTTTTCTTCAATTGCCATCAGTTAAGAAAAAATTTATATAGTTTTAGGTGAATATTTTATCTATCTTAAGATGTGGTGGAGTTATTGAATAACAGTAATATGAGCGAAAATGAGAATATCTTTGATTTGATTGATAAAATAGAAGAACGAACTAGCATGTGGATTCCTGATAAATCAATTGAGTCATTATCAAATTTGTTATTTGGGTATTTAACGTGTTTAAAAATACATGACATAATCGAGAAAAATGTTCCTGATTTCAATTATTTTAGTGATTGGCTTAAACAAGAATTTGATTGGAATCTAGTATATGGTTGGGCCTACGCCATTAAGAATAATTGTACAGATTCAGAAGATCCTCTTACAAGATTTTTTAGTCTTAGCAAAGTTTTTCTTCAATCGAGGTAATAGAATATAAAAGGAATAGAAACTAATTTACTTTCAAATTATTCCTCGAACCAAAATAAAATTTTAATTTTATAACACTAGATGTTTAGTGTTACAAAAAGTTTAAGGTTATACGCTGGATTTTCATTTAGATAAATTAAAGTAATAGTATCACTCCTAAAGATTATAATGATTGAAGAAGCCCGTATTAAAAAAAACCTTAAACAATTTACTTTTCCCCGATTATCTGGTACAGATTATGAAATTAAGGCTTATAAAAAATTAACCAAAGAAGTAGAGAATTTGAATTTGAAATATAAAGTCCAATTCTTTACGTTTAGTTCATTTTATTCGAGGATATATCCGAAAATCGGATTTTCATCTGTTTCAATAATTTTATTTTTATTTTACTTGAACATACATATGTCTATATCAATTATTTTGATTCTTATTTTATTTACGATATTGATTATCTCTATCATATTGACGAGAAAACCCGAAAAAATTCAATTCATTACAAAGATGGATTCGCAGAACGTATTAGTAAAGATTAAATCTTTATCAAAAGAAAAGAAGAATTACGACAGGATTGCTTTATTTATAAGTCATTTGGATTCAAAGGGACAAAGATTCACAATTAAAATCCGGATAAGAATATTTAAACTTTGGATCACCTCCTCAATAAGTCTAACTGCTACAATAATCTCTAAAAACTCAATTTTAAGAGGATTTGAATTAATATTTTATATTATTGGTCTGTTTCCTTTAATTTTTAATTTATTATCAACAATAATGATGCTTCTTAACACTACTGATAACAGTTCTGATGGTGCAGTTGATAACGCTTCAGGTATCGCGTGTAATTTAGAACTGTTAAATCATTATAGTATCCCAGAAAACAGATTAATTATAATATATGGTTTCTTTTTACTGGAGCTGAAGAATGCGGAACAATGGGTATTAGACATTTTTATAATAATTTGATTGATTTAGATCCCAATAAATCGATAATTTTTAATTTTGAGTCAATTGCAAAGCATGTGTATCTATTTCCAGGAGGAAATGAAGGGAAACCTGCCAAAGATATAGAAAATTTAATGTTGAATAACAAGAGGAATCTTACGATCCCGCATTTTAATACTAAAAGAGTTTTTGGTACTCATTCCGATGGAGGTTTTCTAGGCGATCGAGGCTTCCAAGGATATGGAATAGGTGAAGTGGAAGCATACGCTTATATGCTCACTCCTAATGATACAATTGATAAGATTGATACACAATTATTAGAAAAACTATGTTTAGTACTCACAGATGCTTTAAAAGATCACGATTCCAATTTTTTTAAATAGTTTAAAATTATCATCTCATCTGAAAGAGTAGTTATTATCTAATAGGTCAATCTAAATGTTTTTCATATAAAAAAAAAGATCCAATAGACACCAATTAATATTATAAAAGAAAGAAAGATCGGTTTTCCTAAGATTTTTACAATATATGAGGATGTGAAATTGATTGTTCTAAATGGTGAATTACTTTAACTGAAAGAAAAAGCTTTTAATGATTAAACATCAAATCAAAAATAAATCAAATTTTTATTAGGAGGAATTTATATGCCTTATTTTGAGAATAATGGAATAAAAATTAATTATGAAATTGAAGGAGATGGTCCAGATTTGTTAATGATTCATGGATTCGCTTCAAGCATAAAAAGTAATTGGGGTCAAACACAATGGATTGAAACTTTAAAAAAAGAGAACCGATTAATTTTGATGGATTGTCGTGGACATGGAGAAAGTGATAAACCAAAAAATCCTGATCAATACGGACCTCATATGGTCAAAGATATCATCAAACTCTTGGATCACCTATCAATAAAGAAAACTAATTTCTTTGGATATTCAATGGGTTCTCGATTGACATTACATGTTTTGTTACAACAGCCTCTATTAGTCAAATCTGCGATTTTAGGAGGATTTGTTATGTCCTTACCAAGTGAACAGCGAACAGAAGCTGCGAAACAACAAGGAATGGCAACAGCTGCGGCATTGAGAGCAGATGATATTGATAGCATTAAAAATCCTATTTCTAAAGGATTCCGATTATTTGCTGAATCTCAAGGTGGCGATCTAGAAGCTCTAGCAGCAGTGAAAGAGGGTTTTTATGCTAGAACCGATAAATTGCCCGCCACTTCGAAAGAAATGAGAATTGCATTAAAAAAAATCTCAGTACCTGTATTGACTGTTGTTGGAACAGATGATTTTATTCCTGGAGATAAAACATTAATCGCACAATTAGTACCAAATGCTTGTCATTTTCAAATTCAAGGAAAAGATCACTTAACTGTAGTCCCAGACCGTAAATTTCATATGGTTGTGAGAGCATTCTTGAATCATGTAAATAATAGGTAAACTATTAAGGTAAAATTAGGAAGTTTTTTGGTGTGGAAGAATTTAAGTTTTATATTTGTATCCTTTTCACACTTCTACCATAAATTTTTGAGGACTCTTTAGCCTATACTATAAATTCGAGCATTCTTTTTTTTAGTTTCACAGATATTTTCCCCTTCTTCTGTTCGCGATAATTATACCAGACAACAAGAGCTTCTCCCTCGGCTACTTCTCTATTTAATTTTTTGCTCACAATAGAATGTGTCATTTTTACTTTCGATTCTTCTAAAATTTTTATTTTGACACCAACATAAATAGTATCAGGATAGGTTATCGGGGCTTTAAAATTACAATGGGTATATACTAGTATAGGAGCATCAATATTTGCTTCAATTTCTTCATATACTTTTAATTTGTGGAATAACGCAATCCGAGAACTCTCAAAATACCTAAAATATACGGTATTATTAACATGACCTCTTGCATCCATGTCCCCCCATCGAACAGGGATCTCCTCAACTAAATTGAAATCCTGTAATTTTTCATTCATATTCTATCAACTTTTTTTTGTAACTTAAAATGATTAAGTCTTAAAGGTAATACAGATAAAAAAAAGATATTTAAACATGAAGAGTTTTAAATTACATCTTTCTATTTAATTTGATTTGTAAACAATAGTTTTATTAGGTGTGATAAAGAATGAATGTTATTGGTATATCCGGGACTCCCAGGAGCAATGGAAATAGTGAAATCCTTCTAAAATATGCCTTAAAACCCTTTAAAAATGAGGAGTGGAATATTAAAACGTTCTTTTTAAGCGAATTGACTATTAATCCTTGTAATGCCTGTGATTCATGCAGAGAAACGGGTGTTTGTACTACCAATGATGATATGGAAAGGATTTTTGAAGCATTTCGATAGTGTAATGCGATTATTATATCTAGTCCTGTTTATTACAGAAATGTAAGTGCTCAATTACTCTCTTTACTTGATAGGCATTACGCAGTACGTGTTGAAAAACCTATAGAAGGGAAAGTTTAAGCCAAGATCGTAGATTGAAACAGGCAGAAATTCTTGGATCCAACATTATAAAAGCCACAAGATTGCTTCAGAAATAGTTACTTATTAATAATTTGATATAAATGCTTTAATAGGTTATTTATGCTCTATACCAAATTGTCCATGTAATGTTAAAATTTAAGTTATTTTCAAAATAACTCATAAATAATTATAAAATTGATTTCATACATAAAAAAAGGATAAAAAATAATTATGGAACTATCAACTGTTATAGAAACCAAATCTGGAAAAATCCAGGGATACAGCGAAAATGATGTAGAAGTATATAAAGGGATACCCTATGGGGAACCTCCGACGGGTGATTTACGATTTTGCCCACCGGTAGCGAAAAAGCCTTGGGATGGTGTACTTGATGCTAAAGCTTACGGTCCTTTTGCAATGCAAGGTTACACAGGCCTAGAAGAATTTTTTGGTAAACTAGAACCTGATAGTGAGGATTGTTTATATTTAAATATCTGGACTCCAAGTATCGATGATAATAAACGCCCTGTAATGTTCTGGATTCATGGTGGTGCATTTATCATGGGGGGTGGAGGTGATCTGATCTATGATGGGTCAGTTTTAGCCAAACGTGGTGACGTGGTGGTAGTTACTATTAATTACCGGTTGGGAGCTTTTGGATATTCCTACATTCCAGGGGTTACTGCCAATGTTGGGCAGTTGGATCAAATAATGGCTCTAAAATGGGTTAAGGATAATATAGAATTCTTTGGTGGTGATCCCGGAAAGGTGACTATTTTTGGAGAATCTGCAGGAGGTTATGCAGTCCTCACTTTATCTGCTATGCCCGCTGCTAAGGGTCTTTTCCAACGAGTGATTTCACAAAGTGCTCCATTTTTTAATCCAAAAGCAAGTGGGAAGCATACCCGAAGCTTGATGAGAATGTTAAACCTTAAAAGCAGAGATATTGAGGCTTTTCGCAAAGTTCTACCTGAAGAAATTATTGATGCACAGAACAAGTACCTTGAAAAATTAAATGGAGCAATGGAATTCAGGCCTTTTATCGATGGTGAATCTCTTCCAATACACCCCCTTAAAACATTTCATAATGGTAATTGTGCTAACATAGACTTTATGATAGGAAGTAATTTAGACGAAGCAAAAATGTTTACTTCTATGGGATCCGAATCATTAGGGGATCCTGAACAAGTAATTTTTGTCTTTTTATCCATGGCTGGAATAGATGCCAGTAAGATTGCTAAAATGGTTGAAATATATAAAAATGCGAGAGAAGGAAATCTTTCTACTGATCCAAAAGACATTAATGACGCGATAATAACAGACTTAATATTCCGCATCAACACAATACGTTTTCTTGAAGCTCAATTTAAACACCAAAAGAATGTATATAGTTACTTATTCACTTGGGAATCTCCGGGATTTGATGGAAAATTGGGGGCTTGTCATGCTCTTGAACTTGCATTTGTTTTTAACACCCTCAATCTTCCTGGAATGGAAAATTTTGCGGGGCAAGGTCCAGAAGCAGAAAAGTTAAGTCAAAAAGTAATGGATGCTTGGATTGCCTTTGCTCATACAGGAAACCCAAATCATCCAGGACTACCAGAATGGAGACCTTACGATATTGAAAAAAGAACTACAATGTTTTTGGGAAAAGATTGTAAAGTAGTTAATGCTCCATTTGATAAAGAAAGAGAAGCTTGGGATGGACTTTTGGAAGTTTAACCATTCTCTCTAATTTTATTTTTTTTCTTAAGGTTAGAAAATTTTTATTGTTTATTTTCTTGGAAATTTAGAAAATCTATAGACAATTAGAGATTTTGCGATTAGAAAAACGTTATGAAATGAGGGAACTGAATATCAAATTAAAGAAATCGAAGGGCTTGATAATTTAAATAATCTAGAGGAATTATATTTTGTATATAATAATATTAATTAAATTAGTGGGTTTGATAATTTAGTTAACTTAGAAGTTTTATGGCTAGGCAATAATAAAATTATAGAGATTAAAGGTCTCAATAATTTATTTAATTTAAACGAATAACAAATTAGTGAGAATAGCTCTTTTGATTCTGAGTCTATTAGAATTCTAGAGAGAATGAGAGAAAATAGTATCAAATTCTATCTTTAAAAATGATATATAAAGAGTTAAAGTTGTATATATAAACAATTCATCCATTGATTAGCAGTACTTCTCCTTATCAATATCGTATATTAATTCAATAACCGTTAATTGATTGTAAACAATTTTAAGTTTGAAAAAGATAACTTAGGTCGAAAAATAATAAAAAAAGTAAATAGAAGGAGAAAAAGTTTTATAATAAAGCTTTTATTTTTTGGGCTAACTCCTGAGCATCCGAGTCTGCGCTCCCCAAAATCTTGAACAATTCTTCGGGAGCGACTTTAAGGGAGGCTTCCAATAATTTCTGTAATCCAATCACCGTATTTATACGGTCATTCTTCTGTAAATGGAAAATTACTATCCCTAATTGATTCTTTAATAGTTTGCTGTCAGTGGTCATGATAGCCCTAAAGAGCGCGGGACATACTTCGTCCAACATTTCATGACTTACCCGTCTCGCCAACTCATAAATTTTGGATCTTTGGACCTCGCTTAGCCTTACCTCTTTTTCCTCAACATCATGTATTTGTTCCATTTTTCGTACCATCCTTTTTATATGATATGACTTTTTAATTTATTTTTTCTATTTTTTTTACCTAATTATCATAATTATATTCGCATATTTAAATGTTTTCGGTCGTAAAAAGGCAGTAAAATTCCGTTTTCAGTCATAATTCTTTTTTTGAAACTTTTTTTGCCTTGATCATGACTGAAAAAGGAATACCTATTAAAATTGAATTTTTTCATCAAAATTTCATAAATTATACTTTTTTTGCTTAATAACTTATGACTGTAATCGGCACAAAGAGTCGTGGATCTGTCAATAAAGGGTGGGAAATGTCACCCGTTCGGAACGATTGTACCAAAAAATGATCAAGAATAAAAGTTCGTCACTTGGCGATGATCGAAAAAGGCAATAATGACTAAACCAATTTGTTAAAACCTCAAGACTTTCCGAAATGCTACTTTTCAATTTCGATCACTTTTCTTTTTAAAAAAGAAAGCTTTGTTTGATGATGATAACTAATATTCGTATTATCGCAACATAATGATCGAAAATGTCAACATATTTATATGTTTCTTTATTATCATAATATGAAGAACCACAAAAAAAAGTGAGGAAAAAAAAATGTCAACCAAAATTGAAGAGGAACGGATGGAAGGGTTGGATAATAAGATGGACTCTTATAAAGAGATTCGGGAGGCCTTAGCTGGAGTATCTGAAATTCTGAATATAAATTTCTCAAAAAAGGATTTCTATTATTTAGCAGCTATGGATAACTTACAAGCCATACATGACAATATTTTGGACATTTTAGAAGAAATAAATCCTCGTGAATTCAGGAAACGTCTCAGAGATTTGGAATTTGATGAGGCGGAAATTGAGAAGAATTTTCCCTTTTAGTAAATAAATTTAACTATTTTCTTTTTGAAACAAT
>LAZR01001783.1_pt1 | contig 13180 bp, 18 predicted proteins | sample 329461 | NCBI WGS metagenome assembly LAZR01 (sample SAMN03002196, study PRJNA259156) | marine sediment metagenome | biome: sea floor; feature: Hydrothermal impacted sediments; material: marine sediment; isolation source: Loki non-amplified sample from Loki's castle hydrothermal vent sediment ...
CCCCCGAAAGCTTCTTTATCAGGTGCTTCCCATCCGGCGGATGCAACTTGGACGTGCCTTTTTTGTAATAATCCCACTGTTCCCGCTCCGTCCGGCCCCCCTGGTCGATCCGGAAGTCATTGGTCATCAGCACCTTGTCCAGGATTAGCTGGAGGCACGGGTGAAGAGTTGACCACTCTCTCAACGAATGTTGACTGTATTTGAAGCCCTTGAAATACATTATTCCCCCCAGCTTTCAAATATCTTCCGGTCACTTTCGGCCATACCGCCCGGCCAGAGTAAATACTCGAGAAGGGAGCGGAACCACGCCGCGATTCCATGAGCCTTATCGACACACGTCCTGAGAATCTTCTCTTCCTCGTCTCCGATATTCAGCGTGTCGCCAGCGGCGTAAAGTTTTTCGGCAAGCCTGACACAGGCCATTGCGCTTTTCGGGTCGACACCGGCTCCGGTTTCCACGAGCTTCGCGAGATATGACCCGAGCGTCAAAGGCTGTTGAGAATTTGAATGTGTGACCGCTTCGCCGTGTCTATCGACCAGCCTTGCGTTTGTTTGTATTTCCATTTGTTCCTTTTAGTTGAAGTTATCATAAAATCGTAGCCATCGAAATGTTCCATTGATTCCAACGCGCACCGCACCGATTTTTCCTGCACCCTCATTTACATCGGCTGTTATTGGCCCCGCGCCAGATTGAAAATCAACAAACTCTTCGGAGACATCGTTTTGCTCAAGTATTAGTGCTGGTATTCCTGCTGCCCCGCCTGGTTGATCTATGTGTACGGATGAAGCTGCCCCGCCAATAAAAAATATATTACCGGCGCCAGTCGCCCATTGGAATTGATCCGATGCGTCAATCCAATTCAATCCCACGGCTCCATCAAATACTATACCTTTATCAATATCCGCCGTGCTGAATTCGATATTGTTTCCAGTTAGTTCAAGAGTCGTCCCTTCTATCGTCGTAAAAATTCCCGTGCCCGGAGTATTCCCGCCTATCGCCGTAAAATCTCCCGTATTCGGTGCGACCGATCCTATTGCCCCTGGCGAAGTCAGAACGAGATTCGGAGCCGAGGCATCGTCCTCCTGGATGGCTAGGAGATTGTCCCTGTATTTTGTCGCCAAGGCCGTAGTATACGGACTTTCAGAATCGATCTCGGCGTTTGTAATTGCTACGTATATGGTCATTTTTCAATCTTCTATATTATCTTGTAGGCATCGGATCCATCGGCCATTTTCCCTGTGTTGTCAGAAATCCACATATATCTTTGCTTGTTGCTCTCCGATTCGGAACCGTGGTCGACCAAAGTGTTCGGCCCGATGAAACCATAGCGGCCCAGGAATGAATCCCTTATCGCCACGTAATCAAAGGAGCCGTCATCATTTTCTTTGACCTGCAACGCCTGCATTTGTGTAAGGATAGATTCTCCACGGAAACCCTGATTAGATCGGTGCCGGAGGTTAAATATATCCCCCGTCCAGATATCGGAGTCCTTCGCGGTCAACGTAAACTTGTAAATGTCCATCGAATCTCGAAGGATTGCAACCGTCCGGCCCGTAAGTTGGAGCGCCACATTTCGGTTCGTCCCATCTATCCAGCGGGATTTTAGACGCTTGACTCTCACGTCGTTATATTGATCTGAAGATTCGGCGTCTGTGTCGATAGAGGTCACGGACTGTTCGAGGTTTGTAGGATCGTCCAGCCGGTCGACAAAGGAAGGGCGTTCATATGCTACGGTTACCCTGGTAAACCGGTCACCCTCATTCCTCGAATATGCCTCTTCGACAATCGATGCCTCATCGGTCACCGTGACAAGAGCGGCCAATTCATCTGCCGTCCGCGGTCGTATCGCCCGGAATCTTATTTCTTGATCGATATCATCCCACCAGAGATAGATCATATATCCTTGGCAAAGTTCGTTGACCAGGCTTTCGACGTTGGTAGGCTCAACAATCAAGGTTTCAGGGATGGAACCAGCAAGCCATATGTCGGCTTCGGCGATCCACTCTGCAGCATCAACAAAGGAGCCGCTTATTCCTGCAAAATTGACCAACAAAGTATTTAAAACTGAGTCTACTCTCTGGCCGCTAAATCGATGACATTGTTGAACGGCCGCATCTGCATTGTGTGCCGCTGCAGTACTTCCATCAGTGCCTCGAACGACTGTGAATACAGCTCCGCTTCTCGTGTAAGTCATAATCTCCGAATCTATACGGAGCGTTCCCGGGGTCACATATTCTAAAGCTACTATCGCGGCGGGCGTTACTGTCAACGTAGTCACCGCATCATCAATCCCCGCGAGCAACCTCCCCGTATTTTGTACTGGACATTCGGCTTTATCACCAGAGGCGAGCCGGAGGATATCCTTTGCAACGATGGTAAAAACGCCTTTGGAGTCCGGCCCCCCGAATTTATCAATCACATAATTATGAGTCCGGAGATTTGCGAGGACTTCCGCTTCCGTGAATTCCGGCTGCTGATTGTCCGGTTTGTTATGATCCCACGGCAAGTACCCGGATAAAACACGGATAGACCTGCCGGTATGATAAAGATTGCGGGCACGGAACCGCCCGAAATATGTCCCCTGATCAAAAGGATTGTAGGTTGATCCATCATTCGCCGCGGCGCCGGTTTTTCGCTCCGCGACATATTTATCAATCCCGCGGTCGTGGTGGCGGTGGTCGTCAAATGTCAGCTTTACCGAAGCGCGTATACCCATGGTCTGACCCGGATCAATCCGAGTAGGTGCAGTGTCAACTTCGATCAGTGAAGGAATGGCCTCGAACAATTTAGGGATGCCCTCGATGGGACTGCAAAAGCGATAGGTCTTTGTTGCGGGATTGTAATTTGCGGCGTCTTCGCACGTCGCCCGTGTATTGAAACATTTATGCGGGAACCCCGCGGCAAGCGATGCAGTGCAAGGCGGGACATCCCAAACCTCGGCGCAAAAGTCGAGGTCGATCTCGACTACGTGAAACCGACGTTTACCGGGATGAGTTCTTTCAGTTGCCCAGGTCATTATTTACTCCTGCCAGGTCATTTCGAATGCTCCCAATTCAGCGATTGTCGTCATGGCGACCAAGGCTGATTCGGCTGTATCCACCGCCGCCTTTGTGGCTTCGATCAACGCAGAGGCGGCCTGTACGTCCGCATGGCCAGGAGGCAATAGACCTATCCGTCGCTGATAGTAAGGGGGACAATGATTATCAAAATACACCCTCTTGAATCCTTCGGCCTTGATAGCTGCGATCAGTTGCTCTTTGAGTTCTTCGACGGTCAGGGGATATTCTACATGCTCATACTGCGTCGGGTCCCCCCATGGGCCATATTGCGCTGCTTGATTCGGTGCCTCCGCCTCATAATATGAGACAATCTCTTCTGTTTCGATATCGGTAATTGCTATTCTCATTATGTGAGCTCCGCATCCAAAATTATCTGGGCCGACCCCGTTTTACTTCTCAATTGTCCCCCGTCACCTACCGTAAGCCCCGCAACACCCGTATCTGTCCATTGGATGCTTTTCAAATCGCGATTATGTGCAAGAGAAGCATTTACTGATTGGGTTGCGGCGTTGCGGAAAAACCATTCAAAGTCGGCGGCCGCGGACCTGGTTACCGTTGCCGTGCCTCTCATCGGTGGTGCGGGGATAACCGCAAGCGCTATTGTGGTAACATGAACTCCCGCTGGCCCCACATATCTTGAAGCTACTCCGGTTTGTATGATGGCGTAAAACCAATCGCATAGTGACTCTTCCAACCACAAAGGCCGTGTCTCGAAAGATGAATCCGAGCCCCCTTCTTTGAATTCAATCTGGGCAATTTCCCAGTATTCGGCGTTGCCGGTGACTACAAGCTGTTGGATTATAATCTGGACGCCATTTGCCGTTGCATCATTCGGGATATCGACAGTCAATCTCACCTGCGTCCATGTCGTCGGCGGTACCCCTGATACCATATCGCCATTCGCGGTATCTTCTGTAGCCATCACCGTCCAGCTTCCGCCCGATCTCGTGTTGGCGGTTCCGTTTCTACGGACAGTTGCCCTGATCCCCGATGAAAAAGCAGAGTTCCGCCGAATCTTAAAGGAGAGGGTCATCCTCTTGCCTTTCATATCCTCTACATCCGTAGACTCAAAGGTATGCTCAAAATTGCCAAAACTGGAAGCTGCCCCACTCAGGAATTTTGCATAGAACTCGCTTCCGACTGGCGGGGTTGTAGACTCACGGGTGCAAGTCAACGTTCCGCTTTTGTTTAAAAAATGCCGATCTGCAAAATAACCAGACGCCGAAAAAGATGTGCCACGTTTCCAGACCGGGAAGCCTCCATTGATTACCTTGTTGCGAAGTCCGAGCGGGTCACCGTGCAAATCTACGTCTTCCCAGATTCGCGTATTCCCCCCGGAAGTAACCGTTATTTGAACACGGGCGGGATTGGCATAAACCAGGAATTGCCCGTTTGAATCTGCGGTGAAGGGATTGGATTCAGGGGTCGCCCCGGCAATGTCTTCCCAGAGAGAGATATTCAATCCCGTAACAGCATCCTTGATTGTTACCGTAGCGCCCGCCGCTATGGCGAGGTTAGTAGTCCCGGTCAAAACCGTTGATTGAATAGCTCGTAAAACCATTTCAATAACTCCTAAGTGACAATTCCCCTTGCTCTTAACGCAAGGCTTCCGTAAACGTTTGAATCATATTGCGATATTGGCTGCTCTTCAGTAAAACCGTAGAAGACTTCTTGCTCTGAAACCATTGAGGCGCGATCTCTGGCCGCGAAGAAAAATGGATAGTTTTCCAGCATCCGCACGGTATCCTCCCAATCCTCTCGCGCCCAACCCATGCCGATGCCCCGAACGTCCAGTTCGAGCCGCGCTCCGTCTGCCACGATCACCCGGCCAAGGAAATTTCCGCTTTCGGAAACTTCGGTCATGAACCGGTTCCGCCGGGCGAGGTGAGGAGGCGACCAAGGCGCGGATATCGGCGCATCGAATTTAAGTGCCTGACCCATATTGACCACCCCGATGGTCACGGGCACCGGACTATTTATCCAAAGGCGATGATCGGCGGCGAAAACATCATCGTACAAGATCATGAGCGGCTCGGATGTTCCCGGCTTGTATTCGCTACTCGAATCCGTCCAGGTAGCTCCGCCGTCCGTGCTGTGCTGCGCCTTGATCGTCGCGCCATTCAGGTGGAGATCGTGCGCAGCAATGCCCATGTAGTTCGACATGTATGCGATAGGGAGCGTTGCACGTAGCCAGTTGATCCCGGCTACTCCCGGCCGCCAAAAGTCGAAGGTGAATCCTTCGGCATAGGCGTTCTCGCTTTCAAAACCCACGGTCTCCGCGCTCTCGGTTACCGTCACCCCGGTGCGCCGGAATAGGCTATCCACCCCGAGACGTGGCGCGAATACATCTTGATCCGGAAGGATGATTGCTTTGGAGGTGAGAACAACGGCCATTAGATCACCAGCCCGCGGAGACGTGTAGAATCATCGCCAATTACTTCGGCCAGCCTATCTATGAATGCACGCATCTGGTTGTCGCTCCATACGAATGTTCCTCTTGGTATATTGATGGTTATCTGTCTACTCGGCATTTGCTCAGGCGTAGACACCCGTTCACCCTCGCGGAGAATGGCCAGCCCCTCGCCCGTCTGTGCCCCAGGGAAAGGCGCGAGTTGGTTGCGGCCTACCAGTCCGCCAGTGTGGAATTCGGGTGGTTGCATGGCTTGAATTTGTGCGACACGGGCAAACCCCGCTGCTATCATTCCGGCTGCGGCAATTGGCCCAAGTATGGGGCCCAGAGTAGCCAGCGCTCTTGTGGCGGCCACCCAGGTATTTATTGAAGCTTCAGCTATGGCAAGGGCCTTAAAGAAATTCCACCAATCGCCGCCGAGTACTTGCGCCAGATCGGCGAACCCCCCGAGAGCACCCGACACAACCAATGCGGCTTCTCTGAATTCTTCTTTTAAAGCTTCGGCAGCGGCGGCGGCGGCGGCCTTTGTCGTTTCCTCAACAGTGGCCATAGCTTCTTCGACTGCATCCGCAAATAGTCCAGCTTGAACTGATCCTTCACCAAATTGCGCAATAATTAATCTCATAAATTCTTCTAAAGTTGGCTTTGTTGCTTCCACCACCGCTTCCCAGCTTTCATGCGCACCTATCATCGCCCATATATCATCTTCTGCCAGACCAATTGCGGTTCCCCATCCTATGACTAATTGTCTACCAGCTTCTACTCTTTTGGCTGATTCATTTATTGCTTTATCCCAGTCTTCAACAATATCGGTTACATCTTTTATATTATCTCCGGCGTCTTTTACGTTATCGCCGAATTTTTTGAACGTCTTGGCTACCACTTTGCCCACACTATCAATCTCGTTCAATTGAGTAACCAAGGCGATTAAATTATCCTCAGCAGCTTTTAATCTTCTCGGATCGGTCATGACACCCAAAAATTCCTGCATACTCGCGCGGATTTTCTCAATCTGTATTCCCCAACTCGCGAATGCTATCTGAATTTCAGTGGACCAGGACACCAGGGCGGTGATTCCTGTTACCATTTTCGTTACCCAGTCCAACAAGCCGGTATCTCCGATTGATATTGCCAACGCCTCAAAGGCTGATTTGAGCCTAAGTAAAGCCCCGGACAATCCCTCCATTTGGATATCGGCGATTCTCTGCGCCGTGCCTCCGCTATTTTCGAGTTCCGTTGTAAATTCTCGAAGCGCCTCACTACCCTGCCCCAACAAAGCCGTCATGCCAAGAACGGCCCGTTGACCGAATATTCTAACCTGCTCGGATGTGTCGGCCCCGCTTTTCTCTAATTGTTCTATTATCTCCACCAAAGAGACCAAACTTCCATCAGCATTTTTAACGTTGATTCCAAGTTCATCCATCAACTCCTTGACTTCTTTGGTAGGGTCGGCCAGCCTGATCATTATTCCGCGTAGAGAAGTCCCCGCTATTGATGCCTGGACGCCCGCATTCCCCATCAACCCCAATGCAGCGGCAGCTTCCTCGAATTGGATACCAAAGCCACTGACTATTGGGCCTGCGAATTTCATGGCCTCACCGAGTTGCGTCAGGTCTGTGTTTGCAGATGTGAAAGCGGCGGTAAGTACGTCCGTAGCCCTCCCAGCGTCATCGACTGCCAAACCGTAGCCTGTCATTATGTTGGATACGATATCTGCTGTTGTAGCCAAATCAAGTTGAGCGGAGGCCGCAAGATTCAAAGTATCCGGCATGGTGGCGATAATCTGATTTGCATCGAACCCAGCTTGAGCAAGAAAGCCCATCGCGTCGGCTGCCTGACTTGCAGAAAATTGAGTTGTCCTCCCCAGTTCCTTGGCTTGATCTTCCAGTTGTGCGAATGAATCGCCAGTCGCGCCAGTCAGCGCACGTACCTTGTTCATTGACTTTTCGAAGTTGGCGGCGAGTTTCAATATCCCCGTACCCAAACCAATAAGCGGGACAGAGAAATTTGCAATCAACATCCGCCCAGCACCAGCCATTGATCTACCGATACTGGCGGCAGTTGCCTTAAATTTTGTATCCAGTTGAGTGGCTTTAACTTTGGCCGTATCGATCCCCTGGTTCAGCTTCGCACTATCAGTCATCAATACCAGCTTTGCCGAGCCCAAAGATTCAGCCATTACTTTTTATCTCCCACGTATACGGGGATTCCAAATTTCTTTGCTACGTCCATAAACGGCATACCCTTCACTATATTCGAGCGTTGGTTGCCTCTCGCCTGTCGTTCCCACTGATTCATAATCTGCCTCGATTGTTCCTTTTTGAGATTCCCAGAACCTACCCTCATGGCGCTTGCAAGGTCTATTGATTCCTGAGCTTTTATCTGCCGGACAGCATCTATATGCGCCTGGACTATCCACATAGGAGCATTTAACCAGTCTTCGGGCCTTCCTCCATAGAACCGGACGAGGTGCGGGATAGTTCCGGTGATCCATTCTCTATCGGAGGAGTGGTTTGTTTTTTTAACTCCTCCGCGTATGCTAAAAAATATGCATTCACGATCTTTTGTTTTTGACCTGGCAATAGTTTCGCTTGGACTTCCTCGGGTATACCTTTGGAAATATTTGAGAATGTGGTATTTTGTAATTTGTCCAATTCCGCATATTCTTTCTCGGTAAGCCCCTCCTTTTTAATGAGCTTTGACAGCCTCTCACCAATATTTTTAATACGGATTTGTTCAGACGTGGAGAATTCGTCAAAGTCGGGAAGGAAGTATTTGACGTCATCTATAGTGACGTACTCGGTGCGGTCGTTTTTAGTTATCTCTATCAGTGCAGCCATGGGGTTTCCCTTCGCTTTCAATTAGCAAAATGCCCTGCTCCACGCAAAATGCCCGGAGCTTCGCAAGTTGTTCGTTTACGTTGTGGAGCGCTCTCCGGTGCTTCCGCATCGCGCCCTTGTGATATCGCTTTTCATCCTGCAGGATATCGGCTTTCGCCTGCATGGGTTCGGTCATCGGACTATGTTTCCGTGCGGATCAAGCCATGTCTGTCCGCTGAAGAGGCTGCGTTCAGATCGTCCATAACCCGGAAGGATAGTGCCAACCCGGCAGGTGTGCCCTTAACGAACACCACATCGGGAGCTGCGTCAGGGCGAACGCGCGGGAGTTCAAATTGGATATTCTTGCTCGCCCCGTTTGGTCCCAAGCCGTTGCCCCGAACCAAGAGCGCTCTTGTCGCGACGTCTACGCCTTTGTAAAGGTCGATTACGTCATCACTTCCGTCGGTCGTTTTGGCATTTAGATTCAGCGCCCTGGAGTATTCGGCCAGAGTGATATCGTTGAGCATAAAGGATATTACGATACCCTCTTCCGTCCGCATTGATTTCAAGATGCCGGTTGATCCCAAGCCCCTGAAATCTTCGATACTCTCCTCATGCGCGAGTGAAACCCCATCTTCCCCTATTTCACGATTGCCCAGGGTTCCGATGAGTACCCAAGGCGAGGCGGGCGGCTCCAATGTTACCGCTGGCATTGCAGTGCCGACAGGGGAAATGTAAACCTCGACCGGCCCGACTACTACTTCATAAGGTTCTGTACTCATTTTGTTCTCCTTAGTTTTTATGCGACCGTCCGCTCATCGGCCAGGATCGTCCATGAATTCCATTTGACTGGCCAGTCGGTTACAGGATCTAGGCCCGTGCTCGCGCCTCCTGCTGGTTCCGCCGAGTGTAAGAGTACGGAGCTTATCGTCTCCCGTTTGAGCGCCCTCAGCGCGCCGTGAACCGCTCTCCGCACTTCCTCCGCTTCAAATAGCGTCGCGCCGTAGCAAAAGAAATCATATCGCTCCTCGTTCAGCGTCATCGTTCCGCGTGTGACGGGATTGAGACCACCCCCGCCAGAGGCCACGACAACGGCTTTACGCGCCATGTCGTCTGTGTCCGCCCGCGGGAGTTTATCACCGTAGACTCGCGTTCCGACCTCGGTGGCTGTATCTGTATCCGCCAGCAGGTAGGCTATCAAAGCAGCTTTTGCATCGGAGATTTGCGTCATGTCAGCCGTAGACCAAGATTAATATTGCTTGCCAATTGCGGGTACACGGCATCGGCGGCGGGCCTCAAATATGGCCTGGCCGGGATAGTTACCTCTTTAGCACTTCGCCATTGACCGTCCACTTTGAACCTTAAAACCTTCGCCTTCTTTGGAACTATCCGCCCGCCGAGTTCATGGATAAGCGCGTAGGCAACATCCTTCGATCCCCATTCACCCCGGAACCCTCTGCCGTCTCTTATCGCCATTGTTGAAATTGCAATTGACCCTTCAAGTATCCCTGTGCGGTTTTGCCAATTATGATTATTTTTCGCATGTACAACAGCCTCGGCCATCGTTTTATTGATTGCGAACCTTTGCGCCCACGCCACATCCAATTTAATTTTATCGCCTTCCCATACCAAGGTCATGATTACGCCCCACTTGCGGAGGATTTTATCTTTCTCAATTCAAGCGTGAGGTGCGTATTCCTGAATCGAAGCGTGTCAATCCGGAATGGCCCAGGGTATAAAACAACGCCCAGCCTATCTTGAATTTCTGTTACCTGATCCAGCTCTGTGACATCCGTTCCGACGGGCATACTGCAAAATAGCTTTTCCTCCATAGCAAATTTGCGAGTATCGTTTATTTCCCTCCGGTTGTCCCCGCGGGCACGTGTCCATATACGGCAGGGGATAGGATCTCCCAGTGTCGAGAATGAAGGTGCCTCTTTATGCCCGTATGCGTTCGATGTTGACGTGCTATTGCGCTCTAGGACTGCCCTGTTGATCATCCGAGCCCTGGCCCTGCTTCCAACGGTGCTCATACCACCAACATCCGGTTATTGCTGTTATTCAGGAGCGATAATATTTTCCTTGTTTCCGGTGCGAAGTCCAAATGTTCGAAATCGAAATCCCCTTCCTGTTCCTGTTTCGCGCCGATGTACATATTCGCCAGCGTGACCAGATTGATCTGTACCAGTTCCCGGATATTCGAATCGGTTGCCGGGACATAAATCACTTCGGTGTGCGGCGCCCATAAGCTCCGGGAGTTTGTCCCGTCCGTCAACCGTACGAGCTTCCTGCCGCCTTCCTGCCTGTAATCATCCGCCGACAAGGTGGTCTGGGTTCCATCGTACGTGTCCCGCTCTTTTATCGAAGTTATGGAGCTCGTAGTCCGGGCCAGGAATAGAGTCCTCTCTCGCCCTTGCGGAAATCCTTCCTCGTTGAATATCTCGGTGAGCGCCGCTGTATCCCCGGCCTCGCGGATAATCAACTGTTCAGCGGCGGCGGCCAGACGATTCAGAGCTGCATCGGCCAAGTCCGTCTCGATATGCGTTCGCAATTCCGTGGCGGTCAAGATGGTCATGGCCTATTCCTAGAAGCGCATAGCCGCTAAGGTGACTGTAGTGATGAAATCGAACGTCACGCTGATTAAATCGTTGGCGTCGTTGTAGACGTCCTTGTCAAACGGGCCTATCATTTGATCGGTTCCTGCCAATACCGCCACGGTGCGATCCGGCACCGTCAACCCATCCACCAGTTTATTCGCGGCTATCGTTACGTTACAAGTAGACCCGCCTCCGTTGATCACGTGTAAAAACAATCTCCCATCATTTGGCGTGACGTAATTGTTGGATGCGCTCAGGCTCCCGGTATTGGTTGGTACGACACCTGTTTTGACTATTTGCTCTGCTGCTTTCGCGACTTCAGTCATGATGCCTCTCTATTCTATGGTTTCGGTTTCAGGTTTGGTTTCTTCGGAACCGACATCGGCAAGTACCTCTTTCCAAGCCTTGCCCCGCTCTTTGGTGTTGACCTTGTTGCCCATCCGGCGAGTTAATTCCTGAACGTCCGGCAATCCGGAATCGGTGAATAATTTCTTTTCTTTATCCGGATCGTCTTTCGATTCCTCGGCCATGGCCCGCATGTAGCCTTTGATCTTTTCCTTCCTGGTCGCCGGTTCTTCGACTGGATTTAAAGGTCTCCCCGGCATCGGCTGGCGCATACCCTGCTTGTCCTGCCCGGTATGGAGTTCCTTGTCGAAGGAATCCCGCCGTTCCTTGGATACGCTCTCCGGCAGGTGGCCATCGATCAACCCGGTGGCCAGAGCAGTCTCATTGGATACCGTTCGACCTTCCGACCCAAGCAAGAAAGTTGCCGTTGGGTCACCTTCGCCTACAGCCCGCCCGTCTTTGTCCGTGAATGTTCGCTGTTTCAATTTTACTGACATGGAGTTTTCCTCCGTTTTTGGATTTGTGATAAATTGAAATGACATTTTTAATCGTGCTCGTAACCGTGTAAAAACCAGGACATATCCGATGCCCCTCCTTTTTTATTGGTGAGCCTGTACAAATATTTTGTGCCAGTCAAAAGGTTTTGTTCCGTTTCGCGACTACCACCGCCACCTTGCGCATTCCCGCCCGAACCCCCAGAACTTAACCACTCGCTGAGTTTAGTGCCAACATTGACGCCAGAGGTCGGCTTGACATCGGTACTAAGCCCGATATAATTCCCGTCCTGCAGTAAAACGACGGTTATGGATTACTCCTCTTCGGTGAAGCCTACCAGCCCCACAACGCCGTCCACTCCTCCGGCTCCTGCCGCTATGTTGACGGACACAAGAGCACCCTGCGTTACCTTTAAACCGGGACCGAAATCTTTGTCAGGAGTCCCGGCGTCTGCATACCAGGTCAGCTTTACGGTTGTACCGAACTTCAACTGGACTCGTTTGCCGTTCCCGGACTCCATGTTTGCGAGGACTTTGGTAATCCAATGGGATTTCCCGGCTTCAGCAGCTTTGGTTGCCGTGGCGATGCCAGCGGTCTGGATGTCCGTCTCTATCCATTGGTTAACAGGCGTTCGAATCGACATTTATCTTACTCTGTGTAATGGTTGCCGGAGAAATTTATCCCTTGCCCCTGTAAAGTGCCAACGGACGCATCGTATGAAGAGGCCGCCGCCAATTCGCCCCAGTTTCCAGCGACAAGCCCATCTGCTGTATTTCCTTGGGAGTCTAGCGTCAAACCATCCTCGATGAAGTTCTCGTGCATGAACATGTGAGGGCCCACGGCATCGGCGATCGCCCCAAGTTTTACCGCCGCCGTGCATTGGCGGAAGTAATTTCGGCGGATGGTGATATTTTGGAGGGCGCCCTGCATGTAGATCCCGGCCGCGAAATCTGCGCCCACCCCCTCGAAGGTGCATCCCTCAATCAGCATGTCCGAGATAGCGGCCCCTCCCGCGAGGGCCAGGCCGATACTGTTGGCGAGATTCCATTTCGGGAACCGGCAATTTTTCAGGTGCACCCCGAACGCTCCGGCAGTCGCTCCGCCGACCAGCAATGCCGCGCCCTCGAAAAATAAAGAGCCTGCATCAGCCCCGACAAAGCCTATGCCGATAATGGTACAAGGTGCTGATATGATGGCTGTGGGGTCGCTTGTGAGAGCCGTAGACCAAATCGAAGTAAACTCGCCTTGTACCAACGGGTTGAGTCCACGCTGAACTGTTGTCACGGTTATCCCGCTCTTGTTAAACAGCACGGGAGTAGTGACTAGATTCCCGCCAGGCAACATGACGATGAAATCTCCGTTGCCAGCTATGCTCGCATCAATGGCGTCCTGAATCGTGAAGCCTGAATTGGACGGATTGACAATATGAATATTCGCTTTCGGCGAGATCTTTA
>LAZR01001784.1_pt1 | contig 13176 bp, 14 predicted proteins | sample 329461 | NCBI WGS metagenome assembly LAZR01 (sample SAMN03002196, study PRJNA259156) | marine sediment metagenome | biome: sea floor; feature: Hydrothermal impacted sediments; material: marine sediment; isolation source: Loki non-amplified sample from Loki's castle hydrothermal vent sediment ...
AAGCTCCTAGAAGAGATACGTAAGAAGACACCTACGGGAAAAATATTAGTCAATGGAACAGAAATTACTGGTAAAGTATTAGGAGTTACGAGAATACCAACTGTTAAAGGACAAAGTTTCCCTGCATATGATCCACGAGCTATTAAGGGGATTGGAATTACGTATGCAACAACCCCTATGGGCGCAGATCACACGGCAGGATACGCGATTGCCCCTGAAATAATGGGTGTAGGAGGTCAACTCGATCCAAAAGATCCGAAAAAAGCCGAAGTATCTCGTAATTTGCAAACAGCTACAGCTGGGGCACTTGATGCAACGGGTTATTGCTTATTTTGTGCTTTTGCGATCTTAGATATCCCCGAAGGACTAGTAGGTATCGTAGAGTCAGTAAATGGTGTTTTAGGAACAAATTATACTGTAGATGATATAATAAAAAATGGCCAACAAATCATTGATACGGAAATAGCATTTAATAGAGCTGCGGGATTTACAGCAGTAGATGATAGGCTTCCAGAATTTATCATGGAAGAGAAATTACCGCCAACTAATGAAGTATTCAACGTGACTGATGAAGACTTAGATAGTGTATTTAAGTAAACGCCAATACTCAAAAATGCCAATCCATGTAAAGTTATTTGGAGATTTAAGGAAAAAGATCGATGAAACCATATCTGGAACCGCTTCATTAAGATTAAACGTCGATGATCCAGAAATAGAACGAATATCAGATTTTCTGAAGAAATTTAACATTGGAGAAAATGAAGTTTACCATATTTTCGTTAATACACGATATGCCGGACTTACTAAAAAGGTAAAGAATGGAGACAAGGTTTCACTCTTTCCAGCTAACATGTCTTTATTATACAAGTGGTATTTTAAGAGAGAAGAAGATGAATGATAAAAATAGCTTCTCCGTTACTGTGAAATTTTTTGCAAACTTAAGGCAATATGGACCACAAAAAACAGTATTAGAGCTTTCAGAAGGGAACACTGTCAAATTTATCTTAGAGAAATTCAAGATTCCAAAGGAAGAGAAGAATTTAATAATCCTGATCAACGGAAGACCTCATCAAAAAGCAAGTAGCATCCTTGAAAATGGAGATATTTTAGCTATTTTTCCAAAAATAGCAGGCGGTTGATTTTATTTTATTGGAAAGTAGTAAAAATTCCTTAAAAAATATTTTTTTTATTAATTTTTAAAAATTAAAATCTCATTAGAAATGAGTTAAAACATTAAAACTAAATTTTATAGCAATAAGAGAAATTACCTAAATCTCGAATTTCTTTCATTTCTTTATGCTTATACTTTCGAAGATATTTTCTTATGAAATAAAGAATTGAAATAGAGTGAATAGTGAATAAATTATGGTCTCTCACAAAATAAAGAAAATATTAATATGTGTTGTATATAATTTACCATGAAAGAAAACCACGCCACTTCAGGGCGTGTAAATCAATGAAATTCTCACCACCAACAACTAAAACTAAAGAATTCATCCCAGATGCTATTGCTTGAAATCTTGCTTTAATATAAATAATTCTGAGAGCCTTTCTTGTCCCATAAATATTTGAGAAAATACCCACCTTCTCTATTGGAATCAGCAATAAAAACATTAAATAACCTTTTCCTGACGCATTTTTTTTATATCTTGGTCGCTGAATCCCAATTCAATGAGAATCTCCTGAGTATGCTGACCTAAGATAGGTGGAGCTGTTTCAACTTCTCCTGGTGTATCAGATAACTTAATTGGGACACCTGTTACCATAACCTTACCTCCCTTTGGATGATCTAATTTTTTTAACATTTGCCGATGCAACACTTGAGGATCTGTAAAAACCTTATCAATAGTATAGATAGGACCACATGGAACACCCGCATCAGTCAGGATTTTAAGCCATTCTTCTCCATTTTTAGTAATAATGATGTCACTAATAACCTTTACAATTTCTTCCCGATTTTCAACCCGTTTGGCATTAGTGGCAAATTTAGGATCATCTATTGCTTTTTCCAAACCAATAGCCTTGCAGAGTATTTTCCATAATTTATCATTACCAGCAGCAATATTAAAATAGACATCTTTTGCCTTAAAAGCCTGATAAGGAACAATTAATGGATGACCGGAACCTACTGGTTGTGGTATTTCCCCAGAAGCAAAGTAAGCACCCGCCTGATAAGTAAGCAATGCAACCTGACTATCCAATAATGAAACATCTATCATTTGCCCTCTGCCTCTTTTTTCCCTATTATAGAGAGCTGCTAGTATTCCATATGCTGCAAACATTCCTACAGTAATATCAGCAATTGCTACACCCACCTTGAGAGGGGGCCCTCCTGGTTCACCGGTAATACTCATTATTCCCCCCATTCCTTGCGCCACCTGATCGTATCCAGGAAGCATCCGATAGGGGCCATCCTGCCCAAATCCAGAGATACTGCAATATATGATCTGTGAGTTCATTTCTTTCACGCGTTGGAATCCCAAACCTAATCTTTTCATAACTCCAGGTCGGAAATTCTCCACCAAAACATCAGACTGTTTAATCAATCTATGCATAATTTCTGTGGATCTCTCGCTTTTCATGTTTAAGGTAAGACTTTTTTTATTGCGATTAACACTCATAAAATAAGCGCTTTCTCCTTTTACAAAAGGAGGGCCATATGATCTAGAGTCGTCACCTTTTCCAGGCATCTCTAATTTGATTACCTCTGCCCCCATATCTGCCAACATCATAGTACAATAGGGACCTGCCAAGGCTCTTGTTAAATCCAAGACTTTAATTCCTTCTAACGCTTTTACCATATCATACTTCCCTCTATAACATATATTATCAAAAATTTTCCGAAATTATTGTTTGTAATAAATGTATATTATTTGTAATATGATTTAATATTAGGTCTTTTATAAGAGTCGTGAAAGAAGAGTAATCTAAAAGAAGTCATTTCTATTTTATAGGAAAGAACAGATCCATAAACGTATTGCCATCTTCATCCTCTATTACCTCTTCTAACCAATTTTCGTTATGCGATGGAAGATGCTATATTTGATATGAGAGAAGGAACGCTAGGACTTTTACCTGATCTAGTTGGTACTACTCGCTTATTACGTTTAATGGGAAATTCTTCTTATGTAAGATACGTAGTTATTGCTGCACGTCGTCTTACAGGGAAAGATGCATTTCGAATGGGTTTTGTAAATGGTGTCTCTTTAACAAAAGAAGGATTGGAAGAACAATTATCTGCTCTTGTAAATGAGGGAGCAATTGTGAGGGATACATGCTCCCGTCTTAAGTGCTTACCCTCCTGTCCTCAAGTGAAATGAAACATACCCATTAGATATACCTCCTCTGATTTATTCGTTAAGTTAAAGCTAACATAATGATCATGGGGGCTATCGGTTAAGTAATCTTTGGTACTGGCCAGCCATATTTTTTACGGTATTTGATTCGTGCCGGAACCGCGAATTTCTTCTTTGGATGTCCCGGGTTAACCGGATAATAGGATTCTATCTGGCCCCCCGGCTCCGAAACAATATACCCCGCTTCAACTGCCCTCCGGAAAATCTCCTCCCCTTTATCCGTTCTGACAAAAACACCGGTCCAACCGTACTCATTAACCTTTTCCAATTCCTCTTCTCTGCCCCACACATCCCCCGCAGAAAGATCTGCTAACTCGCATGTGTGATCCAGACAGACTAGACATCGTTCTACTTGAAATCCGATGAAAATAGTAGGTACCATACCCCAGTGGGCGATCAACTGCAGGGACTTTTCCTCTCCTGTCTTGGTCTTCACCCAGAACCCACCTCCGAAAGGATCGCCCAAGCGACCGCGATAAGATATTTGATCCACCTGATCCAATGGTATTCCCAATCTTTCCCTGATAATATATTCGGTTCCCTCCATGTAAGTCTGGGAGAGGCAGTAAAGCCCTATGATCAACTCGACTTTATCTGTCAACCAACTTTTATTAAGCTGCATCTTACGAAGGGCATAGGTATGGCAAGGCAGGGCCACAATGGCGATCTTTTTAAGACCCTGGTCCACTGCATCCCGTAGCGCAGAGACAGTATTGCATATGGCATATTTGGACCTTACACAAGTAAGCAGATCATCCTTTGTCTTAGCAATCTTTGCCTTGACCTTCCAGGGCTCTTTCTCGTCGTATCCTGCCACTATAGCCCCATCGATGATCCCTTCTTCCAAGGCATATAGGAGAAGGGCAGTGACTGTACCACCAGCTACTCCAGCATGGTGAACCTTTTCATCTTTTGAATGGGTAACTAAATGATCTTTGTATTGTCCGAAAGGCTTCTCGTCCTCTGTACGTTTTCTCCCAAATATCATTTCCTCCAGCTCTGATTTTGGAATGAAAGCACCCGGACAGGCTTTATTGCAAAGACTGCAACCTTCCATGCATTCACCAATTAACTCGGGATCCACACATCCTAGTTTTAGCTTGATATTTTTTGACGGGCACACAGACACACATGCCCCACACCCTGAACAAAGCCCCCGATCAATCACATCCTGTTTTAACTCTTCCCAACTCATAGAAATCCACCTAAGAATAATTTTGCTTGGTCTTCATTAAATAGAGTCTTTAATAACTTAATCATTGTATCATTGGGTTGGAATAGAGGATTACCGCTGGCTCTAACCATTAATTTAGCAACTTTTTGCCAAACTTTTTCCGACATTTTAAAATAACACTCCTTCCGATGATTTTATTTGTGAATATTTTGTTTCTATATTATCAGTATTTATATTTATAATTTTGTAAAAAGGTTACATTCGGAGAATCTTTATAAAAATGTGTAGAATATCATTTACCTCCTACAAAGGTGGGATTGAACCGAATGTATAATTGACTTTTACCTACTTTCTAAGAAACATTCCAATATAGCAATGACTATCAAATAGTATCAATTCTTAATTATTTATTAGTCATCGGTAAAGAAAAATAAAAAGTAGAACATTAACTCTTACCTTCAGATTTTATCAAAATTTCACCACCAAGTTCAGATATAAAGGAAATAGATGACATTATGGATTTGGAACAAAGCATTGACACATTCATTCAAATTGTAGAGGTTTAATAATTTTTCTAATTTAAAAAAGTAAAGTTTATATTTTTTTTTACTTGTTCCACAAATAATAGAAAAATCTGTACTAAAATTAACAAAAACTTTACAGGTTTTATTTTCCGATTAAAATTGGGTTAAGAGCTTCGAGAGGTTTCATAAATGGGGATAATAATAAAATTGTATGGAGATTTAAGAGAAAAATTTTCAAGTTTAATTAATAGCTCTGGAGTTCCAATTACTTTGAATATCGAATTAAATAATGTTAAGACTGTTTTTGATATTCTAAGGAAGCTTAATTTTGATCAGAAAGAGATTAGTACAATTTTTGTTAATGGAAAATATTGTGGTCCAGGAAAAGGAGTAAGAGATGGAGATAGAATAGGATTATTCCCTAAAAGAATGGGATTAATGTTTTTAGAAATTGTTACAAACAATACTATTAATATAAAGGTTAAGTTGTTCGATAGAATAAAAAAAACTACAGAGATATCAGTAGCAATTCCAGAAGGTAAGACCATAAGATATTTATTAGATAGAATTAATAGATCCAAAGGTATTAAACAAAGAATTATGGTTAATAATATACCATGTAAAGAGAACGATTTAATCATAAAAAATGGAGATATAATATCAATAGTTCCCAAAGATTTAAGTCCCTAAAAAATTACTCACTCTCTTTATTCCTTTAACAAACAAGACCCTAGACTATTATTAGACAAAAATAAAAATAAATAAATAAAAATAAATAATAGAATCAATTAGAGAGTTAATATTTTCCATTAAAAATATTGAAACTTGATTTTCAAAATTGATACTTCAAAACTTTTATCAAATTATCAAATATCCCTAGAGGTTTAGATATGAAAGTTGTTGTTTTAGGAGCAGGATATACATTCTCTCAGCTAATTCATCAATTGATTCAACATTTTTAAGATAAGTAATTTTATTGATAGGATTTTTAAAGAGTATGGCTTTACAATGCTTAAACTCCTCCCCGTCTACAAATATAACAGTTTTCCCATTGAATAATTCCAGTGTTATTAAATTGTTTACCTTAAATTCTCTTAAATACATTTTTAATACTTAATTTTACTAATGTCTTGACGCTATTTAAATAATAAGATAAATTTTTTATTATAATTTAGAAGGTTTTTTTAACTCCTTTTAATTTTTATTATGCATGGAAACAGCATTAGGAAATATTACGATAATAGATTTATCACGGATGCTGCCAGGTCCTTATTGTACAATGATTTTGGCAGACTTAGGTGCAAAAGTGATAAGGGTAGAAGCACCTAATGACCCTATGAGCAATCTACCTCCTTTTTTTCAAAAGGATGGACATTATGTGAGTGCATTTAACGCCGTTCTCATGAGAAATAAGAAATCAATAACATTAAATTTGAAAACTGAGGAAGCTAAGAAGATATTCTACGAATTAGTTAAAAAAGCCGACGTAGTTATGGACACGTTTCGACCAGGGGTTATGGAAAAGTTGGGAGTTGATTATAAAACATTATCGGCTATTAATCCTTCTATAATCTGTTGTTCTATGACTGGCTATGGGCAAAATGGCCCTTATAAACTTAAAGCGGGTCATGATATAAACTATATAGGAATTAGTGGAATTTTAGATGCCAATCGAGAAAGAGCTGTATTTGGGAGGGAAGATCAAGAAAGACCGCCTATAGTACCGGGACTTTCCCCTGCAGATATAGGTGGTGCATTAGTTGCTGCTATAGGTATACTAAGTGCTCTTTTTGAGAGAGAACAAAATCCTGAAAGAAGAGGTCAATTTGTGGATATATCCATGACAGACTCAACATTCTTTTTCCAACCTCTTGTCGCTGCGAGTAAATTTGTAAGAGATTTAAGTGGAAAGAAAGGATGGGGCTCAGGTGGAGGAGGTGGATCAGCATTTTATGGGACTTATAGAACAAAAGATGATAAATATATAGCAGTTGGAGCAATTGAGCCGAAGTTTTGGCATGCTCTCTGTGAAGGATTGGGAAGAGAAGATTTGAAAGGAAAACAACGCACTCAAGGAGAGGAAAAAGAAAAAGTTATCGGAGAAGTCCAAAATGAATTCCTACAGAAAACTCAAGCAGAGTGGCTTAAGATCTTTGAAAATTACGATACTTGTGTTTCAGCTGTTAAAAATTTCTGGGAGGCATGTGAAGACCCACAAATTATAGCTCGGAACATGATTGTGAAGATGGAACACCCAATATTAGGAGAGGTTCAAAATCTAGGTTCACCAATTAAATTGTCTAGAACACCAGCTACAATTAGAAGTTTTGCTCCTAAAATTGGTCAAAATACTGAGGAAATCTTGAAATCTCTTAATCATTCAGAGGAAGACATTCAAAATTTTAAAAAAAATAAAGTAATTTAATTTTATTTTATAAAACTAAATTCATAATTTGCTCTATTAATAACTCACTCATCTTTTTCCTCAAGAGCAGAGAACGGATTAACTTCTTGTTCTTCAAGTAATGTATTTTGATTAGCTTCCATCTCACGGGATTGCCCTTCAGCATTTAGAAACATATTCATTCTCGCCTTCGAAGAGGGTAACGCAACTGCTTGCCCAAATAGGTATTGCTCTTCCAAAAGTGCATCCACAATCGGTAGTTCTACTCCTGCTAGTACAGATTTTTTTGCAATAGCTAGTGATTCTGCAGGAAATGATGCTATCCTATAAGCTAGATTTTCTACATAGAGAGTCAATTTGTCTGGGGGAAGAGCTCTGTTTATCAAACCATAAAGCTCAGCTATTTCAGCAGGAAAATCGTGACCTCCAAGAACAACCTCCATTGCACGTCTTCGTCCAACTTCACGAGGAATTCTAATTGTTCCCCCTCCACCGGGTATAATCCCAATCCCAATTTCCGGTTGAGCAAATACAGCTTTCCCGAGTTCTCCAAATATCATATCGAAACTTTGAATGAATTCAAATCCTCCACCACGTACTATACCTTCAACTTTGGCAATTGAAATCTTAGGCATGGTACGATATGTTTCATTGATCATGTGAACTGTGTTTTTGAGACTTGACTTTTTTGGTGCAGCTTCATCAGGCATTACAACCAAACCACTAACATCAAAGTGTGCTATAAAAAAATCAGGATCGGCACTGTCAAACACGATGACATGAACATTATCATCATTCTGAACCGTTTGTGCAAGACCAGCAAATTCCATTATCATTTGCATATTCAATAGATTCATAGGAGGATTATCAATAGTTACAAATGCAACTCCCCTTTCTATTCTTACTTTAAACAATTTAAAATTGTCGTAACTCATAAATTTTCATCCCTTCATGTTTTTCAGATAATAAATTCAATAATTAAAATTAAACGTTGTCACCTAAAACTTTTCGCAAATCTTCTAATCTCTTTTTGGGACCTAATTCCATCTCACGCGTTTGTAATCCCGAATCGAGAGCTTGGTTCATCCTTCCTTTAGAATCCCCTGAGCCAGCTGCCATTGCAAAGAGATGACCCTCCTCAAGTAAACCTTCTTTACGTGGCATTTCTTCAGCTACAACAACAGATCTTTTAACAAGAGCAATAGTTTCAGCTGAAACATATGCTATGCTATTAGCTAAAATCTCTACGAACTGTCCAATCTTATCTGCAGGTAATGCCCTATTAATCCAGCCGTAACGCTCTGCCATTTTAGCTGAATATGGCATCAGTCCTAGCATTGCTTCTAAGGATCGAGATCTTCCCATCAAACGTGTTAACCAGTGGGTCCCTCCACCTCCTGCAATAATTCCTACTGCTGCTTCAGTTTGGGAAAAAACTGCTTTTCCAATAGCACCAAATCTCATATCCATGGATAATACAAATTCATTTCCACCCCCTCCAACAATTCCTTCGATTTTTGCTATTGTAACTTTTGGCAATTTCCGAAATTCCATAAAATACTTTTTCCAACCTGTCAATTCTTTGGCTACCGGACCGGCTTCCTTTGGAAAATCAGTTAAAGCAGTAACGTCGAAATGTGAAATGAATATTTCTGGATCAGCACTTTGAAAGACAATAACTTTCACATCATCATCTGTTTTGACTTGGTTAAAAAAACGTTCCATATCTTCCAAGAACGCCATATTAATTAAATTAACAGGAGGGTTATCAATTGTTACCCACGCGATACTATTCTTGACTTCAATTTTCCATACTTTATAATCTTTATATTCCATAATTTTTCCTCAAATTGAAATTGTTATTTTATATATTTAGAGTATTATTACAAATAAATTCATATTTTTTGCTTATAGATGTTGGTTTATTCTTCTACCAATGGACATCCTTAATACTATCGCGAGATTGTGTCAAATACAACCACCATTTTTCTAACCAAGGAGAAAAATTTCCCTTACCTTGAGCTGCTTCAATTAATATTCTTCGTATAACTCTTAACTCTTGACTGATTGGATGGTTTGCTTCAGTACCTTTAAACCGAAGCTTATCGTCTGCAATAAGATTAATTATTTTTTCAACGCTTGGGACAAGTTTTTTGCCTGTGGGTGTCTGAGACGCAGAATAAAAAAGCCATTTATCATATGGATATGGTTCACCATCAAGAACCATAGATGCCCTTAAAGCGTGGGCTATTGTTTTTGGAAGAGATAATAAAACTGCAACTGGATCATGTCTCTCCATTGGGTTATCACTAGCACGATGCTCTCTTCGCATTTCCACATAATGGTAAAAAAAATATATTTCACTGACTTCTTTTCTCATAGGTTGACATGCTAACTTGATTAATTCATTCCCTACACCAAATTTATCTATCACAATTTTTGCATTCCTTAATTGAAAGACAATATCCATATCGCCCTGATCATAATAACTTTTTAGTTGGTGAAGACGTCTTGAGAAATCTTCAATTGATTCTGCATTTAAATGCCCCGGTTTGTTATCAAGCTCAATTTCAAAAAAAAAAGAATCAGAAACACTCTCAAGATCAACGAGTTCTTTTTCTGGAAGGAGGAACCAGAGATCAATATCCGAAAAAGGATCATCAAATCCTAATGTAATAGATCCATGAAGTATTACCGAAGCGTTCTCATGAAAATTCTTAAGTATGGGATGCTGTTCAAGAAATTCAGGAATAAATTTTTTTAATGATCTCACCCAATAATCCTTTCTTTCTATTTTAGGAATAAATTCTGTCATGATGGTAACTATAATTTATTTATCTTAATTAATTAGGAAAGCATCTTAAAGCTTGTAATTGTGAAAAAGAAAATGTGATATATAAAAAAAATATTAATATTTGGCTATTATTCTAAGAATATTACTTTTCCTTGAGTTTTTTAGTATATTTATCTACTACCTTAATAATATCGAGTTCGCCCTCCCGTGTCTGACCACCCATTTGAACAAACAAACTCATCCGTTCTTTTGCAGCAGCTGAAACACATGTAAGATTGAATAAATGAGTTTCTTCTAACAGACCTTCTACAATAGGTTTTTCTAGAGCCAATAATACAGCTTTCTTTGCTATAGCGATTGTTTCTGCAGGATATGATGCAATCCGATAGGCGAACTCTTCTACAAATGGTGTTAATTCTTCTGGTGGAAGAGCACGATTAATATAACCATATCTTTCAGCAATATCCGCAGGAAAATCCATACCACCTACTACAATTTCCATAGCACGAGACCTACCTATTAGTCGAGGAAGTCGTTGTGTTCCTCCTCCTCCAGGGATAATCCCCAAAGGCACCTCTATTTGTCCTAAAATGGCTTTTCCAATAGCTCCAAATCTCATATCCAGTGATAATACAAATTCACTTCCTCCTCCTCGTACTCGACCTTCAATTTTTGCAATTGATATTTTTGGCATAGTTCGATAAGTCTCCTGCATTTTATGACCAAAATGTAATTCAGTGGGTTTTGGGGGAGCTTCCTCTGGGTATTCAAGAAGAAGATTTACATCATAATGAGCAATAAAATACTCTGGATCTGCACTATCAAAAACGATAACCTTTACATTATCATCTTCGACTACTTCCTGTGCTAACTTACCAAATTCTCCATAAAGCTCATTGGTTAATAGATTCATTGGTGGATTATTAATTGTCGCGAATAACACACCACGATCGACACGGATTTCCAAAAATTTGAAACCTTCATATGACATTTCTTATATTTCCTCCAAATTAATCACAAATTTTGCTTTAAATATTTCAATTGTGTTACTACATAACTTAAATAAAAGATAATATATAGATTCTGAAAAATAAAAAAACTACTATTAAGGTCAAAAAAATAAATAAGCTAGGAAGAAATCTTATGAATAATTAAAATTTTAGTTTTCCCGCTTTTAATTGTTCATACAAATCAGAATTGAATGGGATATAGATTTTGTTGGACGCATCCCAACAATAAAGTGGGTCTGTAATCTTTTCAACATCATATTCTTCTCTTTTCAGGCCTACTTTTGTAATTTTATATGAACCTGTTAAAGCCAGTGTTTCGCGGATTCGGAGAAAGACAGGGACAGAATATTTAGGTAATGAATCACTGATAAATTTTGAAGCGGAGTCTATATCTATCTTTGAAGCGGATTCAACCATTAACGATGCCATACCTGCCTTCCCCTCTGTTTTTGGAATAGATACGCCATAGACCGCACTTGATAGAACCATTTCATGAGTATCGAGAATATTTTCGACTTCTAGGGTAGAAACATTCTCACCCTTCCATCTAAAGGTGTCGCCAAATCTATCAGCAAAACTAACCCAGTGGTCATCGTGCACTTTCAAAAAATCAAAAGTTTTAAAATATGCATCACCAGGCTCAAAAACATTTTGGATTAATCTTTGTTTGGTTTTTTCATTATCCCTATATTTCGTATAATTCTCAACATCTTCAATTTTTAGAAGAGACATTCCAGTATCTCCTGAAATACATCTTATCATAAAACCTTCATCATTTTTCAACAGTTCTCCTGATTCGGCGTCTACTTTAGCAATTGCAGAATTTGGATTAGTATTTCGTCCAATCATACCAGGAACTTCATCAAAATTAACTAACGGGCCAAAACCTTCTGTTGATGAATAATATTCATAAATATGTTCAATATTAAATCTCGATTGAAATTCTTCCCAAATTTCTTTTCTAAGCCCTAGTCCTATTAATTTTTTTAGAGTATGGTTCTTATCTTGATCTGAGGGTGGCCGATTTAGAAGATAGCGAGGAATTTCCCCAATATAAAAAGCTACTGAAACATTGTATTTGTGGATATCTTTCCAATAATTTGAAACTGAGAATCTTTTCGCTAAAACGAATGTTGAACCAGCATAAGCTACGTTTCCCCACGCTGTACATTGACCAAGAGAGTGGTACAAAGGTGTAACAGAATAGATAATGTCATTAGAATCTAGATGAGCAAAACAAGATCCGTAATACAACCCGTTAAAAGGAAAAGCCCAATTAGGAATTATTACTGCTTTTGGTAAACCTGTCGTTCCAGAAGTGTAAATATACTCCGCAGTATCTGCTAATTTTGAATTATATGTAGTAGAAGGATTTTCTCTTGAGGAAAGTTTCAGTTTTTCACTCAAATCAATGTAATTATGGGTATTTTTCTCAGAATTTTTTACAACAAATATATTTTCTTTTTCAATTGATAACTCCTCCACGATTTCATCAAAAAACTCTAAAAATCTTTCATCTCCAATTATAATCCATTTTGGGCTAACAATCTCTATTGCGTGAACGAGTGCTTTCTTTCTTTGATTAATATTAATCAATGCGCTTATTCCTTGGATTTTATTAATACCAACGGTGATAAAAATATAATCAGGAGAATTTTCATGGATTAAAGCAATAATATCTCCCGATTCCAGCCCTAAACTACGGAAATAATTAGATACGGCATTACTCTCATCATTGATTTGACCCCAAGTAAAAGATTCATCCTCAAAATATAAACCTATTTTATCACTTCTCTCTTTACCCCAATGCTCAATTAAGGTTCCAAGACTTTGTTGGTTAGGATTTTCTCCTAACTTGGGAAGTTCTGCTAAGTATTTTTCCCTAGCTTTTGATTCTTTTTCAGTTAAAGTTGG